>Ga0265300_10000878_pt1 | contig 30230 bp, 27 predicted proteins | sample AusTroGonzalo_MG_FD_193482 | JGI IMG/M metagenome (GOLD analysis project Ga0265300, IMG submission 193482) | Bovine rumen microbial communities from tropical cattle in Woodstock, Queensland, Australia - Gonzalo_03 | ecosystem: Host-associated > Mammals > Digestive system > Stomach > Rumen ...
AATCGAATATAACTTTGAAAACTATTCCGCACAACTCGCCCGTATGTCGCACGGCGACACGAGGCAGACTAAAGTGTGGTGGATGGACTTTAGATAATCCGAAAATTTGAAATCTTGAAATTTGAAATTAAAAATCTGATATTATGAAAAAGACATTCTTATTCCTTACAATGATGCTCGTGAGCATCGGGCTGATGGCCCAAGTCGAAAAGACCTTCGACTTCAACGATTACGAATACGGAGAGAACCCGAATCATCTCCTCAATGGCCAGGATGGCTGGTATGTCCGCGTACACCATGCGGGCAACGGAGCCTTCACGCCCTTGTACACCGACTACATGGGTCACTTCTGGGGCACCACGCCGCCCATCCCGACAGCCGACGAGACTATTGGTGTGTTCTCGGATGCCTCTGGCACTGCCTTTGGCGACATTGCCACCCATGACATCACCCAGTATGGTTTCGATTTCTCAAATGGTGGTATCATCGAGTTTGAATGTGACATCTTGCGCCAATGGTGGGGTGACTTCTTCGGCATCGGCTATGACGGCGATGGCGACGGCTCGGTGCTGCCTCCTTTGCGTAAGGCCTCTTCTTCCAACGCCATTTGTGAACCTGTCTATCCCGATGAGAACAGCACAATTCCCGATGGCGGCATCTACCTGATGATGACAGGTGTCAATCCGAGCAACCCACTTTTCATGAACGGCGTGGTGCTGCCCAACAACACCATCACCAGCAATATCCAGCCTATCGGAGCGGAAAGCCACTGGTACCGTTGGAAGGTCTCCATCGACCTCGATGCCAACGATGGTCAAGGTGCCGTCACCCTCTTTATGAAGTATGACAACCTCGAAGATGAATGGGAGGCTGTGCCGGAATGTCAAGGTGTCAACGCTGGACTCACTCCTGGCAGTGGCGACAAATACGACCCTGCCATGTGGCATTACATCTATATGCTCAATAGCGGCTGGGGCGGCTTCGACAACTTTACCATTCGCCATTTCCCTGGCGGACTGGCTGCACAGTTTATCGACTTTGCCGAGATTCCTGACCAGTTGGTCTATAATGCCCCCATTACCCTTGAAGCCACTTCTACTTCAGGACTCCCTGTGACCTTTGAGGTCGCCCAAGGTCCAGCCACCGTCGAAGGCAACATCCTGACCCTCACGGGAGAGGAAGGCACAGTGAAGGTGAAAGCCATCCAGGCTGGCGACGGCACACAATGGCAGCCTGCTCCCACGGTGACACGTACTTTCTATGTGGTGGACCCCGAAAACTATGAACCCGAAATCACCATCCGTCGTCCCTACGAAGGCACCAAGGTCTATATGCCCGACTTCGAAAATCCCGTCATGGTAGTGATTAGTGCCTACATCGACCACGCCAACGCCATCAAGTTTGAAGAGGTGAAATGCAACGTCGACGGACAAGAGTTGACCTTGAAGACCGACTACCCCAACAACCCTGACAATGGCTATTGGTATACCACTTGGACGCCCTCGGGCGAAGGCTCCTACAACATGACCATATCCATCACCCAAACCGGTGGTAAGGTTACTACAGCCTCCAATACCTTTGAGGTGACCACCAACTACGATGACATGGTGGTTTCTGCGATGAATGGCGAGATGGTGGCAACTACCTCACAATTTACTGACCATGGCGAATACGCCTTCCCGACCCATGTCAACGCCTTCAACGCTATCAACCTGCATTATCTGCACAACTGCGTGAACGGCAACTGCAACACCTACGACCACATCAGTTATGTCCGTGTGAAGAACTACCGTGGCGAGTGGGTGGAACTCTGCCGTTATATCACTCCTTTCGGCGTGGAATGTATCGACGACCTTGATGTGACCGACTTTACTTCCGTGCTGCAAGGACTTGTCGAATTTGAATACTATAGTGAACAATACGCCACTGGTGACGGCTACAACCCCACCGCTATCTTTGAATACAGTAAGGGCACTCCAGAGTATCCATACGTGGATATGCAGGAGATTTGGTATGGCAACTACGCTTTCGGCGATTATTCAGACCCGTGCCCCATCCCGACTCGTACGGTCGAGTTTGATCCATGTGTTGAAAAGGCCAAGTTGCAAATTACGACTTCAGGACACAACTGGAGCGATACGGGCAATGGTGCCTACAATACGGGCAACGCCGCCGAGTTCTATCATGCTACACACAACGTCAATATTAACGGTGGTACGACCTACACTCAAGATTTGTGGGAAATCTGTAGCCCCAACCCCGCTGGATGTCAGCCTCAAAACGGTACTTGGCCCCACAATAGGGCTGGCTGGTGCCCTGGCAGCATGACTATGGTTTGGGATTACAGCCTCGACGACTATCTCGTTGATGGCAAGGCAGATGTGCTTTATGAGTTCGACCCGACTTACATCGACCAATGCCACCCCAACTACCCCGACTGCGTGAGCGGCCAAAACAGCTGCCCGGATTGCGAAAACTCCAGCAACCCGATTTTGAGGGTCTCTGGTAAATTGGTGACCTATAGCCACAACACCGACATCCTGACCGAAGTTCCAGAGTTGCCCGATGTTGATGCCGAGCCCTTCCAAGTGACCATCACCCCCAACCCCGCGAGAGGCCAAATGACCATCGCCACGGACTATGAAAAGGGTAAAGTCAGCGTCGTCATCATCAACCCGCAAGGTGCCAAGGTGCGCGGCTTCAGCGTGGATGGTCATCGCACTATCGACGTGAGCGACCTGCCGTCGGGCATCTACTTTGTCCATATCATCGGTGGCAAGGTGGTGACGAGAAAGGTTGTCATCCAAAACTAATACGACGAAATCTTCCACGAAGGTAAAACGGAAAGTAAGAGTGAGTTATGGCAGATAACAGACTGGGTTCGTTGGCGAAGCAGACCGCCATCTATGGTTTGAGCAGCATCATCGGCAGGTTCTTGAACTACCTGCTGGTGCCGCTGTATACTTACAAAATCTCTGCTGAATCGGGCGGATATGGTATTGTCACCAATCTCTATGCCTATACTGCACTGCTGCTCGTCATCTTGACTTTCGGCATGGAGACCACCTTTTTCCGTTTTTCCAATAAGGAAGACACCAACCCCAACAAGGCATTCTCGACGGCAGCTTTAGCGGTAGGATTCGTGTCCTTGATGTTTGTGGTATTGGTCAGCATTTTTCTCAAGCCCATTGCTGGAGTCTTGGACTATGCCGCTCATCCCGAGTTTGTGGAGATTATGGCCATCATCGTGGCATTGGATGCGTTCCAATCCATCTTGTTTGCCCGTCTGCGTTACGAAAACAAGGCTCTCAAGTTTGCCACGCTGAAGCTGCTGTTCATCATTGTCAACATCGGGTTGAACCTGTTCGTTTTCCTTGTTGCCCCTGGACTGAAGGAGAGCCATCCTGCCTTGATGGGTTGGTACGATAATAGTTATCAAGTTGGTTATATCTTTATCATCAACCTGATTTGCACCAGTCTCATCACTTTGGGCTTCATTCCTGAACTGATGAAACTGAAGTATGGTCTCGACCGCGACCTGCTGAAAGAGATGTTGAGTTACACTTGGCCCCTGCTGCTTTTGGGCTTGGCGGGCATCCTCAACCAAGTCGCCGACAAGATTTGTTATCGTTTCATCGTGCCAGGGCAGGAGGGTGAAGTACAATTAGGTATTTACGGAGCTTGTGTGAAAATCGCTATGATTATGGCGATGATCACGCAAGCTTTCCGTTACGCCTATGAACCTTTCGTCTTTGGCGGCAAGCGCGACATTGCCGACAAGGAAACCCAGGCCAAGGTGATGAAGTATTTCATCATCTTCACGCTGTTGGCCTTCCTTGCTGTGGTGATGTATATGCCCATTCTGCGGTATATTATCAAGAGTGATTATTGGGAGGGCCTGCGTGTGGTGCCCATCGTGATGATGGCGGAAATTTTCATGGGCATCTATTTCAATCTGTCGTTTTGGTACAAGCTCACCGACCAAACATGGTGGGGTGCCATCTTCAGTGCTATCGGGTGTGCGGTACTTTTGGCCATCAACTTCATTTTTGTGCCGAAATACGGCTATATGGCCTGCGCCTGGGGCGGTTTTGCGGGCTATGCCACCTGCATGGTGCTGTCGTATTTTGTCGGGCAGAAGAAAGCCCCGATACCTTACGACTTGAAGTCTGCGTTCATGTACTTTGCCATAGCGATGGTCCTCTTTTTCGCCCAAAAACACATCCATATCGATAATACAATCCTTACTTTGGTCGTTAATACCGTATTGTTGATAGTTTTCATGGCCATCGTCTGCTGGTTTGAACGAGATTTGGTGAAAGGCGTGATGGGCTTTGTGAACAAAAAACTGCTTAAGAGAAATTCCTAACATTATGATTGTTAAAATCGTCAATACCTCAAATAATCCCTTGCCTGCCTACGAGACCAAAAACTCTGCCGGCATGGACCTCCGCGCATTCTTGCCCGAAGGCTCCATCACCCTTGAACCTATGCAGCGCGCTTTGGTGCCTACGGGCCTCTATATGGAAATCCCTGAAGGCTACGAAGGACAAGTGCGCCCCCGCAGCGGCTTGGCCATCAAGAGCGGTATCACCGTGCTCAATAGTCCTGGCACCGTGGATGCCGACTATCGCGGGCAGGTGTGTGTCATCCTAATCAATCTGTCCGACAAGCCTTTTGTCATCAACAGCGGCGACCGCATTGCGCAGATGGTCTTTGCCAAATGCGAGCAGGCCGAGACGGTGCAGGTGGAGACGCTTTCGGAAACGGAACGCGGGGCTGGCGGCTTTGGACATACAGGAAAAAGTTGATAGTTGGTAGTTATCAGTTGTTTAGTTAGAAGTTTTTAGTTATGAGAGTTAGAATCGTTTTTTTGTTTTTGTTTTTGGGCTGTGTTTCGGCTTGGGCGCAAGTGAATGTCAAGAAGAACGCCACTTATTTTTCCAACGGTTTGCAGAGCAAGTACCGCGAGGACACCGACGGTGCTATCCGTAACTTTGAGCAGGCCTTGCGCTACATGCCCGAAGACCACGCTTCGATGTTTGAGTTGAGCGAACAGTACTACAACGCGGGTCGCATGGATGAGGCCTTCAAGATGATTCAAAAGGCTGTTGAGCTTGACCCTGAAAACAAGTGGTACCAGTTGCGTTTAGGTGTGTTTTACCGAAATCTAGAGCAATACGACGACTATATTAAGCTTTACGAAGGTCTGACCGCCAAATATCCCGACGACCTCGACATGTTGAGCGACCTCATTGATGCCTACCTGATTACGGAAAACTACGATAAAGCCTTGAAAAAGATGGAGTTGTTGGAGCAGCAAGTAGGACAAAACGAAATCATCACAGAACAGCGCCTTAACATTTACAAACGGCAAGGCAACAACAAGAAACTGATTGCCGAACTGGAAAAACTCATTGAGCAAAATCCTGAAAATCCGCGTTATTACGGCATGTTGGCGCAGCTGTACACCGAAAACGGAAAGGACAAGGAGGCTCTGAAAGTGTACGAGAAAATCAAGGAAGTGAACCCCAGCGACCCGTATATCAACATTTCTCTGTTGGAGTTTTACGAGAAAAACGGCGACAAGGAGAAGGCTTTCCGCGAACTGATTTCGGCCATCCGCAATCCCAACCTCGATCTCACCACCAAGGCCAACATCTACGACTATTGGATGAACAAGAACCAAGCGTCAGCCGATGTCAACGACCAGGCGCGTCAGTGCGGCGAGGCTTTCATCGAAACTCATCCCGACAACAAACTCGGCTATCTTATCCTTGGTTCCTATTACATTGTCAGTGGAAACGCAGTGAAATCCAAGGAGATATACCAAAAGTCGTTGGCCATCGACAGCACCGACTTCCTCTCGTGGCAGAACCTTATCATCAGTGAATCGCGGCTCGACGACACCGAGGCCGTGCATGCCCACGCCGTCAAAGCCTTGGGTTACTATCCCATGCAGCCCGTTTTCTACTGGTATGCGGGCGTGGCCAGTGCCGTACTGAACATCAACGACGATGCTATCACTTATTTGGAAAAGGGTAGGAGATATACCACTGACAAGTTACAGACGGCCAATTTCGACGCTTTCTTGGGCGACCTTTACCACGAGCAAGGCGATGAGGAAAAAGCCTTTGAAGCCTATGAGCGCACCCTGCGCAATGACCCAGACAATGTGTTGGTATGCAACAACTACGCCTATTATCTCGCCGTGAAAAACCAAGACTTGGACAAGGCTTTGGAAATGTCGACAAAAGCCATCACCGCCGAACCCGACAACCCGACTTACTTAGACACTCATGCTTGGGTGCTTTATATGAAAGGCGACTACAAAGAAGCCGAAAAATACATGAAAAAGGCCATGAAACTGTTAGAGGAGCCTGATGAAACCTACACGAAGCATTACGAGGCTATCGTCAATAAACTGAAGAAATGATTCTGATATAAGACATGAGAGGCAAAAGACAATATGGAACCGTTGCAGGAATTGTGCTGTTGGGGCTGACAATGACAGGAAATCTGCTTCATGCCCAACACCAGTGGAATATTGCTGTGCAAGGTGGAGTGGGAACTATTGCCAATACTTTTGAAGGCTACAATCAAATGCTGGCCAGTTCTCACTATCCCGTCACTGACATACGTATCGGTTACCAAACGACAGAGAACGACCATCCTTACGCCGAATTATACGGATATCCTAATGTCGGCTTCTCTTTTGGTTGGATGGGATTGTCTGCCTTGCAGTTCAACGCCGAATCGCATCTGGGAAGCGTTGTCAACATGAGCGGTTTCTTCGAAGGTGATTTTTTGAGGACTAAAAGGTTTTCTATAGGTATCGACGGGCAAGTCGGTTTTGGACTCACCAAAGTCATCCATGACCCCAACTACAATTCGCTGAACACTACCGTATCGTCACCGTTGCTTATTTTCGCACGGGCTGCTCTCAAGGCGAAATTTCGGTTCACCAGACGGTTGGAAGTGGGTGCTGACCTGCATGTTGAACATTGTTCGACAGGCTACCTTTCGTGCCCTAACCGAGGTTTGAATGGGAGTGGAGCGAGTCTCTCGTTGCGCTATTATAACATGCCTCCTCCGTGTGCCAAATTTGAGCCTGAATCGTGGCCGAAGGTGCGTCGTGTCTATGGAGAAGTCTATTTTGGTGGCGGTCTTCACAGAAGCTTAACCGAATGGGAAGTCTTCGGTACCAGTATGCCCTGGCCCATCTTCACCGCAGGAGGCAACATCAACTTTCGGTACATTCCACAATTCTCCGCAGGCCTCAACTTCGACATGTATCACACCGACCGTGGGTATCTTAAGCGTGTGGAAGAATTTGAGCGCGTTCTCTATGGCGATGAAGCGGTGGACGAATATGGACATTACGATGCTTTCAGTTGCGGTCTCAGCCTGCTGTTGCAATTCTATTACGGCAATTTCACTGCGTTTGGCAATTTAGGGTTCTATGTGCATAAACACGCAGGCCTGCATGATCAAGAAGGACTTTTGTATCAGCGAGTTGGCATGAAATTCAATTTCCCGAAGCTGGAGGGACTTTTCCTCGCCATCGACTGCAAGGCCCACAAATTCACCCATGCCGCCATGATGGAATTTACTGTTGGCATAAGGATATAATCTCACTTTGATGTCACGCAAAACAAACATAGCAATCCTGTTATTGAGCATCGCGTTGTTGGCCTCTGCCTGCTCGGCGCGTAAAAAGGTGGTACAGCCTACGTCGCCGCAGTCGTTTGAATGGCTGACCGCCAAGCTTGATATACAAGCTGGAGGCAACGGATTATCGTTTGACGACTTGTCTGGTCAGTTGCGGATGCGCAAGGATAGTCTCGTGTGGGTTAGTGTGACCGCCACGATGGGTGTAGAGGTGGCTCGAATCAAGGTCAGCAACGACTCCGTTTGGGTGGTCAACCGCATGGAAAAGGCCTATTTGGCTGAGTCTTTGGATACCCTTTCCGTCCAATTGGGCACGCCGTTGAGTCTGCCTTTGATGCAAGCCCTGCTTTTGGACAATAACGAGGGCCTCGCTCCCGCAGAAGGCCAAACGGTACAGCTCAAGAACTTCACTTTTGGCAATTTCTCCGCCAAGGTGAAGTATAGCAACATCCGATTGGATGAAACGACCACATTTCCTTTGAAAATCACCGACAAAATGGAGCGGTTTAGATTGACGAAAAAGAGATGAAGAAGCTACCTGTCATATTGGTTTTGTTGCTGCTGATGGCCGCCCCAGCGTACTCCCAAAAAACTACGGGCAAGTCGAAACAGCAGTTGCAGAGTGAAATTGCTTCGTTGCAGCAGGAGATTTCGACCGCCAACCAGTTGCTGAAAAAGACCACTAAGGACAAGGAGATGACCCTCAACGAGGTCTCGATTTTGGACAAGAAAATCAAGCAGCGTGAGCAACTCATCAAGGCTTACAACCAGCAGATTGCCGTCCTTGACGAGGAAATCAACACGGGACAGACCCATATCAAAACCTTGAATGCCGACTTGAAGTCGCTGCGCAAGGAATACGCGAAGATGATTTCATTTGCCTATCGTAACCGCAGCCATTATGACCGTTTGGGCTTCGTTTTCGCCTCGAAGGACTTCAACCAAGCCTTCAGCCGACTGCGTTATATCCGTCAGTTCAACGACGCCCGAATAGTCAAGATGGAGCAGATTGCCGGCACTGAACGGCGTATCACGGGAGAGGTGGAAGCCAGCCAAAAGGCGCGTGAGGAACAGACCGCCCTGCTCGCCGACGAACAGGTGCAACAGGCTGCGCTGCAAAAGGAGAAAGAGGAACTGAAACGACAGGTGGCCAGCCTCAAGAAGAAAGAAGGTAGCATACAGCAGGACATCAAAAACAAACAACAACAGGCTAAAAAACTGCAAAAGGCCATCGACGACATCATCGCCGAGGAAATCCGTAAGGCCAACGCTGAAGCCGAAAGAAAACGCAAGGAAGCTGAACAAAAAGCCAAGGAAAATGGCAAAACCACCACTCCAGCGCCAAAAGAGAAAGGCATGGCCCTGACACCTGCCGAGAAAACGCTGTCAACCAACTTCGCCAACAACAAAGGCAAACTACCCTGGCCCGTGGAGCGCGGCGTGATTTCGTCGTCTTTCGGCAAACACGCCTCGGTGGTCTCCGACAAGGTCACTGTGACCAACAACGGCATCGACATCGCCACCACAGAGGGCGCACAAGCTCGTGCCGTCTTTGACGGTGAGGTGGCCAGCGTGACCAAATTGACGGGTTCCAACACGGTCGTCATCATCCGTCATGGCGAGTATTTCACGGTCTATTCCAACCTTGAAAACGTCACGGTGAAGCGTGGCGACCAGGTCAAGACCAAGCAAAACCTCGGCACGGTGCATAACAACAAAACCGAGGGCAAGACAGAACTGCATTTTGAGTTACTGAAAGAAACCAACCGACAAGACCCAGCCTTATGGCTGTCGAAATGAACCATGAAGAAAACACTGATCATATTGACTTTGATGGCGTTGACGCTGTTGGCGGCTTCCTGCAAGACCAAGGAGGTGCCAGGCCGTGTCAGGGCGCCGCGCCACTGCAACACCTGCACCAAGTGGAGTTATGTGCCCACAGTTGAAGGCATAGATACACTCGTCCTTCCGCCCATGTCATACCGACCGACGGAGGAGGGAGCGTATCTGTGGGCAGAAGGACTCGGCATGACAAGCCTTCAAAACTGAAAAATCGTACAACGATGAAGGCTGAAGAACTCGACCTGCTGAAACGCCACTTTCCCGAGCCGTCGGTAGCGATGGTGGGCGACATCTTTTTGCAGCGTCGTTTCAGCCTGCGTTTCAAGCGTCCGCGCTCGTCGAAGCTGGGCGATTTTCGTCCGCCAAGAACGAAAAACAGCCTCTGCACCATCACCCTCAACATGGACTTGAACCCCTACCAGATGCTCATCACCTACTTGCATGAGGTGGCGCATTACGATGTGTATCAGCAATATAGACGTGTGCAGCCCCACGGCAAGGAATGGCAGGAGCGTTTTTCGATGCTGTTGCTGCCTTTCATGAACGAAACCATCTTTCCACAAGACATTTTGGTTGCACTGCACCACCATTTGCAGCACATCAAAGCCAGCAGCACCGCTGATGTCAAGTTGCAGCGGGTGTTGAAACAGTATGACACCCGTCCAACGGATTTAGTCACGGTGGAGGAGTTGCCTGAAGGAGCGAGGTTTATAACCAATAATGGGCTGGTTTTCTGCAAAGGCGCGAAGCAGCGCACCCGCTACCAATGCCCATGCGAAACCAACGGCCGTACCTACATGGTGGCGGCTTTGGCGGAGGTAAAACAAGTGTAATCCCTTATTTCTTTTTCACCACCTTCTTCTTGGGGGCGTTCTTCGGGTCTTCCACGATGGCTATGCACTCTTCGTAGGTGAGCGCGGTCAGGTCGGTGCCCTTGGGGAGTTTGTAGTTGCTCTTCTTGTAGCTGATGTAAGGTCCGAAGCGACCGTCGAGCACACGCAGGTCGGGGTCTTCGTCGAAAGCGCGGAGGATGTTGTTGAGGTCTTTCTCGCGCTTCTCGTTGATGATGGCCACGGCACGGTCGTATTCGATGAGGGCGGGGTTGTCGGTCTTGGCGAGGCTGTAGAACTTGCCGTCATGCTTCACATACGGGCCGAAACGTCCCACAGCGACGGTCATCTCCTTGCCTTCGTATTCGCCCAACGAGCGCGGGAACTCGAACAGTTTCAGTACCTCTTCCAAGGTGACGCTCTCGATGCTCATGTCTTTCTTCAGTCCGGCGAAGCGGGGTTTCTCGTCAGAATCAGTCTCGCCGATTTGAGCGACAGGGCCGAAACGACCCACCTTGACATACACGTTTTTACCCGTGGCGGGGTCGACACCTAACAACTTCTCGCCGCTGAACTTGCCCGAGTTTTCGGTAGTGGAGACAATCTGGTTGTGGAAGCCTTGGTAAAAGTCGCGAATCATGGCGTTCCACTCACGCTGGCCTTCCTCAATCTCATCGAATTCCTTTTCTACGTTGGCGGTAAAATTGTAGTCGATGATGTCTTCGAAATACTGCAACAAGAACTTATTAACCAAGATGCCGACATCAGTAGGAATAAGTTTGCCCTTTTCCGCACCGTATGTCTCTTTCCCCATCTTATCGGTTATCTTATTGTTTTTCAATGTGATAATCTGAAATTCCTGCGGGGTTCCCTTGATGTCGCCCTTGGTGACGTATTCGCGTTTCTGAATGGTGGAGATGGTCGGTGCGTAAGTCGAAGGACGGCCGATGCCGAGCTCTTCCATCTTCTTCACGAGGCTGGCTTCGTTGTAGCGGAACGGCGCACGGGTGTAGCGTTGTTGGGCTTCCATCTTGTCTAATTCCAACGACGTCCCGATTTCAATAGGCGGCAGGATGCTGGCGGTGTCTTCGGTGGGCGCGTCGTCATAACTCTCATGATAAACTTTCAAGAAACCGTCAAAGAGGATGGTTTCACCTGTGGCAACAAACTGCTTGCCGTTGGTCGACACGCCGATGTTGACGTTGGTGCGTTCCATCTGTGCGTCAGCCATTTGCGAGGCGATGGTACGCTTCCAGATGAGGTCGTAGAGACGACGCTCGTCAGCAGAGCCTTTGATGGTATGTTGGTTGAGGTAGGTCGGGCGGATGGCCTCGTGAGCCTCTTGCGCGCCCTTGCTCTTGGTGTGGTATTGGCGTGTCTTGACGTAGTCCTCACCGTAGTTTTCGGCGATTTCTTTCTTGGCCATGTTCAGCGCGAGGCTCGACAGGTTGACCGAGTCGGTACGCATGTAGGTGATTTTACCGGATTCGTAGAGTTGCTGCGCAATGCGCATCGTGTTGGCGACGGAGAAGCCGAGCTTGCGGGCGGCCTCTTGTTGCAGCGTGGAAGTGGTGAACGGCGGTGCAGGATAACGCACGGAAGGTTTCTTCTCAATGCTGTCGACCTTATAGGTGGCGTTGATGCACGACTCCAAGAATTTCCTCGTTTCGTCTTCAGTATCAAAGCGGTGCGGCAGTTCGGCAAGGAGGCTGTATTCCTGTCCGTCCTTGAGGAAAGTGAATTGTGCCGTGACGCGGAAGGCACTGCTTTGCACGAAGTTCTTGATTTCTTCCTCGCGTTCGACGATGAGGCGCACGGCCACCGACTGCACACGGCCTGCCGAAAGGGCGGGCTTCACCTTTTTCCAGAGCAGCGGCGACAGCTCGTAACCCACGAGGCGGTCGAGCACGCGGCGGGCTTGTTGAGCGTTGACGAGGCCCATATTGATGTCGCGCGGGTTCTCAATGGCGTTTTGGATGGCGGTTTTAGTGATTTCGTGGAAGACGATACGCTTGGTGTCCTTCTTCTTCAAGTCAAGCACCTCATAGAGATGCCACGAGATGGATTCTCCCTCGCGGTCTTCATCGGATGCCAGCCACACGGTGTCGGAAGCCTTGGCCAGTTTGCGCAATTCGGCCACGATGTTCATTTTGTCTTCCGAAATCTCATATTCCGGCTCAAAGTTGTTCTCGATGTCGATACTCAAGGTGTTTTTGTTCAGGTCGCGCACGTGTCCCTGACTTGCTTTCACCGTGTAATCCTTGCCCAAAAAGCCTTCGATGGTCTTGGCTTTGGCGGGTGACTCCACAATCACTAAATTCTTTGCCATAGTCTAAATTCTTCGGTTTTGGAGGGGATCATTAGCCCCGTTTTCGGCTGCAAAATTAGTAGAATAAAACGGCACAAAGGAAACTTTTTTGAAAGTTTTTCTTATTTGGTTGGCTATCAGAATTATAAAATGGCCTATTTTTGTCGCATGGAAAAACTGTTACCTATCGCCATCGAAGCCGCGCGCAAAGCCGGAAAAGCCATTATGGAGGTGTATGCCACGCCTTTCGAGGTCTACACCAAGGACGACGATTCGCCCGTCACCCAGGCTGACTTACGAGCCAGCAATATCATCAAGGAAACGCTGAAACCTACGGGTTTACCGTTCGTCAGCGAGGAAGACCTTCCCCCCGACCGTTCGCAGTTCAATCGTTATTGGTTAGTCGACCCATTGGACGGCACGGTAGAATTTGTCAACCGCAACGGCGAGTTCACGGTCAACATCGCGCTGATTGATAATAAGCAACCTGTTTTGGGCGTGATTTATGCGCCGGTATTGGATACGTTGTGGTACGCCGTAGGGACACACTGCGTGTGTCTGCCTGTAACCACGCGGACGCACGCGGTGCGTCCTTACACGGTTCTAGTCAGCCGTTCCCATCGCACACAAGAAGTCGACGACTATATTAATAAGGTATTGCGCCCCACCCATCCCGACCTCGTCATCGACACGCAAGGCAGCAGCCTCAAATTCGCCCGTCTGGCCGAAGGCACCGCCGATGTCTACGTCTGCTACAGCAAAACCAAGGAATGGGACACCGCCGCCGCTGATGCCATCCTTCGCGCCGCTGGCGGCAAGGTGCTCCGCATCAGTGACGGACAGCCATTGGAATACAGCAAAAAAGAGTATCCTAATCCGCCGTTTGTGGCGTATGCTGCTGCTTCCACTCTGAATGAGTAAACATAAGCGGCTTTTCTGTGAAGAAAAAGTTGTATTTTTGCAAATTAGATGGTTAATCATCAAGAAAAACAAAGACTATGGCTACATACACTATTACATTGAACGAGCGCACGACAAGTGGAAAGGCTTTGATGAGTTATTTGAAGGCTTTGGGTGTTCTTATTGAAAAGGTTTCTCCAAAAGCAAAGAGTAGCTATCGCCGCTCACAGGAAGATAAGCTGGCGGGACGCGTAGAGACATTTTCCTCCTCAGAAGAAATGTTTCAATCTTTAGGAATTTAAGAGTATGTATACCATTCGGATGACACGGAACTGACGCTTCTTTTTACAGGCACAGGCTCCCATTCGGATCTTTTTGGATAGTCTAAAATGCTACAATGAATACTCCAGCAGAACGGAGAATCAAAAAACGGCCGAAAAAATCATATTTATTCAAGAAAAGTGGTAATTTTGCAGCGTTTCTTGAATAAAAATCAAAATGACCTATCTGCAATTTCGTGAGCAATGGCATAGGGGGGGGGCTGCTTCAGAGTTAGGAAAAAGATGGATAGTAGTCTGAAAAATGCAGACTTTTCAAATAAATGATTATTTTTGCAGCGAATCAAAGTCCATGAAAATGAGAAATGTTGATTATTTTGAGGATCAAGAACTGGAAGTAATAGATTTTGCTCCCATGACTTCGGAGGAGGCGCGTTATCGCATCCAAGAGGCAGAGAAAGGCATTGCCAACGGTGAGATAGTGCTTCATGCTGAGGTAATGGACCATTCATACGAACTGCTTGAAAAGTATGGTTGTTAAATGGTCTACCAAGGCTCAAGAACATTGGGATGAGCAATTGGAATATTGCGCCGAGACTTTTGGTGTGAAGACGGCTTTGGATTGCGTAAAAACAGCAGAAGAAAAGATAGAAAGGATTTGCAAGTTCCCGGAATCAGGAACGCGAGAACCTCTATTAAAAGAAGAAGAATTAATTTACCGATTTGTTCACATTCAAAAACGAATCAAACTTATTTATCGTTTCGACGAAGAACAAAAGATCATCTATATTGTGGATGTCTGGAACACAAAAATGCTCCCGCAACATCTATTGGATAGGATGAAATAAGTGGTAGTTTTTGGATTTTTGTTTAATTCTCAGGCGAACACCATTCCCCCAAAGGAAATCCTTACTTCAGCTGCCTCTCAACTTCCTCCATCAACTCCGCGCCTTCCAGATTTCTGGCGACAATCATGCCGTCCTTGATGAGGGCGTTTTGCGGAATGAAGGAGATGGCGTACGAGGCACCAGCAGCATTGTTCCAGCCTTGTAGGTCGGAGACTTGCGTCCAAGTCAAATTGTCTTTTTCGATGGCGGCGAGCCAGGCTTCCTTTTTGGCGTCGAACGACACGCCGAGCACATCAAAACCTTGCTCGTGGAACTTCTGCCAAGTGGCCACCACATCAGGGTTGGCCTTGCGGCAGTCGGGACACCATGAAGCCCAGAAGTCGACTAACAGCAGTTTGCCTTGGGCGAGTTCAGAGAGTGTTACGGGGTTGCCGTCGGGGTCGTTTTGGGTGAAGTCAATCATCGGCTGACCAGCCTGAACGCGCTCCTGTTTTTCAACGTATTCTTCGGCCAGTTTCAAGTTAGCTGTGTTGAGGGTGCTGTCGGCGTGGTGGATGTTGTCAATCATCGTGCGCAGCTCGCAGGGACCGAAGGCCCACTTGTAGCGGTACATCACATAATGCGCCACGGGGTCGGTGGGGTTCTCCCAAATGTAGTCGAAGCAGTGCATTTTCAGGATTTCCTCGGCATCGGCTTGGGTCATCGTGCTGTCGGCCTCCAACTTGGCTTCAAGCTCGTTGTAACTTTCGGTGAAGGCTATCAGGCGGTCTTGCGACTCAGAGCCTTTCACTACGATGAGGTTCGGGTTTTGAGCGTCGCCTTCGACGGTCACATCGGTGTTGTCAGTGAAGAATTGGAATGGACGACGCCAGCCTTTCAGCATGAGGCCGTACATCTCGTTGTCATTACAAACGGGTGTCGCAAACACGGCATCCCAGTTCTCGATGACAGCCGAGTCAAGGGTCTGTCCGTCCTTTTGCAGGTAGATGGTCTGTCCGTCGGCGTTGGCGAGGTTCACGTTGATGTTGAAGGTCTCCGTCTTGGATTTTGAGGTGCAAGCAAAGAGACCGATGGCCAATAGGCCAATAAGTAAGTTCTTGGTTTTCATTACTTTAAGATTTCAGCAAGTTTATTCGTCAATTCCTCGCCGCGCAGACCTTTGGCCACCATGTTGCCGTTTTGGTCGAAGAGGAAATTGGACGGGATGTAATAAATCAAATAGGCTTCACTGGCTTTGTTTTCGCTGTCGCGCACCTGCGTCCAAGGCAGTTGGTCTTCCTCGACGGCTTGCAGCCACTTGGCTTCGTCCTGGTCGACGCTGACGCCGATGACATCGAAGCCGAGTTCGTGGAATTGTTCGTAAGCAGCTTTCACGACGGGGTTCTCATGACGGCAGGGACCGCACCAAGAAGCCCAAAAGTCGACTAAAGTGAGCTTGTTTTGGGGAATCATCTCGGAAAGAACGACCTCAGTGCCAGTGTTGGTTATCAGCGTGAAGTCGATGAACGGTTGGCCCACTTCGAGGCGCTCCTGCTTGGCGATGTAGTCGTTGATATCATCCTTATACACGGACTCGGTCGTGAAAGCGGCCACCATTTCTTTCAGTTGGTCAAGCGGATAGTCTTGTTTGTTCTGGTCAAGAATGTAATGGGCAACGAAGCTGTCGGCATGTTCCTTGAAATAGGTATCAGTGAAGTCATCCATCTCTTTTTGAATATCGTTTGTAATACCGACTAAAGAGTCAACCTTTGCATAATCTTCGTTTTGGTAGGCAAGTTTTTTGGCATCGTCGTACGACTTCATTTGGGTGTAATACTCTTGTATTTGAGTGTAATAGGCATCCATCTGGGACTGACTCTCCGAAGCCATGATACCCACGTCGCGCGGGTTGTTGATGTCGCCCACGATGGTGACGTCCTTGTTGTCGGTGAAGAACCGCATGGAGCCGCGTTTGCCTTTCACTTTCAGGCCGTAGAGGATTTGAGGGTCGTCGATGTTGGCGGTGAGGACGGCCATCTCGTCGATAATGATAGCCGAGTCAATGATGACGGGTGCGTTGTCCACAAACTTTTGCAGATACACCGTCTCGTCGTTGCCGTTTTTCATGCTGACATTGACCTTAAAGGTCTTGGCATTGTTGCAGGCGGTCAAGCCCAGCACCAAAGCAAATAAATAGATGAGATGTTTTTTCATTGTAAAATAGGTGTTTATGATTTTCGATTATGAGAGTGCAAAATTAGAAATATCTCTTGAATTGTGGGGGAAAAATTGAAATTTCAGCAAAATCTGTATTTTTGCACCCGATGAAAAACGGCTTCATAGTAATATTGACGATGGCTTTGGCTTTCTCAGCCTGTCGCGAAATGCCACAAACCGATGTGTGGAACCTAACCGCTCCAGCTCCCGCCCAAATCTGGGAGGAGTGTTACCCATTGGGTAATGGACATCTCGGCATGATGCCCGATGGTGAGGTGGAGAAGGAGACTATTGTGCTGAACGACATTACTTTATGGTCGGGCGCACCAAGTGACGACAGCAATCCTTTGGCCTTGCAATCACTGCCTGAAATTCAGAGGCTGTTGAAAGAAGGCAAGAACGACGAAGCCCAAAACCTGATGTACGAGACCTTTGTCTGCGGTGGCGAAGGCTCGGGCCACGGACAAGGCGCGAAGGTACCGTTTGGCTGCTATCAGACCTTGGGCGACATGACGATTGAATACCATTATCCCAATGACGATTCCGTAACAAACTATCAACGAACGCTTTGCCTCAACGATGCCACACACAAGGTTTTCTTTGAGAAAGGCGGCCAACGTTACGAGCGCGAGGCTTTTATCTCCCGTCTTGATGATGTGGCGGTGATCAAACTCACGGCCATGTCATGCCGAGCGACGGAGGAGCGAAGCGCATCTATGGTCGTGAGTTTGTCCCGTCCCGAAAAAGCCGAAGTCTTTACCGATGCCAACAGCGTGGTGATGCACGGTCAGTTAGACAGTAATGTAGACGGCGTGGAAGGGATGCGCTATTATGCTAAAGCACAAATAGTTACTGACAACAACGAAACGGTCATCTACTTCTGTGCTGCCACGGATTTTATGTGTGACAATCCAGAAGCCTACATCAACGAACATCTGCAAAAGGCCATCGCAAAAGGTTTCAAGAAGGTGAAAAGTGACCATCTGAAATCTTACGGCGAGTTGTTCAATCGCGTTGAGCTTGATTTGGGTGAGTGGTTGCCGACTTGCTATTTCCATTACGGACGATACTTGCTCATCAGTTCGACACGCGAGGACTTGTTGCCGCCCAACCTGCAAGGACTTTGGGCCAACACGATACAAACCCCGTGGAACGGCGACTATCACCTGAATATTAATGTGCAGATGAATCACTGGCCTTGCGAGATCTGCAACCTGTCGGAACTGCATAGGCCATTGATACACTTTGCCGAAGGACTCATGCCCTCGGGGAGCAAGACCGCCCGCGACTTTTACGGTGCACGAGGCTGGACGGCGCATGTGGTGTGCAATCCGTGGGGCTTTACGGCACCTGGCGAGCATCCCTCATGGGGTGCTACCAACACAGGCGGGGCTTGGCTGGCGTTGCACGCTTGGCAGCATTTTGAGTTCACCCAAGACACGGCTTTCTTGAAAAATGCCTATCCGCTCATGCGCAAAGCCGCTCGTTTCTTCCTCGACGCAATGATTGAGGAACCCGAACATGGTTGGTTAGTCACCGCCCCGACGACCTCGCCAGAAAATGCTTTCTGGCTCAACGATAGCACTGCCGTTAGTGTGTGCATGGGCAGCACGATGGATGTGCAGATTGTCAGTGAGTTGTATGACGCAGTGTGTCAGTCGGCGGAGATTTTGGGTGTGGATGCGGCGTTTTCTGATAGCCTTCGTCAAGCGAAATCGCATTTTCCGCCCATGCAAGTTAGCCAAGAAGGTTATTTGCAGGAATGGCTGAAAGACTACAAGGAAGTAGAACCGCAGCACCGCCATGTGTCGCACCTGTTTGGGCTGTATCCTGGCACCATGCTGACAGAAACCAAAACACCTGAATTAATAGACGCTTGCCGCGAGACCTTACGCCGCCGTGGCGATGAGGGCACGGGTTGGTCGAGGGCATGGAAGATCTGTTTCTGGGCGCGCCTCGGCGACGGCGACCATGCCTATCTGCTGTTGAAAAACCTGCTGCAACCCGCCATTGACAGCCTTGGCAACCATCATGCAGGCACTTATCCTAACCTTTTCTGTGCCCATCCGCCTTTCCAAATCGATGGCAACTTCGGTGGCACAGCTGGCATTGCAGAAATGTTGTTGCAAAGTCATGATGGAGAAATCGAATTGCTGCCCGCCTTGCCTTCGGCATGGAAGGACGGCCATTTCAAGGGACTTTGTGCCCGTGGCGGTAAGGTGGTGGAATGTACATGGAAAGACGGCAAGGTCACGCATTATAAAGTGACTTCGCGGTGAGTTTTAGTCAGCTAATTCCTTCAAAAATTCGGCAGCGGTCATAAAAGGCAGGTCGCAAAACTCAGCGTAGTCTTTGCCATTGTTCGTGATGATGACATCGCAGCCGTTGGCTTTGGCGCATTGGTATTGCAAAGCATCCTCAAAGTCGTTAGCGAAAAGAGCCAGTCCTCTGTCAAGTTGGGTGGCATCGGTTGGAAGCACCCGCACATCCTCCCGCATTTGATGAATCAAATTATATATTTCATTTTTGGGATGATGCCTCAAAATGAATCCCATGTTGGCATACGAAAGGTAAGAGGCGCAAACCTCTATGGCTTTTGCCAGTCCAAGGGCGAGAATTTTTCTGCTTCTTCTGCTCCGTTACGGTTGAGTCCAAAATCAAGCAGTATGTTCGTGTCGAGAAAAACGCGTTTCATTTGTTCAACAGGTATTGAATGTGCTCGTCCTGCAAATCCTCTTCCGTTAATTTGATGCAGCCGCGCTTGCGACGCAGTTTGTCTGGAATTACCAAATCATCCAGTTTTTGGCTAATTGGTTTCTCTGTTTTTTCCTCAACGGATACTTGTGCTACTGGTTCGGAGAGTTTCCCTACCAGCCATTCGCGCTCGCTTTGCGAAAGCATCAAACCTTGCAGATATCTCCAAAGATTATTTAAAGCAAATGTAGTCATACGCTTTCCCTTTCTTTTTCTCGCCGCAAAAATACCAATATTCTCCAAATAGGAACGGCTTTTATTCGAATTATAAACACTTTTTGCATTTTTTCTCTATCTTCGCAGCGTCAAAAACAAAATCATAATGAAAATCGTCAGCTACAACGTGAACGGCATCCGCGCGGCCATCAACAAGGGTCTGCTGCAATGGATCAACGACTACCAACCCGATGTGCTCTGCTTCCAGGAGCTGAAGGCCACGCCCGACCAAATCCCCTTGATGGACTTCGAGATGATGGGCTACCACCACTATTGGTTTCCCGCACAGAAGAAAGGTTATAGTGGCGTGGGACTCATCACAAAGCAGGAACCCGACCATGTCGTTTACGGCATGAACGAACCACTTTACGATAACGAAGGCCGCTTTCTCCGCGCCGACTTCGGTGATTTGTCGGTGGTGAGCGTCTACCATCCCTCGGGCACCACGGGCGACGAGCGTCAGGCGTTTAAGATGGTGTGGTTGGACTTCTTCCGCCAGTATGTCAACGAGTTGCGTAAGGAAAGGCCGCAGCTGGTGCTGTCGGGCGATTACAACATCTGCCATGAGGACATTGACATCAACAACCCGAGAAAGCACGACACGTCGTCAGGCTTCCTGCCCGAAGAACGCCAGTGGATGACGGAATTTTTGAGCGATGGCTATGTCGATAGTTTCCGTCAGTTGGTGAAGGAACCCAACCAATACAGCTGGTGGAGTTTCCGCGCCGGTGCCCGTGCCAAGAACCTCGGCTGGCGCATCGATTATCACATGGTGACCGACAACCTTCGCGACCGCATCGCCAACGTGGGCATCCTGCCGCAAGTGATGCACTCCGACCATTGCCCCATTGTGCTTGAGCTGAAATGAGCAGTTTGCCGTGCATGTCATACCGAACGAAGCAGCCCATAGATACGCTCCCTCCTTCGTCGGTCGGTATGACATGGGCTGCGTAGTGAGTGTATCTATGCACGGCAAGTTTTTCAAAACACTTGTTTCTATTTCGGAAAAAATCCGTACTTTTGCGCCGTCATTCCACGGAAACGGGAAAGGCGATGGCCTTATAGTTCAAGGGATAGAACGGAAGTTTCCTAAACTTTAAATCTAGGTTCGAGTCCTAGTGGGGCTACTACCCTAATCAACTGAAACAATGTTGGTTAGGTGTTTTTATTATTATGGCAAAGAACAAGTTTTACGTAGTTTGGAAGGGTCGTAATCCGGGCATTTACAGCAGTTGGGAGGCCTGTGAGAAGGAAATATCGGGTTTCAATGGGGCGAAATACAAAGGGTTTCCCAACCGCTTGACTGCCGAAACCGCCTTCAGGGAGGGACCTGACAAGTATTGGGGCAAGGAGGTGACTCCGTTGATTGACCTTTCAACGGCGAAAGAGCAACCGATGAGTCCTATAATTGCCGTAGATGCGGCTTGTGCAGGCAACCCAGGCAAGATGGAATATCAAGGCGTGTTTGTGGATTTTGCCACCCAACCCGAGACAAGACAACTGCTGTTCAAAAGCCCTGTTTTTGAGCAGGGTACGAACAATATCGGCGAGTTTTTGGCCATCGTCCACGCACTTGCCTTGGAGAAGAAAAACGGTTGGAAACTGCCTATTTACAGCGACTCGGTCAATGCGCAGCTGTGGGTGAGGCAGAAGAAATGCAAGACCAAACTGCAGCCCAATGCTAAAAACGAATACTTGTTCCAACTGATTGCCCGGGCCGAAAACTGGCTGAACAACAATACGATAGATGTCCCCGTTCTGAAGTGGAAAACGGAAATTTGGGGTGAAATCCCCGCTGATTTTGGCAGAAAATAAATTCCGTTTTCACAGAAGGAGGTTTTTTCTTACTTTTACCGCCCAAAACAAGATAGGAAATGCTCAAGTACGACTCATATTACTTCCAATGTCCGAATTGTCACGCTTGGCTCGAAGGTCGCAACCTGAAGGCCGAGATGGTCAATCAGTCTATCTTGTATTCTGACGGTAAGGTGCTGAATGACAACTTGATTACCACAAGACAGAAAATGATCATGTGTCCCTCTTGTGGCCATGTTTTTTGGGTGGAAAACCCGGAAGTGCCATTCATTACCTATGAAAAACCCGAGGCGGAAATCTATTCGTGGAACACATGGCGTTTCTTTGGCATCAGTTTCTCCGACAACAAGGGCAAGCTGGCGCTCATCAACCATTACAAGACCTTCCTAAAGAAGAGCCACTACGAGCCGAAGAATGAGATTTACTTGCGCCGTTTCCTTTGGTGGGCCTACAACGACCTGCACCGCAACCACCAGCATGTGCGCTTGAAATACCTGCTCAACGGGTTCATGAGTTTCGGAGTGTGGCACGAAAACCGCAAGATGATTCTTGAAGGCGAGAAACTGTTTCTCAAGAATTTGAAGGATTTCAACGAGAACTTGAAACGCCTTTTGGCGCTGTTGGAAAAGCACCCCGAGGAGCAAATTGACCTCGAAGTGCCGGAGATTTACCGCGAGCTACGCCAGTTCGACAAGGCCAAGGAATTGCTCGACCAGGTGGGCAGCCGCACCCATTTCACCAACGAGATGCTGCGCCATTCCAAATGGAAGGATTCGCGGGTGTTTATGGTCACAGGGTGATTAGAAGCTGTTTAGCCACATTCCAAAGAATCGGTCGTCAACGCGATAGGCATTACCTTCTTTAGTAATCAAGTCTTTGTCCAATAGTTGCTTGATAGCCGACTGGACAGAACTGGCAGAGACCAAGCCATATTTTTGGATTAATGCAACAGATTGCATTTGTGAGGCCTTCCCTTCAGAGGCGATAGCTTTTAGCACGGCGCGTTGCCTTTCGTTCAAGCCGTAAAACATGGATTCAAAAACGTTTGCATTGTCGGATATTTTTTTCTTTAAGGCCTCGTCGATGATGGTTTGTGTACATTCCTTTTCGGTCATGTAAAAAGCGAGGTAAAGCACTGCCTGCATATACCAAGTGTGTCCTTCAAGTCTATCGTAAAGATTTTCAACTAGTTCGACAGGGCATGTCTTTCCAAAGTCGGAGAACATTTGGGTAGCAAATTTGGCATATTTTTCCTTCGGGATGGCACCAAGGCTCATGATGTTCGAGCTGTTATAGAAAGGTTTTGAAGCTGAAGTGAACATGTTTTGGATAATGTGTCTTTGGCTTCCTGCGAAAATGAAAGTCGCGTTTTTACAATGTTGAATATGGGTGCGCAATAAGGCTTCCACGTTTTTTTCTGGATACTTTTCAATTTGCTGGAACTCGTCGATAGCCACTACACATGGCCGTTGGGCTTCTTCCAAATATTGGAATATTTCTTCTAATGATTTTTGTGAATCCTTGATGTCGCCCAATCCAAACGAGCCATTCATCATGCCCGCTTCATCGAAACCGATGGTGAACTGTATGGATTTCACCACTTTGACGAACATTTCCAAGAGCTGTTTGTCCTTGTTTTTGAGGCTTTTACAAATTTTGTTGCCTAACAAGAGCACCAAATCATTGAGATTGAGCGTGGAATAAATGTCAATGAAGATGGTGTAAAACTCCTTTTTTATGGCCTCTTGATTGAAGCAATGTTCGATGAGTCCTGTTTTCCCCATGCGTCGCGGCGAGATGAGGACAATATGGCTATGTCCTTGAATATCAAGGATAAGGTTTTGAGTTTCTTCTTCGCGGTCGCAAAAGTATTCGGGAGCGACATATCCCGAAGTGATGAAAGGATTGTAAATCATTGTGGTTAGTTTAGACCGCAAAAGTAATCATTTTGTTTTTATCATGCAAAAAACATCATAAAAATCTTATGATGAAATTTTTATGATGCTAAAAACATGATGAGCCTGTTAAGGCCGTCTTATCTTCTTATCACGAATTTCTGTGTCGTTTTTTCTACAGTGATGAAATACATCCCAGCAGGTAGCATTGAAATGTCAATGCGTTGGGTTTCAGCATTAATGGAACCTTGCAGCATGGTCTGTCCCATCAGGTTGGTGATGCGATAGGTCGTGGTCGGTAGAGACGCGCCATGGCACGTCTCTACAAATAGGACGTTGTTTGTAGGATTGGGATAAACCGCAAACGCCGCGTTATCTGTTTGTTCGTCAAGGCCGTGGTGCCATTCGTCGTAGATAGCATCGCAGTCTTCCTCACCGTATTTGAAGATTAATTCATTGTCCACCCAATAGCAGCGCAGACCTTCCACACGGTAGCCTTTGCCGCGGTTCATCAGTCTTTCAGGGAAGAAACTGGTGAGGTGGCCAACACCGCACACGATATCGCCGCTGAAGAGGTCGTCTGCATCGCTCACATGGAGCATTCTGAATAATTGGTTGTCATAGTTGATATAATCTACACTGTCCACGTGCATGGTGAGGCTTTCATAGCCCACCTTGATTTCCCATTCATCGCCAGCTTGGGCTGTAAGGTCGTACAGTACGGTGAATTCTTCCAAATCCTTGTTCCACCAATAGACCTTGCCGTCTGACTCATAAACATATTCGTGTGTTATCTCCGTGATTTCTTCGCGGTCGTAGTGCGTATTGCTGCGGACGATGATTTTAGGGCGTTCGTTGCCGATGGTGGTGTCGGCGGCATATTCCAGATGTTGGTAGGTAATATCGCCGTTGTCATTTTGGATTTCGTAGTACCATTCGGACTCATCTGGCAGTAAAGGCTCAAAAGGATTTTCGGTGAGGAGATAGGAAATTTCAACTTTTGAGACGTAATTGAAATGAAAATAGTTTTGATAATAAAGCATATCATTTTGTTGCTTTAGACGCTCCTCGTCATAAATAGAAAACTCGGGTTGCCAAATGCCTTCTGTCCAGGTGCCATCATCCCATTTTTCAAAAGTGACCGTTGTGGGGTAGCCTATTTCGTTTAACTCATAGATGGCTTGATGGGCATTGACAAACTCGTTGTCTTGCCAAAAGCTGATTGTGGCAAGGACGAGATGACCAAAGGCATTGTAATGGTATTCCACCAACTTTTCGTTCTCCCATTCGCCATCGACGCGCTTTTGCGTCAACGCGCTCAAGAGGTGCCTTTGTCCGTCATACGCATAGGTAATCAGAGTCATGCTGTCGTTGTATGGTTCGATTAATACTGTAAGCAAGAGGCTATCTGCCGAAAAACTTCGGGTTTCCTTGTTCATGCGTATCCAATCGTTGGACATTCCGTTGGGATACCCTTCTGTAGTGATAACTATTTCGTTTTCGTTGTACTCGTAATAAAGTTCTTTATAATAGGCTAGCTGTGGATAGTATTCATTAAACCGCTGTCTTTTTTCCTTTGTCAATCGTTTCAACCCATCGTAAAAGTATGTAATGGTATCTTCCAACCTTAATTGATTCTGGTGAAAATCGTCGAAATGACGAGTGTAGGTTTTAAGTAGTCCTTCTTCGTAGGTGTATGTGTTGATGAAAGGATCAAAGCCTGCGGCGATATAATTATCATGTTCTGTGATGATATGCAGCGCTGAATCGTAAGCGTAATACATTTCATGACCATAATTAAAGTGGTCTGGTGTGCCGGCATAGCAGCGATGTAATGTGCCGTTGGAATTGTAATAGAAACGGGCGCCAAATGGATTGTATTCAGCTGCTTCATAACTACTGGGGTGTAAATGGATTGTTGCCGAATCAGGTTGATAGATTAAGCCGTAATAGTCGTCAGGAATAGTGTTTGTTTCAATTTCTACCATATCGTAAAGCGCGTCGCAGTTTTCGGGTTGCATAAACACTTCGAAATCCTTCCAAATACAGCCTTTGTTTTCATTTACGCCCAAAACATAAATATCATTAGAGAAGGCTTTGATTTTATTCGCCCCGGTGGTGCCGTCCAGTGGAAATCGCAGCATTATCGTAATCGAAGCGTTCTTTGCCACTGTGTATTCCAATCCATGAGGATATGCCCAGCAATAATAAAAATCGCCATTGGAAGCACAAAGGCAGTCGACCACGTCATACGCGTCAAAAGAAGCGACTCGTTCGCCGTTTTTCCAAACAGCAGAAAATGAATAAGTGTCAAAGCCAGTGTCAAGATTATAATAACCGAGTGTAAAAACAGAGTCGTTGTCTATAGAGATTTCCTCTGCGACAGACCCCGTGACATAATCTGAAGGTTCGTACGAGTATTTGATTTGGCTTTTTTCCCATATTGTTGCTTTGGTTTTGTCTTCGGTGACATAGCCGCAGAAATAAGGTATCCCAGTGTTTTGGTTCACCTCGGCATCGTATATGAAACTGGCATGTGTGCCATCACCCAACTGCCAATGGGTTGTGAAATCGGTTCCTTTCCAAACCGTTGCCACAGTGATGTTGTCATCGTTCGTATAATGTCCAGCGTAATAAAGCGTGTCGTTTTGACAATAAATGTCGATGATACGGACGCCGCTTGTGTTTTGGGTTGAAACATACAGTTGGTCGTTTTTCCAAATCTCGGTGTATCTGAAAGATGTTCCCTCGTATTGGTTGACCATCCAATATACATTCTTGTTTGAATCGCATGCCACGGTTTTTGGAACGGCATTCATGCCCTCGTGATGAACTATGTAAACAATGTCGCTGTTTTTGTAAATTGCGGCTACTTTCTGGTTATTTTGCACATAATAGCCAGAGGTGATAATGTCGTTGGCTTTGGCTTGTAATGCCAAAAACATAATCATTGTAATTGCAAATAGCTTTTTCATGGTATTGAGCATTTTAGATTTCAAGATGTCAAAATTTCATGATTTATATTTCGTTGATGATTTCTTCAAAGCTGCGCTCGTCCTCTATGCCGTTCATTTTCTCCTGCTTGATGCGCGACTTGCGGCGGGCGTAGCTGTTGGTTTGCAGGTTCATGAGGATGGAAATGACCTGGTTGCTGAAGCCCTGCTTGGTGAGGCAGCAGATTTGCAGGTCGCTCTTGGTGAGGGCGGGGTATTTTTCCATCAGCCGTTTCGTGAAGTCGCCATAGACCTTGTCGATGAGGGCCACGAAGTCGTCCCACTCGGTTTCTTTCAGGTCGAAGTCGAGGGTTGAGGCGGTGATCTGCTCGGTTAGGGCCAAAGCCGTGACGTAAACCTTGTTTTTCTTCAAGGCTAACTCCATCTGGTTCTTCATCTCCTCGGCTTTCAGCTTGGCACTCAAGGTTTTCTGTCGCAACAGCAGTAAAGTGACCGCCAAAACGACCAACAAAGTGGCGAGGATGAGGTAGAGATAGAGGCTCTTCAACTTTTGCTCGGCTTGCAAGTTGTTTTTCTGCATTTGTAGGTCGTATTCCGCCTTGATGCGCTGCATCTGTTCGTTGCGGTGCGCTTGGTCGGCCTGCATCATGTTCTCGTTGAAAAGCTCGTGACATTCAAGGGCTTTCGCATAGTCGCCCTGCATCTGATAAAGGTAGCAAAGGGCTTGGTAGGCCGACATACGGACGCCCGCCATCTCGTTTTGGGTGGCCTCGGTGAGGTAGACCATGGCGAGGCTGTCCTGTGACAGATAATAGTAGGCCACACCCAAGGTCAGTGGGCTGTCGCTTTCGGCACCGTTGGCACGGGCTTGACTGACCAACTGAATCACTTGTGCGCAGTCCCCTTGAGGCAGAAGCACATCGCGGCTCAACTCCAAGAGGATGTCGTTCTCCATTGTCTTGTCGTTCAATGTTTTGGAGAGGGATAGAGCTTCTTCGTAGGCTGTCTTGGCACCGTCGATGTCGCCCAACGAAGCCGAGGCGCGACCGCAGTTGCGCAGGGTGGTCATTAATAAAGTGTCAGCGTCGAGGGCACGGAACAATTCGGCGGCATCCTTGTGCAATGGCAGAGCTTCCTTAAACAATTCGTGTTTCCAGTAGCAGAAGCCGAGATTGTCCTCAATTTGGCCTTTCAGCCGTTGCACATCGGGTTTGTCCATGTCGCAGCGCTCAATGGCGAGCAAGGCCTGGCTGAAACTCTCGGCAGCGGCCTCCGATTGCTTGTCGGCGCGTTGTTCTACGCCTTTCTGGAAGTGTGTCTCGGCCTCCGTGAGCCAACGTGCCCTATTATGACATGCCGAAAGACATGCCAGAACCAGAAGGATCGCCGCTAAATATCTTGTTTTCATTGTTTCACGAATTTCATAGTTTGTTCGCCCATTGTAATGAAATATAGGCCTGCTGGCATATTTGAAATGTCAATCTGCTGGTTCTCAGTGGTGATGTTACCCGAAAGAATGGTTTGTCCTATCAGGTCGGTGATGCGGTATTCGATTGGGTTGGTTTGAGACGCAAAGCATTGCGTCTCTACAAACAAGACGTTGTTCGTGGGATTGGGATAAACCACAAACGGGTTTTCTGAAGAATTGTTCTCGATGGTATGATTGGGAATGGGTGTGGTGACATATTCCGTCACTTCGGCGCGTGTGCAACCTGAGATAGAACCCATAGCATTGTTGACATCAGCATAAATGTCATCAAAGAACAAATAGGTTCCCGAGGGGAAGCCTCCCAACACCCATGTGGTATCGTTCCATCGTTCGGCATTGACGTTGGTGCAGAGGTTGTTCTCGTCATAAAGGTACGTTGCCTTGTTTCGGTCAGCATACTCACCATCCACCATGGTTTGGAACAAAATTCGGGTGCAGTTTCCATTATCATCGTATTCGTACAATTGTCTTTCTTGTTGGCTGATTTCTCCATTAGTCCATTTGGTAATCCTCTTCTCTATTAGGACGTCTTCATCGTACTCATATTCCGTAAATGATGAATTGAGCCAATCTCCCATTTCTTCAGACCAATTGAAAACAGTTTGTGACAGTGGTTGGTGATAGCCTGAATAAGTGTATTCCTTCTTTGTGACAGGTTGGCCATTAGCATTGTATTTTGTTTCTGAAGACCATGTGCCATCATCAGAATAATCGTACAGATAATAGTTTTGAAGTACCAATGTGCTATCCGTAAAATGATCCCAACGTGTCTTTTTCCCGTTCTCGTATTGGTAAACATCTTTGGAATTGATAACGTACTCTTCGGTATAATACATCATATCTCTATCACGATATTTTACAAGACATTCCAAAAGATTTGAGGAATCGTCATAAGTATAATAATACCTGTAGGACCAAGCCCAAGAGGCTTCTTGATAATTCTCTTGTTTATAGGTCAACCGATTCAAGGCATCGTGTGTGAACCATTTCCATGTATAATACCCCGAACTAGGATAATTTATGATATGATAATAGTAGGACAGATTCCCTTGTTCGTCATACTGAAGTGTGATGTTCTTGTTAAATGGGAGTTCTGCCCCATATTCCGCTATATAGGTCCATGTGTTGATGGCGGTCGGTTGTTGGATGTGCTCTTGTGAGAAACCGACGATGGCAAAAGCCATTAAAACTGTAATGATGAATAATTTTTTCATGGTATTAGGTTTTTGATGGTTTATTTCACGACAAATTTCACGGTTTGTCCGCCTACGGTGATGAAATACATGCCGCTGGGCAATTCTTTGATGTTGATTTGTTGGGTTTCGGCGTTGATGCTGCCCGAAAGGACGGTTTGTCCCAGCAGGTTGGTGATGCGGTAGGTTGGGTCCTGTAGAGACGCGCCATGGCACGTCTCTACGAACAAAACGCCGTCGGTTGGATTAGGATAGACCGCAAATGTCTTATTATCATCCGTTTCATCAATGCCATAATGCAATTCATTATAAAGGGAATCGCAGTCTTCCTCACTATATTTGAAGATTAATTCATCGTCCACCCAATAGCAGCGGAGACCTTCCACACGGAAACCTTTACCTCGGTTCATCAGCCTTTCGGGGAAAAAGCTGGTGAGGTGGCCGATGCCGCACACGATGTCGCCGCTGAAAAGGTTGTTCTCGTCGCTCACATGCAATACACGGAAAGTGCGGCCTTCGTAATCATAATCCCCTACGCTGTCCACATGCATGGTGAGGATTTCAAACCCTATCTTAATTTCCCATTCGTCGCCAGCTTGGGCAGCAAGGTCGTACAGCACAGTGAACTCTTCCAAATCCTTGTTCCACCAATAGACTTTGCCGTCTGCCTCATAGACATATTCGTGTGTCACCTCGGCGATTTCTTTGCGGTCGTAGTGCGTGTTGCTGCGGATGATGATTTTCGGGCGCTCCTCGTTGACGGTGGTGTCGCCCATGCATTGCAGATGTTGATAGGTGATGGCTCCGTTTTCGCCAAGGATTTCGTAGTACCAATCAGAAAACAAAGTGAAAATACTTGGAATGTCATCGGAAAGGGAAATACTCCTCCAATATTGTCGATTGCCTAGGAAATACAAGTGATTGTCGTAGCCACTGGCGAGGACGGTAGTAAGGTGTTCTGAAACGGGAAGGCTTTCAAAGGTGTTATAGAAGTGCTCGCCATGGTCAAAGGAATAGGCCAGAACCACCGTGTTTGCATCC
>Ga0265300_10000880_pt1 | contig 30186 bp, 23 predicted proteins | sample AusTroGonzalo_MG_FD_193482 | JGI IMG/M metagenome (GOLD analysis project Ga0265300, IMG submission 193482) | Bovine rumen microbial communities from tropical cattle in Woodstock, Queensland, Australia - Gonzalo_03 | ecosystem: Host-associated > Mammals > Digestive system > Stomach > Rumen ...
CCACACACACGCCAACATCACCACCGGTAAGGCTGAGAACAAGTTCGGAATAGAGATTCCCATGCTCCTGCCCATCATCCGCAAGGCATTGGCCAACCCCTGCTTCAAGTTTGAGGGCCTGCACTTCCACATAGGTTCACAGATTCTGGACATGGAGCCCTACCACCTGCTTTGCAAGAAGGTTAATGACCTTCAGGACAAACTGGAGGCTGAAGGCATAAAGCTGAACAGCATAAACGTAGGCGGTGGTCTGGGAATTGACTATGTCAACCCTGAGCAAAACCCTGTTCCTGACTTTAAGCAGTATTTCAACATATTCCGCAGTGAGCTCAAACTCCGCGCCGGACAGCAGCTCCATTTTGAGTTGGGCCGCGCCGTCGTGGCACAGTGCGGACGTCTGGTTACCAAGGTGCTTTACGTAAAGCAGGGAACCATTAAGAAATTCGCCATTGTAGATGCCGGCTTTACAGAGCTTATCCGCCCCGCCCTGTACGGAGCACATCACAAGATAGTGAACCTGAGCTCAAACGGCCCGCAGCAGAAATATGACGTGGTAGGTCCTATCTGTGAGTCATCGGACGTATTCGGAAAGGATGAGATGCTGAGTGAGGTTCACCGCGGTGACCTTATAGCACTGCTCTCTGCCGGTGCATACGGAGAGGCAATGTCATCACAGTACAACTGCCGTCCTCTGCCCCCTGCAGAAGAGGCAAGGTTCTGAAATGTGAAATTGGGGACAGTCCCCTTTCCCACGTGATAAAATAAGCGATAGTCGCTAAATTACACATGTGGAAAAGGGGACTGTCCCCAATTTCACATTTTCATCAGAATTTCCAGAGAAGGCCTACTGATACCGGAACATCCCAATAGAGTTCATCATCATGATCCAGTATTGCAGCACCGGCCTTAAGGTCTACCGCAAAATGTCTGGAGCAGAAGATATCATATCCAAGTTCACAAGTCAGGAAGTTCTCGGAGTAACGGTGTGTAGCCGGCTTACCGCGGAATGACATGGAGAATGCGCCGATGTCAAAACCTGCACCAAGGCTCCATGTGAATCCGGGATCAAACAGATTCCTTTCATTGAGCGAACCTGTACTGTAACCAAGGTCTCCAAGGATGGAGAAACCTCCGTAATTGCCGAAACGGCATTTCAGTTCCACTACATCACGTATTGTTCCGGACTGTGTAAAGTACTGGATCTGTGGAGACACGGAGAAATACGGGAACCTGTCATCGGGCTTATTCCAATTCCTGACCACTGCCACCAGCATTCCGGCCGATGCAACCGCAACGGCTGCGGCACCGATAATCAAAGCCGCATCATCAACCTTGTCAAGATTGATATCGGGCGATGTGGTACGTCCGTGATTCTGTCTGTAACGGGGAGAGTTCGGAGTCCAGTTGTCATACCTGCGATGATCATAATATCTGGCCCTATGCGCCAAGTCAAACCAGAACATGTCATGGTAGAAATCAAACAGGTCCACCATAAGCATGGCCAGCACGGGATCATCGGGGTCACTTGTACTGTATTTCTTGCCTTCGGCGTCCTTGGCACTGTACACGATATTGTCCACGATCACCTCCTTGACCGGTTTCTCAACAGGTGCCGGGTCATTGACCTGTGCCACCGTATCCGGCATGAAAAGGTCATACATCTCAGACTCGGTCTTGTCTTTATAAAGGAAATGGAACTGTGCCGTAACCTCAGCCGGACAGTTCTTATACATGGTCAGATAGTCATTACCGTCATCGGCAGTTGTGACCTCACCCCAAACCATGATGTTGGATTCATTTTTCTTCTTTCCGTACAAGACTGTAAGCGGCAGCATTACAGCCATCATCATAATTACAAACTTCTTCATAATGTTTCAGGTCTATTTCCGATGCAAAAGTAATGAGAAGAGTTTACCCCGATGAGGGAAAAAGTCCTAAAAGAGACGGGGAAAAACCCTAAAATCCAAAAGGATGGCCACATTCTTTAATATAGGCAAAATTTTGTTATCTTTGCAAGATTGTAACCATCAAACTAACAGATGAGGAGTTTTATAGTTTCCGTTCTGCTGTTATCCGGCATAGTCTCTCTCAGTGCCGGAGCGCAGGAAAGCGTGGTTTTCACGCCACAGTGGACCGCCCAGGCTCAATTTGCAGGCTACTATGTAGCCAAGGAAAAAGGCTTTTACATGAAAGCCGGACTGGATGTTGAGATAATACACCCTTCTATCACACAGTCAGCTATAAGCCGCATCAGGAACAATGAGAGCCAGGCCACGACCTTACAGCTTGCCCAGGCCATGGAGATCATAGATGACGGTATTCCATTGGTGAATATTCTGCAGACTTCCATGAACAACGCCATGGTGATTGTATCCAGAAGAGGTGAAAATCCCCTTAAGCAGATAGGTGCAAAAGTCGGTATATGGAATGCCGGATTCGGACAGGTTGCCATGTGCATGAGTATGAAAGAGAATCTGGATTACCGTTGGATACCTTTTGCATCAAGCGTAAACCTCTTCATATCCGGAGCTATTGACGCGACACTGGCCATGAGCTATAACGAGTATTATCAGTTATTGCAGACCGGCATTGAACTGACACCGGACAACGTATACCGTTTCTGTGACCATGGTTACAACATCCAGGAGGATGGAGTCTATATGACAAGAGAATATTTTGAGAATCACAAGGATCAGGCTTATCGTTTTGCCGAGGCCAGCCGCCAGGGATGGGAATGGGCGGTAGAGAACCCTGAAGAGACTCTTGATATAGTGATGGAATATGTCCAGAGAGAGAACATAGCAACCAACCGCGTGTTGCAGAAGCTTATGCTTGACGATGTACTCAGACTTCTTGTTGACCGCGAATCAAAAGCGCGTGAGTTCCGACTCAGACCAGACATGGTTGAGCAGGCCAGTACGATGATGCTTGAGAACGGCATGCTTTACAACCCGATCACGTATGACGATATAATTGCAAAATAAACCGGCCATGGATATAAAGAAGAAAAAATGGAGATCACTCTCCACCAAGATAAGTCTTTGGGTAGTATTGTTTGCCGGTGTTATTTTCATAGCCGCACATGCCGTATTCTTCAACGAGTCACGCGTAGCCGTACGTCAGGAGGCTATCAACCATGCCACTCAGGTACTGGGCAATACGGTTGAGCGTGTAAACACCATCCTTACTGAGGTAAAGGTTGCCACAGACAATACGGACTGGCTGATAACCCGTCACCTTGACGGACCGGACTCCATGTTCGTTTACACACGCCGTATACTGCAGAACAACCCTAACCTTAACGGTTGTGCAATCTCTTTTGAGCCGTTCTACTTTAAGGAGAAAGGACTCTATTTCTCAGCATACTCTTTCAATGATGACGGGAATATCATAACCAATCAGGAAGGCAGCGAGCAATACCAGTATTTCTCCATGGACTGGTATCAGATGCCTAAACTTCTTGACAAGCCATGCTGGACGGAGCCCTTTATAGACGTCAACCCGGACAGGGCGACATCATCGGAGATGGTCATTTCATACTGCAAGCCCATCAAGGACCATGACAGCGTTTTCATCGGCGCCATATCCGTAGACCTGTCACTTGAGTGGCTGTCAAGCACCATTGAGAGCGTAAAGCCCTACCCCAACTCATACAGTATAATGATTGGTAAAGGAGGTACATACTTTGTACATCCCGATACCACTAAACTGTTCTATGAGACAATTTTCACTCCCACATTACTCAAACCCGATACAGCTCTGTCCAATCTGGGACATGCCATGCAGGCTGGAGAGAGGGGTGTACACCAGTTGACCATAAACGGCGAGGACTGCTACGTATTCTACCAGCCTATAAGCGATACAGGCTGGAGTGCAGGTCTGGTTTGTCCGGCATCGGACATATTCGGAGGTTATTACCGTCTGATATATTCCGTAATAGGAATAGTTATAGTGGGACTGATTCTCATGCTCATGGTATTCAGCGCCATCATATCCAATCAGCTGGAACCGCTTGAGGAACTGGCTTACCAGGCAGAGACCATAGCATCGGGCCGTTTTGACGAGGAGATAACGGAGTCTAAGCACAACGATGAGATAGGAAAGCTGAATGAATCGTTCAGATACATGCAGCAGTCCATTGTCAAGCAGATTGATGAGATAAAACAGATCAATGAGCAGAAGGGTCGTATCCAGGGAGAGCTCAAGATTGCCAGTGACATACAGATGTCAATGCTGCCCAAGATTTTCCCGCCCTACCCTGACCGTGATGACATCGATGTGTTCGGACAGCTCACACCGGCCAAGGAGGTAGGCGGAGACCTGTTTGACTTCTTTATCCGCGACGAGAAGCTTTTCTTCTGCATAGGAGACGTGTCAGGCAAGGGTGTTCCGGCATCACTTTACATGGTGGTAACCAAGGCCCTTTTCAGAACCATCGCCTCACATGAAGCATCACCAGACAGAATCATATCAAACCTGAACGAGGCAATGGCACTGGACAATGAATCCAACATGTTCGTGACCATATTCGTAGGTGTCCTTGATCTGCCTACAGGCAGGCTGCACTACTGCAACGCAGGTCATGACGCTCCTATCCTTATAGGTAATATCGGAGCCGGTATGCTTCCGGTTGACTCCAATCTGCCCGCAGGCGTAATGTCAGACTGGAAATTCAGTCTGCAGGAGACACTCGTCGATCCGGGCACGACCATATTCCTCTACACTGACGGTCTGACAGAGGCTGAGAATATCAGTCACGCCCAGTTTGAGATGAGCCGTCTTGAGGATATAGCTCATAAGCTGCAGGCAAGCCATATTTTCAAGCCTACAGAGGTGATAAAAGCCATAACCGATGCGGTTCATACTTTTGTAGGTGAGGCCGATCAGAGTGACGACCTTACCATGCTGGCCATCCAGTATACCAAGCAGCATCAGGATATAGTATACCAGCGCACTCTAACTCTGGCCAATGACCTTAAACGAGTACCCAGACTGAACGAATTCATTGATGACGTGTGTGAGTCCAACGGATTTGACATGGCAACAATCATGCAGATCAACCTGGCTATTGAGGAGGCTGTAGTAAACGTAATGAACTATGCTTACCCGGAAGGCACCAAGGGCGACATAACCATAGAGGCAAAATCCGATGGCACCGATATGATTTTCATCATATCCGATACCGGAACTCCTTTTGATCCCACCGCCAAGCCGGAGGTTGACATTACACTGAGTGCCGAAGACCGCGCCATAGGAGGCCTTGGCATACATCTGATACGCCAGATCATGGATCACATCAACTATGAGCGCACAGACGGTCACAACATTCTGACACTTATAAAGAAACTGAGCAAATGATGATACCTCTCTCTATTTTCAATATTGACCTTTCGGCAGGAAACCTCATCCTGTTCATATCATTGCTGATGTTCGTTTCCATTCTTGTAACCAAGATAGGAACCAAGTTCGGCGTGCCCACCATGCTTTTATTCCTGATAATAGGAATGCTGGCCGGTGAGGACGGAATAGGAATTAAGGTTGAGAATCTGCATGTAGCGGAGTTCCTGGGACACCTGGCCATGACCATCATACTGTTGTCAGGCGGTCTGGAGACATCTATGGCAGAGACAAAACCCACTATAAGGAAGGGTATCTCCATGACTACCCTGGGTATGTTCATCACCATAGCGGTAACCGGATTATTCATCTACTATGTATTAGGTGACCAGATTGGAGGAGCCGGCAAGACCATCCTGGGTTGTTTCCTGCTCGCGTCAGTACTCTCATCCACAGACTCGGCATCGGTATTCTCCATATTGCGCAACAAGCGTCTGTCACTGCGTGAGAACGTAGGTCCGCTCCTGGAGCTTGAATCCGGAAGTAATGACCCCACAGCATATGTGCTCACCATCCTGCTTGTGCAGATCATGGAGACCATCAACAGCTCCACCGGTGATACGTCCAAATGGATAATTGTCATGAACGGAGCATGGATACTTATAAAACAGATTGCTCTGGGATTCGGTATGGGTCTGGCTATAGGACATGGCGCAAGATGGTTGCTCACCAAGATACATCTTCCCAACAGTTCCCTCTACTCAATCCTCATACTCAGTATATCAATGTTTGCCAACGGATTTACATCTTATGTAGGAGGTAACGGACTGTTGGCACTCTATATATCGGCTATCGTTATAGGCAACACACCGGGTATGCCCTGCAAGAAAGAGATACTCCAGTTCTTTGACGGAATAACATGGCTTTCACAGCTCATTATGTTCTTGCTGTTGGGACTGCTCGCAAAACCGTCACAGATGCCTCACATCATATGGCCGGCCCTGCATATAGGACTGTTCCTGATGCTCTTGGCACGTCCGGCCGGTATCATAATGAGCCTCCTGCCGTTCAGGGGACTCTCATTCAGAGCCAAGCTGCTGGCATCATGGGTGGGATTGAAGGGTGCAGGTCCCATACTGTTTGCCCTATACACGGTACTTGAAGGTGTGGACGGATCCAATGAGATATTCAACATAGTGTTCTGCATAACATTGCTGTCACTCCTGCTGCAAGGCATGACGGTAACGCCGATGGCCCACCTGCTCAACATGAGTATAGATGACGATCCGGAGGTAGAGACATTCGGCATGGAGATACCTGAGGAGATGGGTATGCTCCGTGACCACATTGTTGCAGAAGAGGATCTGGAGCGCGGAGAAACGCTCCGTGACCTTCATCTGCCTCACGGCATTCGCGTAGTGATGGTTCGTAGAGGACCTAAATATATCGTTCCCCACGGCAGTCTTAAACTGATGGCCGGAGACAGGCTGGTGATTATCATGGGTGATACTGAAGATTGAATTTTTGGAGCAGTGAGAGGAGAGAAAGTTTACTTTCTATCACGAGTCGCGACAAAAATCATGGAACGAAGTTAATTGAGAATTGAATAATAATAAATATGATAATTATGGAAGTAAAAGTAAACACACAAGACAATGTAACTACCGCACAGCTGATTGGACGTCTGGACACTCCTGCCTCACAGGAGATAAGCGGTGACTTTGACAATCTGATGCAGTATGCCGGCGGAACAGTGATACTGGACTGCACCGAGTTGGAGTATATCTCAAGTTCCGGACTCCGTCTGTTCCTCTCACTCAGAAAGGCAGCTGCTTCAAAGGGAGGTAAGGTCATTGTAAAAGCCATCAACAAGGACATCCGCTCAGTATTCATGATGACCGGATTCCTTAACCTGTTCGAGATTCAGGATTGAGCACATTACGCTGTGCGTAGATTCTTACTGAGGCTATCATCCCTGATGGCTTGTATGCCTGCATTGGCACAGACCACCACGGCACCTCCCGCTACGGAGCGTCTTAACGGGGATGTAGCCTATTTTGAAGAGACTACGTACAACGTCTGGAACATCAGACTGTTCAACGAATCCGGCAATACGGGCCAGGGAAGCACAAGTCCCATACTAAGACAGGAAGGTGTCATATGTCATGAGTTTGACGGAAACGGCCGTGAGACTCAGGTAATCCGTTATGTCCAACGCAACGCCAATATAGGCAGTTGGGGTATGGATGAGAACGGAAATATAGACTACCAGGTAAATGAGATAAGCCGTGACATACCCGATACCCGCTCCGTCATGAGTTACCGCTCCGGAAGGATGGTCCTGAATAAGGAATGGAGTTACAACCTGTCAGACAGTACCGTTTGCGGAGTTGATTCCCTGATTTATGACACAGACGGGAACCTGACGGCCGTAATATCGGAACGTGACGGCCAGAAAGAGGAAGGAGTCTGTGATAAGAGCGACCGCAACGGAAGCTACAGGATCACATACAGTGACGGTACTGAGAGGAGTTACAGATATGACTCCGACCATCTTCTGATCCGATATACGGACCGTGACGGAATGACCGTCAGATACACCTACAATGAGAGAGGTCACCTTACCAGACAGACATCAGAGTGGACGGACGGAAACGTGCTCAACATTGTCTATGACAATTATGAGTATGACGAAAACGGTAACTGGACACGACGTACACGCACAATAAAAGACCCGGGACAGCCGCCCAGGTCTTCAAAAAAAGTTGAACGCACGTACCGTTACCGTCAGGATTCCTCCTCTACAGCAACCGCATCATCTGATATATCCTCCAATGCAGACTGATCCGTCAGTTGCGGGATAGGATTTTTGGAGCTCTGCTTTGCTCCCAGTTTCTGGAGTTTGGCACATGTCTGGATAATGCTCTGGCCACTTGGCTGGAGCTTTTTGTCGGCTGCCTCATATGCCTTTCCGGCATTCTCCAGAGCCTTTCCGATTGCCTTATAGCGGTCCATGAACTGCCCCACACGATCCATCATCTCATTGGCCAGCTCGTAAACCTTCTCGTGGTTCTCAGCCTGGCGTATCTGAGTCCAGGTCATGCTGATTATGCGCAGAGCTGCAAACAGCGTCTGTTCATCGGCTATATAGACATTCTTCTCCATTGCATTGCGCCACAAGTCGGGCTGGGCCTTGACGGCAGTCCACAGGGCTCCTGTATTGGGGACGAACATTATCACATAATCCATCTTTATCTTGGGCGGCTTGACGTATGACGAATAGTCCTTGGCCGAAAGTTCCTTGACATGTTTCTGGATGCTGTCCACATGAGCCTTTAGATATCTCTGCCGCTCGTTTTCATCATCCGAATTCACATAATCCATGAAAGCAGTCAGTGAGACCTTGGAGTCAATGATAACGTCACGTTCCATATCCAGATGCAGGATCACATCGGGACGCATGCTGTGTTCGGAATCATTGCGGACTACATCGCCGGCAGCATCACGGATAGATGACTGGATATCATAATGAACGCCCTTGGTAAGACCTTGGGACTCAAGAAGTTCATCAAGTATTATCTCGCCCCAGTTACCCTGTACGCGTCCGGCGTGGCGGAATACACGCGTCAGTTCATCGGCACTCTGCTTGGCTGCGGCACTCTGGCGCATCATGTTCTCCGCCTGAGTCTTGATTTCACTGCTGATGGAGGTCTGCTTGAGAGTATTCTCATGCATAGCCTCTTTCATCTTGTCTATGGTCTCCTTGAGAGGATTGACTATCTGACCCAGACTGGAATTGCTGGATGCGGCAAACTCCTCCTGACGGCGTTTGAGCATATCCTCAGTGGCCGATTTCATCTGGGCGGTAACCTTGGCGATGGTCTCGTCAAACTTAGCCTGCTGGGAGTCAAGCATCTCACGGGTATGAGTCTGCCACTCCTCCTTGTCACGCAGAGCCTGCTCCTTAAGATTTGCATTAGCTGATTCCAGCACCCTGACCTGTGCCTCAAGTTCACTCTCCCTCTTACGGTTCCGGCCAAGCAGGAAACCCACGGCCACACCCAATATGGCGCATATTATGCCTATCGCTATCTCCATAATTCCTCTATGCGGTTTTGAATTGTAAATATAGGTAATAAATCTTTGTATGAGACAAATAAAAAAAATATCTTCGCAAGTGTAACCGTAATACTAACACCAATGTCAGTAAACAGGCATTTAGATCCGCACTGTCAGGCTATACTCCAGGAGTATGAGGACAACCTGCCCCGTTTCAGAGAGGTTGAGGCACAGGTGCGCGAAACTTTAAGAAGGACTTTACAAGAAGCTGGTCTGGCAGTTGCAGCCATAGAATCACGAGTAAAAGGGCATGACTCCCTTGCGGGAAAACTGGAACTGAAAGGACACAAATACAACAGCCTGGCAAATCTCACGGATATTCTGGGACTACGCGTAATAACATTCTATATTGACGATGTGGACAAGGTTGCATCGGCCGTGGAGCGCCTGTTCACCATTGACTGGGAGAACTCTGTAGACAAACGTAAGATTCATGAGATTGACAGCTTTGGATACCTGTCACTCCATTACATCTGTTCCGTACCTGATTTCCCGTACCGCTTTGAGATACAGATGCGTACCCTGCTGCAACACGCATGGGCCAACATGGACCATGACACAGGTTATAAGTCAGGTGTGGAGATACCCCGCCGTTATCTGCGTAACATGAGCCGTCTGGCCGGTATGCTGGAGCTTGTGGATGATGAGTTCAGCAAGATCCGCATTGAGCTCACAGACTACCGCCGCCGCGTTCAGGGACTGGTACGTTCAGGTAACCTGGATGAGGTACCCATTGACGGCGACACATTCCGCAGCTACCTGGATCTGGCTCCGTTCACACCGCTCAACAAGCGTATCGCATCCATGAACCAGGCCGAGATACAGGAGGTTCCGCTCATGCCCTATCTGGCCGTATACAAAGGTCTGGGGCTTAAGACACTGGGTGATATATCCAGGATGATAAAAGATTACTCCGAGGGCGCCTATCAGATTGCCTGCTATCAGATAGGACTTACGGACCTGGATATCATTTCATCATCAATAGGACCGCAGGACCTCTGTATAGCCTACATACTCAAGAACGGAGGCGGCAAGGCAGGCATCAAAAACATGTTTGACCTGCTGAACGGAGAATCAGAAACCAACGATATGATGGCCGAGATGCTGCTGGAGCAGTCAAAAGGCTTACCTTTTATGAATACTCAACAATAAAAAAATGCCAAACAAACCCTTAGACACCACACTACTGGACCGCGCCATACAGTTCGCAGTCAAGGCTCACGCCGGAACAGAACGCAGAGGCAAAGGATTCCCCTATATTGTACACCCCATGGAGGCTATGGAGATTGTATCTACCATAACCCCGGACCAGGAACTTCTGGCAGCAGCCGCCCTACATGACACTGTAGAGGACACAGACGTAACCATTGAGCAGATACGCACCGAGTTCGGTGAGCGTGTGGCAAGGCTGGTACAATCAGAGAGCGTAGGTGATGATGAGGGTACCTGGCATGAACGCAAACGCAAATCAATAGACCGCATCAAGGAGGCCCCGCTGGACGGCAAGATAGTTGCCATGGGTGACAAGCTATCCAACATGCGCGCCATTGCCCGCGACTATGCCCAGCAGGGAGACAAGCTGTGGAGCCTGTTCCACGCCAATGACCCCAAGGACCACGAGTGGCACTACCGCGCGCTGGCCGACGCATTACGTGACCTTAAAGACACATTCGCATTCCAGGAGTTTGAAACATTGATTAACCAGGTATTCGGAAATAGATAATGGAACCTATCAGGATATCATTGAATGACTATGAATTGGCCGGAGGAGGGGCCAACGGAGAGAGTTACAACCACAAGACTGATCCCGGGATCATGCTCAAGCTCTATTTCCCGGGCAAGATACAGCAGCCTCTTGATGAGATGAACCTGGCCCGCAAGGTCTATAAGATGGGTATTCCCAGCCCCGAGCCCGGTGACTATGTGGTTACTGATAACGGCCGATACGGCATAAGGTTCCACCGCATACTGAACAAGAAATCATATGCCCGTGCCACAGGTGACAACCCGGAGCTTGTAGCCCAGTACGCCCAGGAGTTTGCCGACATGTGCCTTAAGCTCCACGCCGTACATGTGGACACCACCCAGTTTGAGTGCGTGAAAGACCGTTATTACCATCTGCTTGAGGCCAATCCTTTCTTTACCCCACAGCAGAAAGACCGCATAGGCCGTTTCATTGCCGATGCCCCCGACACCGATACCGCCATACACGGAGACCTGCAGTACGGCAATGCCATATTCACGGACTCTGCCCGTTATTTCATTGATCTGGGTGATTTCTGTTACGGTTACAATATGTTTGATGTGGGAATGGTATACCTGTGCTGCGTATTGAGTGAGGCCGCATTCATTGAGGAGGCATTCCACATGACAAAACCTGTCGCCATAGAATTCTGGAAAAACTTTGCTCCGGCATACTTTGGCAAGGACCGCCCGCTCAAGGATATTGAGGAGGAGATACGCCCCTACGCAGGACTCAAGACCCTGATCGTGGAGCGTGACACAAAGCGCCCCATGCCGGAATTGCGTGCCGGAATGGCATCTCTGCTGTAATTTGAACTATACTATTTAAATTATGAGAAGGACTATATTTTTAATCTGTTTTGCCTGTCTGTTCGCTGCCGGTTGCACCAAACAATCCACAAAGGACAATGTGTTTGAGAGTTCATTCGTAACATTGACCGATGCCGTTCCTGATGCAATTCTAGAGATACGGTATTACGGAACATACAACTTTGTAGGTGCACGCATTGAAGGTTACCTGCAGCCCACGGCACTGCTTACCAAAGAGGCTGCCGCCGCACTTAAGGAAGTCAGTGACTATGTCATGGCTAAGGGTTACAGACTCAAGATATATGATGCATATCGCCCGCAGAGTGGAGTGGATCACTTTGTACGGTGGGCGGCCAATGTACCTGACACGGCAATGAAAGCCTATTTCTACCCAGACCTGGATAAGAGCGTGCTGTTTGAGCAGTATTATATCATGGCCAAGAGCGGACATACACGTGGATCGACCGTGGACCTGACGCTGTTTGACATGCGTACTGAGAAAGAGGTGGATATGGGCGGAACGTTTGACTGGTTCGGACCCGAGAGCCATCCCGATTTCTGCGGCAATCCTGAGACCGGGCAGTATACGGGCGACAACAGCAAGAGTCCCAAAGGCCGTTCCATCACAGAGCAGCAGTTCCGTAACCGCATGATACTGCGTGAGGCAATGCTAAGCCACGGATTCAAACCGCTTGATAGCGAATGGTGGCATTTCACTCTCAAGGACGAGCCTTTTGCTGACACCTACTTCAATCACCCTGTCACTCAAATCTGATGGATTTGGATGGAACAATGCGGGATATCACCGCACTGGGTATGAGCATCATGAGCATGGAGAGTATGAACATCACCACATTCAGGATGATGAGCCAGCCCAGTCCCACCTGCATTGGCACACTGTCCAGATAATAGTTGGCCGGATCCAGCGGGATTATATGGAACCACTGCTGAACCAGGCTGATAGCCAATCCGGCGATATTACCTATTGCCATACCCTTGAGTATGATGTATGATGCCAGACGCAGGAATATGGCACGGACCGTCTTGTCCGATGCGCCCAGTGATTTCAGTGTTCCTATTGTGGCTGTACGCTCAAATATGATGATGAGCAGTCCCGATATCATAGTAAAGCCGGCAATGCCAAGCATAAGAGCCAGGATTATCCAGACATTGAGGTCCAGAACGTCAAGCCAGGCAAACAGACCGGAATGGGTGTCATAGAGGGTCTGAACCAGGTAATCCTCATCATTTCTCTCTTCCAGTTCATTCACAACATCGCGGACCTGTCCGTATCCCTCCTCTACCTTATCCACACCTGTAAGACGTATCTCCAGACCGCTGTACTCGTCAGCTTCCCAGTCATTCAGACGCTGCAGGAGATTCAGGTCAGTTATTCCGAAAGACTGGTCATACTCCAGGAATCCGGTCTCATAAATACCTGTTACGGTAAGACGGCGTATACGGACCTGATTCTGCATAAAGTAGACATCAGCTTTTGCACCCACTTCAAGTCCAAGCATCCCGGCTATGGTACGTGAAAGCACTACCCAGTTACTGCCCAGAGAGTCCTGCGGTTGCGGGAACCCTCCATCCTGCATATATTTTTCCAGGAAAGTACGGTCATAATCGGCATTGATTCCCTTAAGCATGAATCCGTGAAAAGCCTCATCGGTACGTATTATGCAGGGTTTGTTGACGAAAGGCTGGACCTTGACTATCAGAGGCTGTTCAACGAGCGCACGGAAAGTTGAATCAGGACATGTGACAGGATCCTCAACCACTCCCAGTCCTACATGATAGTTGGTTACGGTGATATGCTGGGAGAATCCCATCACCTTATCCCGGATCTGATTCTTGAATCCGCGGGTGACAGCCAGTGTAAGGATCATCACGGCCAGACCCACAGCAATGCCTGCAGTAGCTATTATGATAGCGGGGCGTGAGCCTCCTTTAACGCCCTCGTCCCTACCGTACAGTCGTCTGGCCAGAAACTTTTCCATTTTCAAGACGCGAAGATATATATTTTATACTTAAAAGGATGCCGTTTAACACAGCAGATGCTTAACTTTGTGCTTACTCAAATAATCACTAACCATAAAGATGAAAAGAATTACCTGTCTGCTGAGCCTAATGCTCCTGTCCTTCAATGTACTCCTCCATGCAAGGGAAGTCATCAACCTGAATAATGAATGGAAATTTTCACTCAATACCGATAACCCAAGCAATTCCGCTCCGGAATTTGACGACAGCGGCTGGCGAACCCTTAACCTGCCGCATGACTGGGCCATTGAAGGTGATTTTGACGAGCATAACCCATCGGGTACAGGCGGCGGCGCACTTCCCGGCGGCATAGGCTGGTACCGCAAGAGCTTCAAGGTTGACAAGAAAGACCAGGGACAGACTGTCAGCATTGAGTTTGACGGCGTCTATATGAACAGCTCGGTCTATATTAACGGACACCTGCTGGGCACCCGCCCCTACGGATATATATCATTCAGCTATGACCTGACACCATACCTGAACTGGGGAGGAAATAACGTGATAGCCGTTAAGGTAGATAACTCCGACCAGCCCAACAGCCGCTGGTACTCCGGTTGCGGCATATACCGCGACGTAAGGATCGTAAAGACCAATCCGGTACATGTAGCCCAATGGGGTACATACATTTCCACAAAAATAAATGATGAGTATACGGTCGTTGACATTGACGTCACCATAGAGAACGACAGTTCCGATCCGGCTGAGATATCTGTATGGTCAACTATAATCGATGCCAACCGCAAGGGAGTCTCCCAGATGGCAGACCATCTGATAGCCACAAGCGGCACAAACTCCATCCAACAGCATGTATACATGACAGATCCCCACTTGTGGAGCGTAGATGACCCGTACATGTACACCATGATTACTGAGGTAAGACTGGACGGAAAGACCATTGACACATATACTACCCCGTTCGGCATACGCACCATTGAGTTCCGCGCCGACAGCGGATTCTTCCTGAATGGCGAGCATGTATTCATAAACGGAGTCTGCAACCACCATGACCTGGGCTGTCTGGGCGCCGCAACTAACGAGCGCGCCATAGAGCGTCAGCTGCAGATACTCAAGGAGATGGGCTGCAACGGAATCCGATGCTCACATAACCCGCCCTCACCCATCCTGCTGGACCTGTGCGACCGCATGGGATTCCTGGTAATGGACGAAGGCTTTGACATGTGGCGCCGTCGCAAGACCGACCGCGACTACGCCCGTTTCTTTGACGAGTGGCACGAGCGTGACCTGACAGACCTGGTGGTACGTGACCGTAACCATCCCAGCATTGTGCTGTGGAGCATAGGCAACGAGGTACTTGAGCAATGGTCCGATGCCAAGGCCGATACCCTTTCGCTTGAGCAGGCCAACCTTATCCTGAACATGGGACATAGCGAGGACCAGCTGGCTGCCGAAGGAGAAATGAGCGTCAACTCACTCATCACAGCCCGTCTGGCCGAGATCATAAAGAAACTTGACCCCACCCGCCCGGTAACCGCCGGCTGCAACGAACCCAGTCCCGGCAATCACCTGTTCCGCTCAGGCGCCATCGACGTTATCGGTTACAACTATCACAACCAGAACGTACCGTCCGTGCCGCGCCTGTTCCCCGGCAAGCCTTTCATCATCACCGAGAGCGTATCGGCCCTGATGACACGCGGATTCTATGAGATGCCGTCGGACAAGATGATGCAGCGCCCCGCCCGCTGGGACCGCCCGTATTTTAACGAGACTTTCTCATGCTCGGCTTACGATAACGTGCGTACCCCGTGGGGCAGCCATCATGAGGACAACCTGATATTCCTCAGCAGCCAGCCATTCGTAGCCGGACAGTACATCTGGACAGGATTCGACTACATTGGTGAGCCCACCCCCTACGGCTGGCCCGCCCGCAGCTCATACTTTGGTATAGTTGACCTGGCCGGATTCCCCAAGGACGTATACTACCTGTATCAGTCAGAATGGACCGATACCCCCGTGCTGCACCTGTTCCCCCACTGGAACTGGACTCCCGGAGAGCAGATTGACATGTGGTGCTACTACAACAATGCCGATGAAGTTGAGCTATATATAAACGGTGTTTCACAGGGTGTACGCACCAAGGATGCAGAGCACCTGCATGTAGTATGGAACGTAACCTTTGAGCCCGGTACCGTCAAGGTCGTAGCCCGCAAGGATGGCCGCGAGACTGCATCGGAAGAGATACATACCGCCGGTGAGCCTGCACAGATACGCCTCACGCCGGACCGCACCACCATCAATGCCGATGGCAAGGACCTGAGCTTTATAACCGTTGAGATCCTTGACAAGGATGGCAACCTGTGCCCCAATGCCGATAACCTGGTTCAGTTTGAGCTTAACGGCAAGGGATTCATTGCAGGTGTTGACAACGGCAGCCCCATTTCGCTTGAACGCTTCAAGGACAATAAGCGCAAGGCTTTCTACGGAAAGTGTCTTGTAGTAGTCCAGAACAACGGAAAGAGTGGAAAAATTGAGTTGAAAGCCCAATCCGAGGGATTAAATCATGCACAAACTACAATAAAGTGTGCATCCAAGGCTAAATAAAGGAGAATAAAAACAGACGTAGTGTCCGCCACTAAGTAACTTTGCACCGCTTTTGAGCAGAAATATGATTAAAGAGAACCTGAACAGGATCAAAGCCACACTCCCCGCAGGAGTAAGACTTGTAGCGGTATCCAAGACCCATCCGGTCGAGATGCTCCGGGAAGCATATGATGCAGGCCAGCGTATATTCGGAGAGAACAAGGTTCAGGAGATGACAGCCAAAAGCCAGGTCCTGCCTAAGGACATCGAGTGGCATTTCATCGGCCATGTACAGACCAACAAGATCAAGATGATGGCACCGTATGTATCGGTCATACAGGGTGTCGACAATTATGACAAGCTTGTGGAGATTGACCGTCAGGCTGCCCGTTTTAACCGTCATATCACCTGCTACCTGCAGATTCATATTGCCAGTGAGGAGACCAAGTTCGGATTCAGTCCCGACGAGTGCACCGCAATGCTTGAACAGGGTGACTGGAAGAACCTTAAGAACATCACCATAGGCGGTGTGATGGGAATGGCGACCAACACCGATGATGAGGCTCAGGTACGCCGCGAGTTTGGCCGTCTTAAGGAACTGTTTGACACTTTCAGGCAGAAATATTTTGCCGACAACAATGATTTCAACACCATATCGGCCGGAATGAGCGGTGATTATGAACTTGCCATCCAGGCCGGAAGCAATATGGTACGCATAGGAAGTTCCATTTTTGGAGAGAGGAATTATAACTTGAATAAATAATTGAAACTGCATAATTACATGATTGATCATTACGACAGATCTGACAATGTCTTCACAGAGAAGAACCTGAACGCATTCATCTCAGATACCATAATCAAGAACTGGGACCTGGAGGCATTCACCGATTATAAAGGAGCCACCCTGCTCTACCGCGACGTAGCCCGCCGTGTAGCCAAGCTGCATATCATATTTGAGGAGGCAGGCCTTAAGCCCGGCGACCGCATTGCACTGTGCGGCAAGAACAGTTCCAACTGGGGTACCGCCTGCATTGCAGCTCTTACTTACGGAGCCGTAGTGGTTCCCATCCTGCATGAGTTCAAGGCCGATAACATTCATCATATCATCAACCACTCAGAGACCAAGCTCTTCTTTGCAGGTGACCAGATCTGGGAGAACCTGAACGAGGCATCAATGCCCAACGTAGAGGGAATCATTACTCTCGATGAGTTCAACCTTGTAATATCACGTAATGAGAAGCTCACATATGCACGTGAGCACCTGAACGAACTTTTCGGACGCAAATATCCCAAGGAGTTCAAGCAGAAGGACGTCAAGTATTACGAGGCCGGCTTTGATGACATGGCCATGATCAACTATACATCGGGCTCAACCGGATTCTCCAAGGGTGTCATGCTCCCCTACCGTTCACTCATCAGCAACCATCTGTTCGGTCGCAAGGCCCTATACGTCATGAAACCGGGTGACAGGATCATATCAATGCTCCCCATGGCTCACATGTACGGATTCTCATTTGAGTTCTTCCATGAGTTCCTTATGGGATGCCACGTATTCTTCCTGACCCGCCTTCCCAGCCCCAAGATCATATTCCAGGCTCTGAGTGAGATCAAGCCTTCACTCATTGTTTCTGTTCCGCTGGTTATAGAAAAGATCATAAAGAAGAACATACTACCCAAGCTGGAGACTCCGCAGATGAAGTTCCTGCTCAAGGTGCCTATCGTGAATGACCAGATCAAGAAAAAGGTCTGTGAGGAGATGATAAAGGGATTCGGCGGAAACTTCTATGAGGTTATCCTGGGCGGTGCTCCTTTCAACCAGGAGGTGGAGAGATTCATATCTTCAATTCATTTTCCCTACACCGTGGGATACGGCGCCACAGAGTGCGGTCCTATCATCGCCTATGATGACAAGACCACATTTGCACCAGGCTCATGCGGCAAGCCCGTTCCCAACATGGAGGTCAAGATTCTGAGCCCGGATCCCGAGCACGTACCCGGTGAGATTATCTGCCGCGGTCCCAACGTGATGCTGGGTTACTACAAGAATGAGAAGCTTACCGAGGAGACCATTGACAAGGACGGCTGGATGTACACCGGTGACCTGGGTATCATGGACAAGAATGGCAACATATTCATCAAGGGTCGCAGCAAGAGCATGATCCTTGGCCCCTCCGGCCAGAACATCTACCCTGAGGAGATTGAGGATCATCTGAACAACATGAATCTGGTTAACGAGTCAGTTGTAATCTCTGAGAGCGACAAGCTTGTAGCTCTGGTTTATCCTGATTTTGATGAGGCTATGAAGACGGGTATGACCGATGAGCAGATAGCCGAGGTGATGGAGCAGAACCGTCAGGAACTGAACAACATCCTGCCCGCCTACGAGAAGATATCACAGATACGCATCTATCACGAGGAGTTTGAGAAGACTCCGAAGAAGAGTATCAAGCGCTTCTTATATCAAAAGGAATAAAAGATTCCAAGCGAGCGGAATCCAATATTAAGGGTCTTGGGAACTCTCGCACCCACGCGAGACTAGTGGGAGGGGCCCGCAACTAAAAATATCTATTCTGGAACGATCAGTTTCGGAATAGATATTTTTCGTTGTGGGAGGGCATTGTTCCCGAGACCCTTACTATTGGATTCCCCTTCTAGTCGAGCTTGAGGACGGCCAGGAAGGCCTTCTGCGGAACCTCCACATTACCGATCTGTTTCATGCGCTTCTTACCCTTCTTCTGCTTTTCCAGAAGCTTGCGCTTACGTGACACGTCACCGCCGTAACACTTGGCAGTCACATCCTTACGCACCTGCTTGATGGTCTCGCGGGCTATGATCTTGGAGCCGATGGCAGCCTGGATCGCTATATCGAACTGCTGACGCGGGATGAGCTCCTTGAGCTTCTCGCACATGCGGCGGCCCAGGTCATAGGCGTTGTCCACGTGGGTAAGGGTTGACAGGGCATCCACCGGCTCGCCGTTAAGCAGTATATCCAGCTTGATAAGCTTTGACGGACGGAATCCTGCGGGATGATAATCAAATGAAGCGTAACCCTTTGATATGCTCTTGAGCTTGTCATAGAAGTCAATCACGATCTCACCCAGAGGCAGTTTGAAATATATCTCCACACGGTTACCGGCTATGAACTGCTGCTTGACCAGCTCGCCGCGCTTGTCAAGACACAGCGTCATGATAGGACCTATGTACTCAGTGGTGGTAATTATCGATGCGTCAATATAAGGCTCCTCAATATGGTCAATCAGAGTAAGGTCAGGCATGCCGCTGGGGTTGTGCACCTCGGTCGCGTTACCCTGCTTGTCATAGACCATATATGATACGTTGGGAACGGTTGTGATGACACTCATATCGAACTCTCGGTCCAGACGCTCCTGAACTATCTCCATATGCAGCAGACCCAGGAATCCGCAACGGAATCCGAATCCGAGTGCTGCCGATGACTCAGGGAAGAAACTCAGCGAGGCATCATTCAGCTGCAGTTTCTCGAGTGATGCACGCAGGTCTTCGAACTCATCGGCCTCAATGGGATAGACGCCTGCGAATACCATTGGTTTGGATTCCTCAAATCCGGCAATCGCAGCGTCACACGGACGGGCTACATGAGTGATGGTATCGCCCACCTTAACCTCGGTCGATGTCTTTATGCCCGATATGATATAACCCACATCACCAGTGGTCATTACGTCACGCGGCACCATATCCATACGGAGCACGCCAACTTCATCGGCATCATACTCCTTGCCGGTATTGAAGAACTTAACCTTGTCACCCTTGCGGATTGAACCGTTCTCTATCTTGAAATATGCAATGATTCCGCGGAACGAATTGAATACGGAGTCAAAGATAAGAGCCTGCAGCGGAGCATCGGGATCACCCACGGGATGCGGGATACGCTCCACGATGGCGTTCAGTATCTCCTCCACGCCCATTCCTGTACGGGCCGATGCACGGATGATATCCTCACGTTTGCAGCCTATCAGCTCCACGATCTCATCCTCAACCTCATCGGGCATGGCGCTCTGCATGTCACACTTGTTGATGACGGGGATGATCTCCAGGTCATGCTCAATGGCCATGTAGAGGTTGCTGATGGTCTGTGCCTGCACGCCCTGAGTGGCATCTACCACCAGGATAGCGCCCTCGCATGCAGCAATTGAACGGGATACCTCATAAGAGAAATCCACATGTCCCGGAGTGTCAATAAGGTTCAGGATATACTTTTGGCCTTTGTACTCATACTCCATCTGGATGGCGTGACTCTTGATGGTGATGCCGCGTTCCTTTTCCAGGTCCATGTCATCCAGCATCTGGCCCTCGGTGATATTGATGGTATGAGTATACTCCAGCAGACGGTCAGCCAGCGTTGACTTTCCGTGATCGATATGTGCGATAATACAAAAATTGCGGATGTTCTCCATAAGGGGATTTTTTACGCTGCAAAATTAGTGAAAAATGATTTCTGTACGCATTACAACATTTATTAAAATAATTGATTAATTTTGAGGCCCAAAACGAAAAGTCAACAATCATTAATCATAATTTATCAAATGAAGAAACTATCAACTCTCGCGCTCGTTGCATGCGTTGCAATCATGAGTGCATGTGGCCCCAAGGACCCCGGTCTTAAGGATGCCTACAAGAACTATTTCAAGATCGGTGTTGCCGTAACACCGCGTAACGTAACTGATTCTCTCCAGAAGTCAGTTATCCTTAAGGAGTTCAACAGCATCACAGCTGAGAACTGCATGAAGCCCGGTGAAATTCATCCCCAGCCCGGTGTTTGGAACTTTGCACAGGCCGATGCTATCGCAAACTTCTGCCGTGAGAACGGTATCAAGATGCGTGGTCACTGCCTCGTATGGCACAGCCAGTTCGCAAACTGGATGTTCAACAAGTATGACGAGAACGGCAACCAGGTTGTAGAGCGTGATGAGAACGGCGATACAATTTGGGTTGAGCAGCCCGCTCGTGGCGGATTCGGTGGCTTCGGCGGCGGTTTCGGCGGCTTTGGTGGCTTTGGTGGCCAGCGTCCTCAGGGTGCTCCTCAGGGTGCTCCCCAGGGTGGTCAGCGTGCACAGGGCCAGCGTCAGGGTCAGGGCCAGCGTGCTCAGGCTCAGGCTCCCCAGATGACCAAGGTTCCCAAGTATGCAAAGGCTACCAAGGAGGAGTTCTATGATTCACTCCGTGCTCACATCCAGGTTATTGTAAACCGTTACAAGGACGTAGTTTACTGCTGGGATGTTGTAAACGAGGCTATGAGCGATGCCAACAACCCCGATGCTCCTTACGAGCAGTCATTCCGTCAGTCAACCGCTTATCAGCTCTGCGGTGACGAGTTCATCCTCAAGGCATTCCAGTTCGCTCATGAGGCTGATCCCAACGCTACCCTGTTCTACAATGACTACAGCGCTTGGACTCCTGCCAAGAGAACTTATATCTACAACATGGTTAAGAAGCTTCAGGCTGAGGGAGCTCCTATCACCGGTATCGGTATGCAGGGTCACTACAACATCTATGACAACCCCACCATCGAGGACTTCGAGAAGGCTATCCAGATGTATCTTGAGCTTGTTGACGACATCCAGATCACTGAGTTCGACGTTCGTATCAACCACGAGGCCGGCGGTCAGCTCCAGTTCAGCCGTGGCGAGGGTCAGGTTCTTACCGATTCTATCGCTCAGCTGCAGATGGCCAAGTATGACGAGCTCTTCAAGGTTATCCGCAAGTACAAGAAGAACTTCTCTTGCGTAACATTCTGGAACCTCGGTGACCGTGATTCATGGCTGGGTGCCAACAACTTCCCGCTGTTGTTTGACGGTGAGTACCAGCGTAAGGCTGTTTACTACACTGTTCGCGACTTCAAGAAGTAATCAGAACTTCAAGATAAAAAGAGAGGGTGGCCTTAGGTCATCCTCTCTTTTTTTGCGGATTCACAGCTGAACCACCACGGCATCGGGAACCTGACGCAGGATATCCTCTTTCTGCTCATCGGTCATGGGGGCCTTGATTGTCAGGCTCTTTATCCCGAACTTGGTACACCACTCGCCCAGGTCATCGGGAACGGTTATCTTTTCAAGGCTGATGAACACGAGACTGTTTCTGTTAAATCCCAGAGGATATCTCTCAAACATGGAGCCAATAGGCCATCCCACATTGTACCATGTATCGGAATTACCGAATATCTCTTCCAGAATGCCGGCGGTAATGAATCTGGACTTCTCGCGACTCCTTAAGAATGTCTGTTCGGCGGGAGTCAGTTTATCAATGTCCAGACCCGATTCCGGCTTTTCGCGTACCATCCAGCTCATGGCGGGTTTCAGGGTACGGGTCTCCCACTCCATCTCCATGCCCACGAATCCGGCCCAGAGCTCAAGTTCATGCCTCTCCTCAATAAGCGTTATAGGATCCTGCCATGTATATCTTACATCGACTTTCTTTATTTCCGGGCATACATCAGTATTATGGGTAACGAGTTCAGGTGTACGAAAGATCTTGTCATCACTGTCTTTACAAAACGGGAAAAAAACAGTGAACCAACCATTATACTTAGCCGGAATGATACCGTTCGATCCACACATTGCCGGTACTCTCTTCTGGGGAGAGTATTGATCCACCATATCTAGCCAGAACTTACGGTTTATCTTTCCTTCCGATGCCTTTACGAACTCATCAAGGACGGGCTCCAGTTTCTCGCGCCACCAGCCCAGGTCCAGATAATCAAGCCTATTGATGCGTAAGCTTATCTCTTTCCAGTCATCCGGAGTACCAAGGAGGGTTATATCAGGAATGCCACATCCGCTCTCATGCAGTTCATATTTGAAATACTTCTTTACGCTCTCCATCATGGTGATCTGTGATGTTATGCGCTCCACTGCACCTGTCGTTGAGAAATTGCACACCATAAGGTTTGAGAACTCCGACTTCATGTTCTTGTCAATGGAATCACTGAAAGCCGGAATAATCCAATCCCAATATTCCGGATGGTTAAGCAGTCCCTCACCATTGAACTTGATATCCAATGTCTTCTGATCGTCAAAACCAACCAGACGGTCACGCAACTCCTCGGCATGCTCATTGATATGCGTGGCTATGCCCTGACTTATGAGCAGCCAGATGATATCGGGCGAAAGCACCAGTGAATAGTGCTTGTCATAAGCTGTAAGAAAGCCCTCAAAGCAGGCATTGCGGTCAAAACAGACCAGACTGTCGCTCACCTGGCTCATGTGCCTTATATTATATTTGGATTCGTCAATCTCAGACTCCTTGAGAATCTTTTCCCAGCACTTGCGTCCGGTAATCTGAGGCAGCGGATCCGTAGGCATATCCCTGTCTTCAATATGGAACTTTACTCCACCATCAACCTGCTCCACCTTTACCTTATCGGCAGATACCATATTCACACACATCAGTGAAATAAGAATAATTACCAGCTTTTTCATATCGTTGTCGGTTTTATGTTTGTTCTGCCGACAAAGGTAGAGGGGCTGACAGGGCATGACAAGAAATGTGCGTTGCAATACTGACGCAAAAATTTTGCAACGTTTCTGCAACGGGGGCCAAAGGGAACGGTTCCGTTTGGCCCCCTCCGGCTCACTCACTTACTAAATTATCCAGATCTTCAAACGGAGCGAAACCCAGACACCAGCAACCGCCGTACAAATCCCATGATGAAAGTGCTACCACATATTCTTTGCTTATAGGAGCATATATGTAACTGGCATACAGACCTTCATAATTATATTTATAACGTCCGGCATATACTATACCGTTTCTTGTCAGTTCCTGCTTAATGGTAGTTATATCCGGTGATGAGTAATATACGTATTGCACGTCGCTGTACTTTCCTCCCTCCTCATCTTCAAAATAGTAGAAAACTTGCAGACTATCAAAATTATACGCAAGAACCCAACACTGGATGCTATCCTCGGAAATAGTATCCTTTATCAGTTCTCCTTCATCCTTGGGTTCCCAATCCGGATAGTTGTCCTCCATGAACTTCCTGACATCGGCCACTGAAGCATCCCAATCCATGAAAGGTGTCAGGCTATAACTGCCTTCTTTTGTATCAAAATTAATAGTGACAGAGGATTCGTCTATCAAATGATTCAGGTCTTGTCTGTCTGTCTGCTGAAAAGAAATCAGGTAATATTCAGGCGCTTCACTATTTTGCCAAACCAATTGTATCTCAAGTTCTTCATCGGCTGATAAGTAGACTGAAGCCAGGACTTCGTCAAGATAAGCATCCCATTCAAAATGACCCTTATACTTAAAGCCAGCCTTTAAAACCTGATCTTCAAGCAGTTTCACATTTTTACGTCCAAACCCATCAAAAGCAAACATGCAGAATTCATTTCCTTCGCGGTCATCGAAGATAAAATAGACTCCTAAATCACTATATTCGTATGTAAGGCACCATCTACCGATAGTTGTATCCAACTGCAGGGTTCCATCGTCTACAACCTTCCAGTCAGGATAATTCTCTGCCATAAATCTTTCTGCATCTGCAAGAGTGGAATTCCAGTCAAGCAGAGGTTTGAACGTATAACTCACCCCATTGGTATCAACTACAAAGGATAGAGGATTTTCATTCTCAGGATTGTTTTTCTCAATCTCGTCACAAGAGCCTAAACAAACGGAAAAGGCAATGACGCACATCATGATCAGTGCGGCATGAATTGAAAATTTTTTATTCATATTGATTTTAAAAAAGAGTAATAAAAGTTGCATAAGGAAATAGGACCTGATGTGTCAATCACGCTTGAGATTTTTAAGGAAATCCTCATAATATTGAAAGACTTCAAGAACTCTGCAGCCTCCATACGTTTCCCAGGCCGAAGCTACTACAATGTAGTCTTTACTTAAAGGAACATATACGTGATTCGATATCAAGCCCTCATAATTATAACCAAAATAACCTTTATATTCAAGGCCGTTTCTTGTCAGTTCCCTGTCAATCTGTATTTCGTCTGTCGATGTGTTGTCGACAAACTGATAATAGAAGAGCCTATCTCCCTCCGCATTGTCAAAGAAAAGGAATTGAATTATATTACCCCTTTGGAAACTGGTATACCAAACGATTGAATCTTCACTGATGGTATCACTAATCAATTCTCCGTTATCCTGTATTTCCCAATCCGGATAGTTCTGCTCCATGAATCTCTTGACATCTGTTAATGAAGCACCCCAATCCAACATAGGAGTCACACAACAACTGTCTTTCTCTGAATAAATGTTCAAGCTCAAGGTTGTCTGGTCAATCAGTTGATTCATGTCACTTTTGTCAGTGGGCTGAAAAGTAATGTACCAAAAATCACCTTCGTAGTTATTCAGGCCTAACTGAACCTCCAGTTTTTCATCGGAAGAGAGATAAAGATAGGTTAACTCATCCGGAACGTAGTCCCAATATAACAGGCCTTTGAAATCCAGGCCCGATCCTGTCAATTCACCCCTAAGTTGATCTACAGCAACGGAACTGTCAAAATTGTATTCTACCATTTCAAGATCATTTCCTGTCTCTTCGGCAAAAAAGAGATAAAGACACATATTATCACCATCGTATCTTAAATACCAATCATTAAAACTTTCAGCAAATTGCAATTTTCCATCATTAGAGACCTTCAAATCCGGATAATACCTGGTGATATACTTTTCTGCATCTGTCTGAGAAGCTCCCCAACTGATAAAGGGAACAAGAGTAAACTGTACTCCATTGGTGTCAACTTTCAGACTCATGGAGTTTTCATCATCATTATGATTTACTCCCTCCTTGTCACAGGAACCAAAACACACGGAAAAGGCAATAGCGCACACCATTACCAGTGCGGCACGAAAAGGAACTATCTTATACATATTATTTGTTTTTTTTACAGTACAAAATTATTGCATTCCGTTAATTATTTGCAACTTTACGTTCCAAAATTTTAACTATCAGAATAGTGTATGGAAAGAACATGGCGCTGGTTTGGCAAGAAAGATAAGATAACACTTGCCATGCTTAAGCAGATTGGTGTTGAGGGTATTGTAACAGCCCTTCATGATGTACCCCTGGGTCAGGTATGGACACGGGAGAAAATCCACGAACTCAAAGAATATATAGAGAGCTACGGCATGCGCTGGAGCGTAGTTGAGAGTCTGCCGGTGGTTGAGACCATCAAGTACGGCGGCCCGGACCGCGACCATCAGATTGAGGTCTACAAGGAGTCACTGCGCAACCTGTCGGCCGAGGGCATCCACTGCATATGCTACAACTTCATGCCGGTACTTGACTGGGCCCGCACGGATCTGTTCCATATCAACCCCAACGGATCCACCAACCTCTATTTCAACTATGCCGAGTTCGCATACTTTGACATCTATATCCTCAAGCGCGAGGGCGCACGTGAGGAGTGGGCTAAGTTCCGTTTCCCTGCAGGCGTAGGTGAAGGCCGCAACGTTCTGGCTGAGGCCGATGAACTGGCCAAGACCATGACCCCTGAGGGTGAGCACAAGTTGGTTGAGACCATCATCATCAAGACCCAGGGATTCGTAAGCGGAAACTTCAGCGAGAACGATGAGGCTCCTATCCAGAAGTTCCGTGATTTCCTGAACCTTTACAAAGGCATTGATAAGGCACAGCTGCGTGCCAACATGAAATACTTCCTGGAGGCAATCATGCCTACCTGTGAGGAGTACAACATGAACATGTGCGTACACCCAGATGATCCCCCCATCGAGGTTCTTGGCCTGCCGCGCATAGTCCGCACCGAGGAGGATATCCAGTGGTTCCTGGATGCAGTGCCCAACAAGCACAACGGTCTTACCTTCTGCGCGGGTTCACTCTCAGCAGGCGCTTACAACAACGTTGTTGAGATGGCTAAGAAGTTTGCGTCACGTACACACTTTGTACATCTGCGTTCATGCCACATATTCCCCAACGGTGACTTTACCGAGGCTTCACACCTGGGCGGCCGTGCAGACCTTATAGAGCTCTGCCGCATCTTTGAGAAGGAGAATCCTGCTCTGCCCATGCGTGTAGACCACGGTATGACATTCACCGATGAGCCCGGCGGCATCATGGATGAGTCAAGTCACGGACACAACGCAGGTTACACCCTGCTGGGCCGTATGTTCGCAATGGGTCAGGTACAGGGTATCCTGGCAACCGTTGACCGTGAGCTTGGAATTGAATACAAACAACCCGGATTCTTTGATTGATCATGAAGTTAACTGAAATAACCAGCGGCTCTTTCAACGCCGCAGAGTGGGAGAAGAAAGGTTACCTGCTCCCCAAGTTCGATATAGAGGCAGTACGCCGCAAGACACATGATGAGCCCACATGGGTACATTTTGGCGGCGGTAACATATTCCGCGCCTTCCCGGCTGCAATCATCAATGACGCCCTTAACACAGGTAAGTATGACCGCGGTGTAATCATGGCCGAAACCTTTGACTACGAGATCGTAGACAAGGCCTACGCTCCCTATGACAACCTCTCACTTCTGGTAAGCCTTCAGTCAACCGGCACCATTGAGAAGAAGGTAATTGCATCCGTAACCGAGTCCCTCAAGGCTGATCCCCAGTTCCCCGACTGGAACCGCCTGGTAGAGATCTTCAAGGCCAAGTCACTCCAGATGATCTCATTCACCATCACAGAGAAAGGTTACACATTCAATGAGGCTGACCTGGCACGCGGACTCAAGCCCATGTTCGCCATGGGTAAGGTTTGCTCCCTGTTGCTGGAGCGCTACAATGCCGGCAAGCTACCCCTTACCATCCAGAGCATGGACAACTGCTCACATAACGGAGACAAGGTAAAGGCCGGCGTCATGGCATATGCCGAGCGCTGGGTGGCAGACAAACTGGTTCCCGCCGATTTCCTGGCATACCTCAAGGATGAGACCAAGATTACATTCCCCTGGTCAATGATTGACAAGATCACTCCCCGCCCCCATGAGAAGGTTAAGGAACTTCTGGCCAAGGACGGATTTGAGGATAATGACTATATCGAGACTGAGAAGCATACCTTTACCGCCCCCTTCGTAAACGCCGAGGAGGTGCAGTATCTGGTAATTGAGGATAACTACACGAACGGTCGTCCTCCGTTGGATCTGGGAGGTGCTCTCTACACCACACGTGAGACTGTTGACAAGGTTGAGACAATGAAGGTTACCACCTGCCTCAATCCGTTGCACACAGCCATGGCAATCTACGGATGCATGCTGGGCTACACACTTATCAGTGCCGAGATGGCCGATGAGGATATCCGCTCATTCATCCAGAAGATGGGTTACATGGAGGCAATGCCGGTTGTAACTGATCCGGGAATCCTTAACCCGTACGAGTTCATCGGCGCCGTAATAAAGCGCCGTCTCCCCAACCCGTTCATGCCCGATGCACCCCAGCGCATAGCATGTGACACAAGCCAGAAAATACCTATCCGTTTTGGTGAGACCATAAAGAAGTACATAGCCCGCGGTCTTGACAAGGACAACCTGGTGCTCATACCTCTGGCACTTGCCGGCTGGGCACGTTACCTCAAGGGCATCAAGGATGACGGCACTCCGTTTGAGCCTTCACCTGATCCTCTGCTGCAGGAAATGCAGGCAATCGTTGCTCCGCTTGAGATCGGAAAGGCAGATCAGGACTACTCATGCCTCAAGAAACTCTACAGCCGCAAGGACATCTTTGCCGTTGACCTGTATGAGGCAGGTCTTGGCGAGCGCATCGAAAGTATGGTCAAGGAGTTGTATGCCGGAAACGGCGCAGTCCGCAAGACACTTCACAAATACGTATTGGCAAGATAACATACCGTTTACAATAAAAACAGCCGGGTGCTAAAGCATCCGGCTGTTTTGTTTTACAGATAAGAAATATTTTACTTGAGAGCGTAATAGTTCTCCTCCTCACCTTCAGTAACGTTGATTTTGTCTTCACGGAGTAGCCATCCGAGTCCCAGATAAAACTCTTTGTCCTTCAGTTTAGTAGCCTTTTTTATTTCCTTCTGTGAAAGGGCGTTCTTACCCTCCAGTGCGCGCCAGATCAGTCCGGCAAATTCACCTACCATTTCTTTCATGATTGTATCTTTTTAAAATATCGGCGCAAAATTACGGTTTTTTACGATACAATATACCAAAAACATATCATCAATGCATGAAATTAACTAATTTTTGGCATAAAATATACAAAACCACCGATTATACAATAATCCGGACCAAACAAAAAGTCCCAATGCAGATTATGCATCGGGACTTAATGGTTTTATACAGAAATATTATTCCTCGTCCAGAGGTTTCATGTTGGTGTAGACGTTCTGAACGTCATCATCCTCATCAAGACGCTCCACGATCTTGTCGATGGTCTCGCGCTGCTCGGGGGTAACATCCTTCAGGTCGTTGGGGATGCGGGTAAACTCGGCGGCCTTAACCTCAAAGCCGTTTTCCTCAAACCACTTCTGGATGGCGGCATATGACTTGGGATCACCGTACAGGGTTACCTCGTTCTCCTCCTCGTCGATATCGTACTCCTCCTCGATACCAAGATCAATAAGCTCAAGGATCAGATCGTCCATATCCACACCGTCCTTAAGGGCAACGGTGAACTGGCACT
>Ga0265300_10000881_pt1 | contig 30179 bp, 32 predicted proteins | sample AusTroGonzalo_MG_FD_193482 | JGI IMG/M metagenome (GOLD analysis project Ga0265300, IMG submission 193482) | Bovine rumen microbial communities from tropical cattle in Woodstock, Queensland, Australia - Gonzalo_03 | ecosystem: Host-associated > Mammals > Digestive system > Stomach > Rumen ...
CGCCGTTCTCCATGCCCATGAAAATGGATATCAGGCCGTTTTTTGCATTGCGGCGGGCCTGGGCCGGGGTTTCGGCGAAGGCCACCTTGTCAGGGTTCTGTTCCACGGCGTCATAGACATACGACACGAGTTCGAGCGCCCGGCGCGTCGCCTGGTCGGGGCTCAGGAAGTTGGAGGTATAGATGGCGAAGAAGGCGCCGTTCACGCCACCCTTCTTCATCCGGGGAAAGTCAATCTGGGAAACGGGGAAACTGCCGGGCGTGCAGCCGACATTCACGCGATGGCCGAAATCAGCGCCCTTCGCCAGCATCAGCGGGGCGTCACAGTGGGAATCAAGCAGAAACATGGCCGACGCTATTATTTGTGACGTTTAAGGGTCGAAGCACCGCCGATCTTGTCGCTCTTGATCCGCAGGTCTTCGGAATCACCATAGTAAACACATTTCGAAGCGCCGCCCAGGTCGACCGTCAGTTCTTCGATCGGGCAGACGTATACCGACGAGGCGCCGGCAGCCCTGACATCCACATTCTTGGCTTCGAGGGCCTCTGCATTGACTTTCGAGGCGCCGTTGCACTGTACGGTGAAATCCGTGGTCCGGCCGACGACGTCCAGGCGGGAAGCGCCCGTCAGCTCGGCTTTGACGTCACTCGAACGGAAACTGACGGTGGCCTTGGAGGCGCCGGACAGCTTGACGTTCACATCCGGGGCTTCAATATTGAGGTTCGTCACGTTGCTGCCGCCGCTCAACTCCAGGGTGAACGACTGCATGGGGCTGGAAAACTGGTCGTTGGAGCTGAGTTTCGAAGCGCCGGAAAGTCCGACATAATGCAGTTCGGGCAGTTTGATGACGGCTTTCGCCACTTTGTTGCGGTTTTTCTGCTTGACCTTCAGCGGCAGTTTGGAAAAGTTGATTTCCAGGACGCCGGCCCGGTTCTTCACCACCAGATACGGCAGGAAGTCCTCGGTAATCTCTATCTCGATCTTATAGGTATCGGAATGCTCGACGACAATCTCGAAGGCTTCATCGGCCTGGATGCCGGAAAATCCGTCCATTTTATACGTTTTCTTCACGGTGTTGTCTGCATCTGCTACGGCAAAGGTGAGCAAGAAGGCTGCAAGAGCAAGAAAAAACTTTTTCATATCACTAAGGTTTAACGATTGTTTCTCTGGCGGACGACTTCGAAGAGCAGCACGGCGGCGGCCACCGACACGTTGAGTGAGCCGGTCTCCCCCACCATGGGGATCCGTGCGCCGACAGTGCAGAGACTGAGCACGGGATCGGAGATGCCGGTCCCTTCGGAGCCCATGACCAGCACGCTGGCTTTCCGGAGGTTGACGTCGTACATCGTATCTTCGGCTTTCTCGCTGACGGCGACTATCTGGAACTCGGAGTCGCGGAAATAATAGAGTGCCGTGCGGAGGTTCGCCACGCGGGCCACCGGCACGCGCAGCAGCGCTCCGGCGGAGGTCTTGACGGCGTCGGCGTTGATGGCGGCGCTGCCTTTGGCAGGAACGACGATGCCGTCGACGCCGGCACACTCCGCACTGCGGGCGATGGCGCCAAGGTTGCGAACGTCACTGATGCCGTCGAGTACCAGGAACACAGGGTTGGCTTTGCGGGACAGGGCTCCTTCGACCATCTCCTCGAAAGAAACGTATTCGATCTGCGCCAGATAGGCGATCACGCCCTGGTGAGAGCCCTTGACGAGCCGGTTCATCTTTTCGACGGGGACAAACTGGTACGGGATGTCGCGCTGCGTCACTTCCTCGAGCAACGCCCGGAACTGTTCGCCTTCCAGCCCCTTCTTGAAGAGGATCCGTTCGAACCTGCGGCCTTGCCGCACCGCATCCGTCACGGGATGCATGCCATAAAGATAGTATTGATTGTTGCCGGTGTCCATAGTTTCTCGCGTAACATACAAAGATATACTTTTTCCACAGGAAAAACAACAGGGAAATTTGGCCGGAACGCGATTGTTGGCTACCTTTGATACCAGAAAGAGTAAAAACCAGAAACGATGAATACCAACAGACCCATCATCGCCGTCGGGCAGGACGGCAAACCGCAGGAATTCGCAACGATCGACGCCTTTGCATTGGCCGTCGGCCTGTCAAGCCAGGCCGTGGCCGAAGCCCTCGAAGAGGGCAAGGACTGCGGCGGCTGGAAAATCTATGAAACCCCCGACAATTATCGGGACAAGATCGCCAACATGAAGAACCGTCAAGTCGAAGCGGAAAACCTGATGAAACGCATCCGCCTGCAGAACATCGGACTCTGACGAGGTCAGCGCTTGTCGGTAGTAAAACGAAGGACACTGCGGACGGTCATTGACTCGTCGCGGGCATCCAGCAGGGAGACCGAATAGCGCTTGCCTCCGCGATCGACGTCCAGCACGACATGCACACCGTCGAAACACGCGGGTGCTATATCATCGAGCCATGGACTGCCGGCGTCTTCGGCACGACGTTCTGCCGGAAAGATACCAGGACAGATTACCCGCTCACCAGGATAGAGGGAACGGTCGGCCAGGCGCTCCATGACGGGAGCGACATTGTGCAACTGATCCCAGACACAGGAGAACCAGACACGCGGCCGCAAGGCGGAAACCAGGGCGGCCGGCATCGAATAATGGCCATGGTGGTCGATCTTCGCCACATGCACCGGCCCACAGACTTTCGCCAGTTCCTCCTCTATCTCCAGCACGGAGCCGTCGCTCAGGCGGAAGTGGTCACAGAAGTCCCCGGCCGTATAGAAACGGAAATCCCCGTATGAGATGATGATGCCCAGGCTCATGCCATTTTCGTTCAGTTCCTTTTCCCCTGCTGCGATCCGTTCCGCATACAGATCCGTCACGCTGCCGTCGGGTGCGGCGATGCGTCCGTTCCCGCAAAGATTACGGACGGAAAAACCAGGATAGCGATCCGGATGATGCCGCAGGACAATCTGCCCCGTCTCTCCCACACGGAACTTCTCGATCTCCATGCCCTGTTTGGCCTGCATACGCCGGTAGAAAGAGCGTATATGCCCCACGACGCCTCCCTGGCTTTCATCCGGCAGGGGAAGCGGATCGTCATAATCGGGCCATGCCCGGTCGATGGCTTTCCGGAAAGTCAGGCGTTCGGCCGCCTGCGTAAAACCACTCAGTGCGAACATTTCTCCATCGCGCAGGACATGGCCTGCATGGAAGAACGGATCACCGGCATGGTCATGGTGATAATGCGAGAGCATCATGTAATCGACCTGGCTTCCGTTCGGATTGACACGCTCCACGTAGCGGGCAATCCATTCTCCCGCATGCCGGTCGGGAGATGGGAGAACGGGAACGGCCAGTTTTCCGCGGCCGACCGCATCGTGGTCGCCACAATCGAGCAGGAGGCTCGTGCCGTCGGGGAAGATCATGAACTGGGACTCGGCCACACCCGTGAAGATGGAATGTACCTGAAAATGTCCGTTCTGCCAGCCCTTCCACGGCAAACCGACAGCCTTGTCCGCCTCTCCGGCAGCGAAAGCCTTCCTCCAGTCCAGCAGGAAGGCCATGGAGGCTACGGCTGATGTTTTCAAAAAATCACGTCGATCCATAGTTAACGGCACTTTACGCAGCGATAGGAAGAATTGAGAGAGTTCACGAGATAGTTGGGCGCATTGTGGCGCAGGGTGAAGATCTCGTGGCCTTCGGCATCATACTCCGTCGCGAGCCGGTTGTTGTCCTTTTCCTGATGGCACCAGCCCCAGCCAACGACGAAAGGGCCGCCGAACCAGCTGACCGCACCGCAGGCCATGCTGAAGTAGTCGCCTTCTGGAAGCAGGTCGCCGCCGCCGTTGACCGCGCCCGTTTCCGGATCGATGAACAAGCGCTTGATATGCGTGAGGCGCGGAGTGTGGCCGTTTCCGTTGTCAAACAGCGTCAGGGAGTTGTCCTCGTGAAGTGTGGCGTAATGCTGGCCGTAGAAGCGCTGTTCTTCCGGAAGATCCGCGCCCGCAATGCGCCAGAGGATATCGCCGGTTTCACCGACCCGGTCGATCTTCACCACCGAGCAGAGGTGCCGGAACGAGCAGAGCCAGTTGCCGTCGGGCAGTACCTGGATGCAGTTGAAATGCACGCAGTCGTAGCTGGTGTCAAAGACGGGGTTCTCCCACCCGGCCATCTCCGGATGGTCGCTGCTCCACCAGTCGAAGACCACTTCCCCGTCCTGAACTTCCTGCAGATAGGCCACGCAACGGGTCTCCCCTGCTACTTTTTGTTCGGTATACATCGAAAGGATATAATGATCGGGCGAGAAGAAATAAAAGTCGTGGCCGTCGATGGGCTCGCCGTCCGGCAGATGCCCGTTGCGACTGGCCTTGGCGTGGATGGTCTTGACCGGGCGGTAGTGCGCATCCAGCAGCACGCGCATGCCGGGGTCGTATCCAGTGAAGGCCCGGTCGGCGAAGGCCGGGTCTGGGGCGTGGTAGCTGTAGTACGTCTTGCCGTCCAGAACATGCTTCTTGAAATCCCAGTAGCCGGTTTCATCCATGGTTCCATCTTTTTCTGACGGAGCGAAACGGTAGAATAGCAGGCGGCCGTCGTTGTAGTATTTCTGGATGAGGCGGCGGAAGATGAACGAAAGGTAGAAGTCGCCCGGTAGCACGCCTTTGCCACTGGCCACGACCGGAGGAATGCGGCTGTTGAGGGTATTCAGCAGGATGGTCCCTTCCTGTCCGCCCGTAGCGTAACGGATTTCAATCCGCCGGTCTGCCGATAGTTCCGGGACAGGCAACTTGCAACGGCCATGCCTGACTGTAGCGCCGTCGATCCGGATATCCTTGAATTCCCGGGCGTTCAGCACCTGGATTTCTGCGTCGAATTCGGTGTTCAGCGTAATCAGGTCAACGGGTTCTGCGGCTGGCAGGGCGACGTTGTAAGTTTCACCATTGACACAGAGTTGCATTTCAGTGGCCGGGGTCTGATGCTTGTCGCAGGACGCAAACCCGGCCGCCACCACCACAAGCAGCGACAAGGAAAGGAGACGGAAGAGATTGTATTTCATCGGGACATCATTATTTCAACCTATAAATTTAGTCATTTTTGCGTATCTTTGCTCAACGACATTTCAGAAAGATGGAATACAACGGAATTGAACGGCCGGCCAGCACGCCGGACTTTATCACGGAACTGAGACCCGATGAAATCTTCGTTTTCGGGTCGAATCTGGCCGGGAGCCACGGCGGCGGGGCCGCGTACGCGGCCTGGCGGAAGTTCGGCGCTATCATGGGCCAGGGCGTCGGCCAGCAGGGACAAAGCTACGCCATCCCGACAATGCAGGGCGGCGTGGAGACCATCCAGCCCTACGTGGATGAATTCATCGCCTTCGCTAAAGCGCATCCGGAACTCTATTTCTACGTGACTCGCATCGGCTGCGGCATCGCCGGTTTCCGCGACGAGGAGATTGCTCCCCTCTTCACCGCCGCCCGCGGCATTCCCAACATCTGCCTGCCGGAAAGCTTCCAATGATCGACTGCCACTGCCATATCCTGCCGGGGCTTGACGACGGCGCGGCCAATCTGGATGAATCGCTGGATCTCTGCCGTTGGTTCGTCTCGCATGGCTACACGGAAGTGGTCTGCACCTCCCACCGGACCCGTCTGTATCCCAATACGGCGGAGACCGTCGAACAGGCAGTGGTCGCCCTGCAACAGGAGCTGGACCATCGCGGTATCGCCCTGCGCCTCCACCCTTCGCTGGAGTATCGGCTCATTCCCGAAACCTGGCGGCCGGAGCGGCTGCTGCCATGGATGGGCAATCACTTGCTGATTGAATTTCCGTTGCGGAAGCCCGAGAAGATGGGCGGCATCGTGCCGGAAAACGAAATCCGGCAGCTGCTGACCGACGGCTACCAGCCCGTACTGGCCCATCCGGAGCGCTATCTGTGGGCTTCTCCCGAAGATTACACCCGCTGGCACGATGCCGGCGCCTGCTTCCAGCGCAACCTGGGCGCCCTGGAAGGTTTCTACGGAAGCCCGGTCGCACAACGGGCACAATGGCTCCTTGAAAAAGGCTGGTACACCTTCCTGGGCACCGACCTCCACAACCGCCAATACGCCGAGTTCTTCGACGGAATCCTTTAAAAAATATCAATCCGGTACGTAAACGTATACTGTCCACCGGGAGCAATCCGGTGGACATATGTCCGGCCGGAGATGTCACCCGTGTAACCATACGTGTCAGTAATGCCGCACCAGGGCTCCAGGCAGACAAAGGGGCAGCCGGGCTTGTTGGGCGCCCAGATGCCGTAAGCCTCGGCCTGCGGGCAGTCGACGCGCAGGACGGGTTTTCCAGACTTGTCGCAAAGTTCTGCAACAGCCACCTGACCGTTCTCGAAGAGAAGGGCATCGTGGGCGAAAGTCTCGGCCGTCACGGGCGTTTCAGCCGCATAGTGCACAGGGGCCTCGTGCGGCACGCGGTTTCCTTCTTTCAGGCCCGAGACCTCGACGGGGCTCACCGGACGTCCGTCCTTGTCATAATAACGCACATAGCCATGCACGGCGTCAGCCGCATTGTAGTCGGGCAGCAGGAAGCCGGGATGAGCGCCGATCTGGGCATACATATCGCAGTTGTCCAGATTCTCAATGGTCCAGACAATCTCCACGCTGCTGCCTTTCAGCCGATACTCGGCTTCCAGCGTAAAGCGGTAGGGATAGTTATCATGAGGCGCATCCTTCATCCGCATCCGGCCCTTCCCTACCTCTTCGAATTCGCAGTCGCGCGCAAAACCGTGCTGCTTCATCGGATAGACCCGGCCGCCGATGTGGATCTCATTATTGTACGGTTTGCCGACCGCCGGAAAAAGGATCGGCGCATGGCGGTTCCAGAAAGCGGGATCGCCGCTCCACATGTATTCCCGGCCGTCCTTGAACAGGCTGACCAGTTCCGCCCCGTGGGGCGCCACCTCAATGGTGAGGATTTCGTTGGAAAGAATCATACGCTGTTTATTTTGCGATCGGGCGGGCGGGCCAGCCGTAATCCTTGTACTGCGTCACGGAGAGATTCTGCTCCTTGACGAATTCTTCGATGGCAGCGCGACGGATTTCTTCACGGGCATCCTGGTCGGAAGCCACGGCCTGATAGGCGTCGTAGTATTTGCCAAAGATGGCTTTGGCGCTCGCTTCAAAATCAGCGCCATCGGCCACCTGTTCAAACTCCCGCAACTCATAGCCGTATTCCGCGATATCGAGACGGATCTTGCCCGGATGATTGCCGCCCGACACGGTTTCCAGTACATCGCCGTTCCGGTTGTAATTGAAGATCCAGAAATCGCCCCATACCCAGATGTCACCTTCATCGCCATCTTCAATAGCGACGATCGTCTCAAAAGGAATGCTGTATTCACCCGGTGCGTACGTAGCACCGATCTCATTGGCCAGCATATAGTTAATGGCAAAGAGACAATCCTCATCGACTTCCGGCTGTTCTGTAGATTCAGTTGATACAGCTGATACAGTGGCGGTTTTCTCCTTCTTGCAGGAAGACAGCATGGCAACGCAAGCCACGGCCAGCATCAGCAAAATAATTGATAATTTTTTCATAACGTCTATAAAATCATTTTTGTGACAATACGTTCAATAACCCGCTGCCCCCGTCGCTTTCAGGTCGGTCCAATCCGCATCGGTCATTCCCCGTCCGTCGTCAAAATGTTCGCTGATGAGCAGGGCCATCCGCCAGGCGACGGCCAATCTTTGGGGGTTGAAGTTCATCAGTTGCGACGAAGGACGCAGCACGAAAACATTGGTCTCGGGATGTTTCTCGCGGACATAATAGCCCACATTCTTCTTTAGCAGCGGATAACGCTGAGACGGAACGGAAGTTTCCAGGGAAAACTCCGCCTTCATCAAGGCGGAGAAACTGTCCGTGAAATGCTTGTATTCCTCCATGTCAACCACGGTGGAGGCTGTTCCATCTTTCAGGGTATTGGCAAAATGGAAATCCGCAGTGTTGACTGAGTTCTTCGTATGCTCGGCAAAAACAATCACCCATCCACTTGCGGATGATTCCTGCAAGTCATGCAGGAAGGCCTCACGGTTAGTCTTTTGCTCCGTTGAAGATTCCGCGGACAAGTTGTAGAAGGAGTCCGGTTCGCCAATCTCACGGCTGATATAGTTGAAACCGCCCATCTTGGCCAGGTAATAGGTAAACCAGCCAATTCCCACCTCGTCCTGACTGGTAGGACAGACCACGGTTACGCCGGACTTACGTGGGATATAGCAGCCATAATCCGTATTGAGTGGGAAATGCTCTACTACAAATCGCTCGGGCGTCAATTCTTCCTCGCTTTTGGCCGCCGCTAGGTTTTTCAAGCGGAATTCCTTGAATTTATTGCAGGTCTCGATGACGTCGTCCAAGGTCATTCCCTGCCGCACCTGAAGTTTAGAGACAGGCACGCGCTGCGGAACGACATTGACGGTTTTGAAGCGCTCTCCGCCACCATCAGGCATGGAATCCAGATACTCTCGGAACGACGGGTTGCGGCGATGGCGGAATTCCTTTTTCATTTTCTTCCGGAATTCTTCCAATTCGGCGGCGCGGGTGTTCTTTTCAATTGCCTCCGAAAAACCGGAACTCAGCAAGCCGATAGGCACGGCAAAGAAGGCGATGCCCATCAAACCCACCAGGAAGGCCAGGACATGACCGGCCGGGGTCGCAAGCGGCATATCAGCAACCTTGCCGGGATCGCCGAGGTACTTGGCAAAGGCCCAGACGATGGATTTCCAGCCGTTGTCCATCATCCCGTGGTTGGCCGTGCGTTCAACCAGGTACAACAAAAATGACAAAATAACCGTAATGACCGTGATAAACTGGAAGGACACCCAGATCTCCTTTTTCTTGCTGCCGATGGCATCCCCAAGGAAGCGGTATGCTTTCAGGTAATGGAAAACCCGGAACAGGCGGGCCACTCTGAGCACCCGGAACAATTGAATGACCGTCACCGGAATCAATGCCGGAAAGGCAATTCCCAGCCACACCGGATAGGTAGCCAGGAAGTCCACCAGGCCGTAGAAAGTCAGGCAATAGCGCACGCGGCCGCCGAAGCCCTTATATTTGTCGTCTATCTGGTCAGCCGCCCAGATGCGGAGCGACACCTCCACAGTGAAGAAGATCAGGACGATCCAGTCGAAGACGTGCAGGCACCGCCGGAATCCGTCCGACAGCGGGAGCGTCTCCAGGAACACGGCCACCGTGCTCAGGACAATCATCCCGATGATGACATAATCCACATAGTTCTTCCACTCCGGCGACCGGGTAGTGAGATCGTCGTCAAAGACTTCGGCGAGCTTCTCTTTGAAGGTGTTTTTATCGTTCATTCTATAAAGATACCTCTAAAAAAAGTCTAATTTTCGTCATCCTCCTGCCACACTGCGCTTACCTCCTGATCATTGAACCAGAATTTATCAATCAATACCGCATCATCCGGCGCCTGGAGAATACCCTTCATCCCAAGACCGTCAAGGGAGACAAAGAGGCTTGGGAGGCAGACGGAATAGATGCGGGACTCTTCCTCCGCGTCGTTGATGTCTATCGAATACTTGCCACCTTCAGACAAATCTAATGTACCCACCAGATTCTTCCGGAAATTGTAGTGGAAGGGGATCTCCGATCCATCCTCTCCAAGAAGAATCAAATTCTCAAAGGGAGCGACGCTATATGCCGAAATCACTTCATTATCACCCTTGTCGCGGACAATTACGTGTTTAATCCCGGAAATCTTGAAACGGACAATGCTCTCGCTCGTTTTCCCGGCAACAGATTTCACCTGAACATTGAAACTCTCCCAGAAAATGTTTTCCAACATAATTTTATCATCCGCAACGGCATCCGGCACAATTGCATATTTTAGATTCCGGCAGCCGGAGAATTGTCCGAATGTTTTCTCGGCGCCATTTACCAACCAATTCTTAAATCCCGCTTCTGAACGGAAGCAATCGGATTGGACAGTCACCTCTTCAAGCGACTGGCATGAATGGAAGGCCAAGAGAGCTAACGTGCTGACATTGGACGGAATGGAGACTTGCTTCAATGCGCTGCACATCCAGAAAGCTTCTTCCCGGATTTCTTCCAACTTCTCCGGGAAAGTAACAGCCGCCAACTTTGAGCATCTTTTAAAAGCACTCTTACCAATGCTCTTCACCGACTCTGGAATAACTATCTGTTCAAGATTCTCACAGGCACAAAAAGTAAAAGCAGGTATTGCTACAATACCCTCAGGCAGCTCAATTTGTGATATGGCGGTTTCGCTGAAGGCGCTGTCGCCTATCTCTTCCAATGTATGAGGCAAATCGATGTTCTTGAGATTCAAACAACCCGAGAAGGCGCCGCTTCCCAAAAAGCGGACAGAATCCGGAATATGACAAGACACCATCTTCTTATTCGCTTCACCTTTGTTGACAATGGCTACAACAGAATAAGAAATGCCCTTATAGTCAACTGTTTCAGGGATAACCACATCCCCTTCTACAGTTTTGTCAATCTGAAAAGCGCAGCAGTTGTCGTTCTCACTAAAACGATATCTCCACAACCCTACTTTTGTTGCCTTTTCGGCTAATCCCAATGAATCGATTTTGGACATAAACTAAATATTAGAACCTATGAAATAAGCAAGTACGGAGTTTAATCATTGAACTCCTCATAATAAGGGCGCATGTTTTCTACATCCAACTGAACCGCACGTTGCGGCATACGGCTTAGAGGGAGGCCCTCAACAAAGACCGGCACCCGTTTGGTGACGCATTTACGTTTGAAAACTAAAGAGTTTTCATCCTCAATGACAAAATGCTTACCCTCTTTAATCGCATCAAGATATGCTTGACTGTATTCCCCCTCGTAATATAACGTGCCTTGTGGTGATTCCTTTACAACTGCATACGGGGCTACGCAAAAGTCGATAAATTCATCATCCGTTTTGAAATGAATCTCGTCTTCAGGAACGAATCTTGTGTGTTTATTAATTCTCAGTTTCATAGTTTAGCGTAATTTTTAATTGCCTTTTCAATTTTTTCACATTGGTCCAGAAGAGCAGGGTCGGTTACAAGCTGTTCGAAAAAAGGGCTCTTACCATCAAGTGTCAAAATCTTACCGGTTTTTTTAGAGTAAATATGCTCATTGATTATAACACCTTCCTGCTTCAATGACGTTGCTAAACGGGTATCGTTACTTTTATAACCAAGTCTGCAAGTTATTGCATTATTATTACCCTTATGAGATACGAGGTTAGCCTTATACTGATCAACTTGATATGGGAACAACTCAAAGAAAAGGTCGCAGGTGGGACGTTGCTTAATTTGAATGCGTTCCCATGACTTTTTCCATACATATACATAAGAGCCAACGGCACGAATTGCCCAGGTTTCATTTAACTGTAAATCATTCTCGAATCTAAAATGATAATGAAGATAATAATGCTTTAGTGCTTTGAAAAAAGACAATGACGGGTCATTTTCGGGCGCAAGACCAATATAAGCATGAGCGTCCATATATCTTATGTAATATGGACTATCATCTTCCATATTATTGAAGAATTTGATCACTTCCTCAGAATCATAGAAACGATTCTCTTCTGTGTCCTTGTCCCAAAAACGTTTCTTGAGATAATCAATATAAACCAGTATCCCGCCAGTAAGCCCTGTCATACCATAAGGACAATTTGGTAAAACATCTTCTTCAAGCCATGGTAAAATGTCATCTTTGTAACTCTCCAAACATAGGTGCTTACCTGCTTGACGATTCATCTTACGACTCTCTTTGAGGAATGGTTTACCATAAATAGATAAACTGGTTTCAGAAGGCACATCAACTGAATCGCCACCTAAATATACTACCCAAATACTTTCTTCTTTAACCTTAAATTCGTCTTTGACGGCAGAAATATAGTTATCAATTTGATGTTTTGTCTCAGGAGCACTATTAATCTTGTTCTCAATAATTATGGCGAACTTGCCTTCCTTCCAAATTAGCCCATCAGGCCTGCAATGGCTCTCATCTTCTTTATCAAACCAAGTTTTTGTTTTAGTCCATCTTCCGGAATTCTTGGAGAACTGACATTCCGCCTCAATGTTTATTCTTTTCTCCGAGATATACTGCTTGATTCCACATCTAAGTAAGAGACTGCTAAGAAAGCGGGTATCATATTTCAGAATAGCAACAAGCACTCGGGTGTGGGCGTTCTCATACATCTTTTTGTTGTCGAGATGGAACTCACTAATAAGGTTAAATGAAGGCTTGACACCCTTCTTCCCGGCAGAGCGGGTCTTTAGTTTTTTGAACATGTTAATCTGCTCATTGTACTTCATCTTGATAGAATCAATACTTAAAGCATCTTTATCTTTCGGTTTCATATTAATCGGCATTCGACAGAAACACGGGTTTTACGCCCGCATTGATTGGTGTAAAAGAAAGAGAATCATTTGAAAATAACCCATTACTATTTTGACATTTCCCTCAACTTCTCCCACACCTTCACCATGGCGAGGGTGTCTAGCTTGCAGTATTCCAGTAAGGATTTACGGGCGGCAGCGGCGTCGGCGGGAGACATCTTCGCAATCTGCGGATAAATGGTCATCGCTTCGCTGCCGTTGTGAACGGAGCCGTCGAGATTGGCGTAATTCAGGGCAGGGTCATCGGGCTGCAGGGCCGGGAGGACGTGCTTGATGCTGAACGAGCCGTTCATTTCCGGCAGATAGACCATCTTCTGGCGGAAAGGCTCAATCAGATCCACAATGTGGTCTGCGATATCGTTCAGATGGTCGGCCAGGTCCGGAAATGCATTGGCCAGTTCCCGCAGCCGGCCACATTCGAAATTCTTGTTGTAGGCGGTGGTACACACGCCCATCGGGATGTCCTGGCAAAGTTGTTCGGCCAAGGACCGGCGCGGGTCGAGCCTGGAATCGCCCAGGAAATCTGTATGCTTCAATTCCCCACCCTCTTCCTCAATCCAGTGCAGGGAATACTGGAAGGGAATCTGCTGGTACGGCTTGGTCCCCTCATACTTGGGAATCGCCGTCTGCATGGTCTCGAAGTCCAGGAAATAGAGCGGATACGTGAGTTTCTTCAGGAACTCCCGGATTTCTTCCGGGGTTACCAGCTGCGTATCGTTGAGGCTGGTTTCGACTTGCAGACGCTGGATTTCGGTCAGTTTCACATCCCGAAGGTCCTCATAGTAAATCTTCCCCTGATTGTACAGGTCGCACTTTTTCTGGAAGTTCATCCGGTACAGATTGAACACGTTGGGGTCTTTCATTCCCCGGGTGCAGTACGGGAAGAAGGCGCAGTCATAAGGCTCGTGGCAATGCAGGGCAATAGGCTCATCCGGCTCACCACCGGCCAGCACATCTTTGGCGACTTTGACATTAGCAGGAACCTTCAGGATTTCATTGTCCACGAACTCCTTCATATCCTTGATATGGAAAAGTTTCTGGATATCAAGCTCTTTATCCCGCACATAGCGACTATCCAACCGGACCAGGTACACGCCCGTCACCTTCACCCCACAGCGCTCCAGCACCCATTTCTGGTAGGCGATGTCCCGACTGTAAACCAGCAGATGCTTCTCCGTATCCGTCTTTTCGTCGCGGTACGTGCTGCTCTTCACCTCGTAGATAGCCCAGCCGTCATCCATCTTGCGCAGGATATCCACAGCGCAGTAATTGCCGTCTATGCTGAACGATGCTTCGCAGATTACCGCAACGCCTTCATCCATCCACTGCTTTGTCTGTTCCACCATTTTTCCAAGGTCCAGACTGCCGTCCGGATTCTTGGCGTGGGCTTCCTTGAACGGGCCGAAAAGACCCATGGCCAGGTCTCCGACCTCATTGCCTTCGGCAAAACGCGCCTCAAGCGTCGGGTCCGGAGGGACCACATCACGCTTGTAGACGCCCAACCAGAGATTCTTGGGACACTGGCAGAAAACTGTGTAACGGGATTTGGATAGTGATTTCATACAAAGCATTTTGAAAGTATAAATATAATCAATTATTATTTTCGTCGCATACCCAACACTGGCCAAACAACAGCTCATGTTCTACTATTTGTCTTCTTTTGAGCCGGAAGTTCCACAATGAGCCGATGCAGTTCTTCTGGCAGACGGCTCTTATAGTAGTCGCCCTTCTTGGCGGGCACGTTAATCACCTTCAGCCCCTTGCAATTAGAAAAAACAAAATCTCCTATTAATTTGATTCCAGCACCAAATGTCACTGTTTCCAAAGATGTACAACTCCCCAAAACATTATTTTCCAGTTTCTCAACAGGACCAAGAATAGAGACAGACTTGAGGCATCTGCAATCATAGAATGAACAATCTCCTATTTCTAATACAGAGTTGGGGATGACTATGGTGGTCAAGCCTGTGCAATCTCTGAATGCATTATATCCTATCTTAGTCACCGAATCAGGAATGACGATGCTTGTCAGGCCTGTGCAACCAGAGAATGCATAATATCCAATTTTAGTCACCGAGTCAGGGATGACGATGCTTGTCAGGCCTGTGCAACCAGAGAATGCAAACCCACCAATTACTGTAACAGACTCTGGGATAACTATGCTTGTCAGGCCCTTGCAACCAGAGAATGCATACTCCCCTATTTCCTTCACTGATATCGGGATAACGAAGCTCGTCAGACTTGTGCAACCTTCAAATGTACGAGATCCAATTTCTGTCACCAAATCGGGAATGGTGATATTAGTCAAGCCGATGCAGCCCTCAAAAGCGTGCCCCCCCAATATCCGTCACCGAATCGGGAATGACGATGCTCGTCAAACCAGTGCAGCCCTCAAAAGCGGAGTTCCCAATCTCTGTCACCGAATCCGGAATGACTACGCTAGTCAGCCCTGTGCAACCTTTAAATGCACACCAACCGATTTTAGTCACCGAATCAAGGAAAACGGAGTTCTTGCAACCATCTATTAATGTATTAGTTGCAGTCTCTAAAATGGCATTACAACCATTGCGGGAGTCATAAACTTTGTTGCCTTCTGCCACAACGATGCTCGTTAGCCCTGTGCAACCTGCAAATGCACAATTACCAATTTCAGCTACTGAGTCTGGGATAGTAATGCTAGTCAGGCCCGTGCAGCCTTCGAATGCTTCGAATTCAATCTTAGTCACCGAACCTGGGAAAGTGATACTTGTCAAGCCCATGCAACCTTTGAATGCTGCTTCTCCGATTACCTTAACAGACTTTGGAATAATGATACTCGTCAGGCCTGTGCAACCTTCGAATGCGCTGCAACTGATTTCTTTCACTAAATTGGGTATTTTCACGGCGAACTTAGCAGGACACTCTGCCATTCCTGCAAATATCTCTTCCAACTTATTTTTGTTTGCCACCTTAATCAAAGGCAAACTATCAATAAACTCTTGCTCTTTACTTGCCATATCTGTGTGTACTATTCTGTTTGTTAATCAAGTGGTCGATGCTAATTCCTTATAGTGGAAATACTCAAGCTGTTGCAACCATAAAAAGCGTCGTACCCGTATCACCATCTAAACCTTCATCGTCAATGATGGCATTCGCCTCTTCACCGATAATTGGGAACAACCACACGCGGTAAGCGTCTTCAGGGAATAAGTTAAGTGTCATGGATTTTATTCTTCTATTTGTTTGTCAAACATGTCATTTTTTACCGCTACCTTTACGTTCCTGTTGAAAGCCTCCTCCTTTTTGAGGGCGTTCGCAAGCATATAATAGGAACCCGTTTGGTGACACAATTATGCTTGTACACCCAGGAGTTCTCGTCTTCAATCATAAAGTATTTGCCCTCCTCTATTGCTTTTAGGTATGCTTCCATCCGCTAATTTCCGGTCCATTAGGTCCCATAAATAACGTCACATAAGGGGCGTCGGATTTGAAATGAATCACTTCTTCGACCGGGACGGTTTCTTCACTGAGTCTCAATTTCATTATCATAAGTGTATTAATAAGTTATCCTGAATACTTGCCCCACCATTTCTGATATGCTTTGAGGTAAGTAGATGTATTCCTAACTTTGCATTTCTCAATACACTCCTTAATACACTCCTCAATAGATTTGCCGCTATGCTTATCAAGATAGTCTTTAACAATGCCTACTGCGCGGCGGTATTGATAGACAGAATTATCGGAATAATGAAGTTGCAAATAAGACATGTATTCGTCCAACCCAAGATTTTCGAAAGTTTCAGGTATTTGATATTTAGACTGAGAATACATTACATCTTTCTGGGAATCATCCATCATAATATAGCCCAGAAATGAAGATTGCTTATTTGAATTTTCAATAATGGCTTTAGCGAATTCAAAGTACTTCTGGCATTCATCAATATTCATGCTTTGAGTCCCTTTATATAACAACGCGACATAAATGAGACCTTTTGCTATTTTCTGTTTATTAAGAATGTGATAGCTGACCCTTGATACAAATTTTTTGGCCATTTGGTCGGCTCGGGTTGCATCTATTTCTATAATGACCTCATACCCATCGACCTCCAAATAAATATCGGCTCTGTCCTTAATATGGTCATATCCGTTAACGCCCTTGAACAGATGATGTTCAACCATATCATTAACTTCTTTAACAGTCGGAGGTTTCTCATTAATTCTTTGAAATATTTCAGCACTAAGAGTACGTTGTAATTCACTAATGCCATTTCGTTTCACCGTTCCCTTACCGGAGATAGGATGGTGCATCCTGACTTGTTTTATGGAATCAAGAATTGCTTCCTCTATTGCTTGCTGATTCATTTTAATATCGTTTGCCGGATGCCGTCCTTTGTTTTCTTAAGAGACATATATTTATAGCTTATTTTGATCCCGCCCTTAACCAGTTACAATAAAATAACATCACTTGTGCAAGGAACAATTTCTTTCCCCGTCGTGTCTATCAACCCCCATTTACCTGCAGAATTCTTTACTGCTGCCCTCCCGTTTCTAAAAGCACGCACATCCTCGTAGGGGAGATTAAATGGGATAACAATCTGGTTATTTAAGTCAATAGCGCCATAGAATCCTTCCTTCTTCGCGACAGTAATTCCATTCTCAAAACAATATAAATGGTCATACTCTACAGGAATCTGCTCAACACCTTGCTCATTGACATATCCATACAAATATCCATGCTCTTGATCTAATCGAACCATGCAAAGACCGTTCTCATCAAACGACCAAAAAGAATCATATTTCTTGAATCCAGTAACCGCCTTTTGGTTGGGAATCTCTATGATACCCCATTTGTCATGATAATATCTAACAGCTATCCACTCACGGTGTCCAACACCTTTATAACACACAAGATCGTGAAATCTTTTGTCCTTCCACCAATCTCTCAGAAGTCGAGCAAATTCATAATTAAACAGTACCTTGAGACCTATAAATTGGTTAATGTTATCAACCCGATACCTAAATAGTTCCCATCCTTCAGAATATCCCTCACCTTGCTTCTTAACAAAAGCTTCAATAAAACTCTTTTGTGCAGAAGACACATGAAAACTATTAGTATTCAAGAGAATTGTCAAAGCAATGCCATTAGCGTATGCTTCTTCAATGAATCGATAGGGATAGTCGTTGGCGTAGGAGAAGTTTGGTGCAGGATGAACACCATACAACTCTACATCCATCAAGGCATGAGCCATCTCGTGATACAATACCAAATCAAACAGAGCTCGAGCGTTTTCTATTATTTCGCCTTTGTTTTTCGTGTTCTTCTTAGCATAATCCAGAATCTTATCCATCCATATAAAAACACGTCTGGGGATGAGATCGTTATCGCCAGAATAAATATACACGCCAAGCAAATCTTCGATGGACAAACCTTTAGATATCCTTTCTCGTGGATCGTCTTTGTAACCTTCTTTTGAATTTGCCCAATTGTCTATGTCAAAATCATCAATCAATGAATAAGATTTGTCTGCAGGGACACATACTGAACAATGGCATTCAGGCACAGCCATATATTCATTTGCCATTGATGACTCAACAAGGAAGACAGGTACATCGTTCAGTAGCTTGCTGACATCAATATTGGAGCTTGCAAAAACAGACATAAACTCAAAACTGAGATGTGACATCTGCTCCATTCTTTCGACATAATACAAATCATCTTGGGGGAAATATACATTTGGGTATTTTCCTCTGGTTAAATCAAATATCTTCATTTGCTATTTTATTTTGTTTGTCAAACATGTCATTATTTTACCGCTACCTTTACGTTCCTGTTGAAAGCCTCATCCTTTTTGATGGCGTTGGCCAGCTTACTGTTCGATACGGTAATGATGCAGTCGTCGTTGGGAGCGCCAATATTCTCAACGGCTGTAACACCTTTGTGGAAGTGGATGTGACCGGAGAATTCTTTAAACACGGTTCCATAACTGGGCCGTAGAGTGACATCTTCGAGAAACACCAAATGGCCGATGCGTGAGCCGGAGAACGACACTAAAGTGCAGGATGAAGGCACAATCATCTGACCGGCTGTAACGGAAATAATCTCAAGCTCTTTCAATGAATTCGGAAGACGAATGATGGCATCCGGTTGAAATACAAAACCACACAATGTTATGGATTCGGTGCCTTCCTCAAAAACAAGCTCTTTCAATTGTGACAAGGCATCGGGCTTACCATACAAGGTCAGATTCTGAACGGCGGGAATGGTCAGACGCTCTTGTGTGTAGTGGTTGAAGGCGTGGGATTCAATCTCCGCAATGTCCGAAGGAATACGCACAGCATCCGGACCGGCATAGAGCAATTTTTTGTTCCCCCGTTCAATGATACATCCGTCGCGATATTCCAGCGCTTTATTCTCGGGAACGACAGAAATGCGCTCTATATTCTCGGGAATGATGCCATACATTGAGAGGGGGTAATTCGAAGGACAGCATAGTGCGCCCAGAATAAGGTGTTTGACGCCACTGAGATTGGAAATCCCATTAACGCGCATTGAGTCGGATATCAACATGGTTTCACAGGCAGGCTCAACAGCTATTTTTACCGTAAAATTAAAACTACCGATTAAACGCACAATATGAACGCCTCTGGGTATGGCTATACTGCCAACCAGTTTATCATCATTCTTCCATCCCCTGAATTTTTTACGCTCCTTATCATCCAACAGATACGCATAATCTCCAAATGGTTTTCCGATTTCGATCGTTACCGTCGTCTTTTTCGGAAGCCGGAACAGCAATGTCAGGAATTCTTCAGGTCTTCCTGCCGATATCGGAAGGAGGGTGTATGGATAGTCCGGGCATCCCAAAAGGGAAAATAGCTTCTTATTCTGAACTCCTTCCTCTTGCTCAGAGTACAGTTTGCCGTCAATGAAAATCTTTACCTGCTTATTGAATTCGGGACTGTCGAAGATTTTTCTGGCCGTTGCCTCATCGGGCACGTGAATGATGCTGTCCTCTTCCATCCAACCCCAGGTATCAAAATGGATGGGGCCTTCCACAAAGACTTCACCTGTGCACCCTTTGAAAAGCTCAGTGAAACGATCTGACACAAGCGTAACGTCCGGCCCGATGGTCAACCGTTGGAAACGACAACAATCAATAGTAAAAACGAGACCAGCCGGAATTGAAAGATCTGCAAAATCACAACATTCTAATGCAAGTCGCTCAAGTGTACCCGGGAGCTTTAAATGTTTTGCCGAGTCAGCACCATGAAGAGTTATCTCTTTTACTCCCTCAGCAAACTCTATATTGGGACAACGCGTATATAGATTGACTTTTTCCACACTGCCCGGAATATACAAACCGGCTTTATAAAAGGATTGGAACAAGCCGTTCACACTATCACCCACAAAGCCGGCAATCCCTTCCGGCAGACGGATAATAACATTTTCGGAATCTTCAAATGCCCTTTTCTTGAGACCTTTGACCGTATTGTTCGCTTTATCAATGAAAAATCCGTCCCGTATCTCAACATATGGATTGTCGATGGGGATTGTCACCTCATCATAACAATGCAAACCACCGAGCCGTCCCCGGTAAGACTTGCCTAAAATGATATGATGCACCCCATTAAATGCTTCATCTCCAATCCATTCTACCGAATCCGGGACCCGAACACAAGATACCCCCACATAAGCGTCCTCAAAAGCGGCCTCTCCAATGGCTTTCAGATTGGGCGGTAGCACGGGAGGGCATTGTAAATGGATCCAGCGAAACGCCATTTCCTTGATTTCCGTCACACTTTCTGGAATCTCAACCGAATAGATGTGTTCTGCGTGACGAAGGAAGTCTTCAGGGATCACACGGCTGTTTGTCAAACGAATCCTGACAATATGTTCACCCACGTTGTCGAACCTGATGGTCGATCTGGCCGGGGTCTTTGGCCCATCATCAACGTACACGGCATCGATTCCCTCTGATGGTTTTATTCTTGAATGTGCTCTCAAAAAAGGGATTGGCTGATTGACTAATTCTTCGGTGATTTTGTATTTCACAATCACCACGCCCTCATTTTTCTCTTGTTTACCCATAATCAAAGGCATTATTGAAAGTAAAAATCAAAACGGTAAGTCATTCGGATCATCCGGATTCCAGTGAATTTCTTCCTTAGGCTTTGGTGTTGTTGCATCCAAGTGCCTCCCGGAGGCCAATTCATGGGCCAGGTGGGGTTCTTTCCCAAGAGCAAAAAAACCCCCGACACGCGTCAGATAGCAGGGCGGCGAAAAGGAGAGGTCAGACCGGAGAATGCGCACGATGGCGAAATCGTCCAGGAAGCCTTCAAACACCAGCGGATAGTTGTTGGCAATGGGGAGGACATCGACGTAGTGGACGGGGCGTCCCTGAATCGCCTTGATTCCGGGTGTGGGCGCGTCGGGCATCGAGTACTTGAGTTCCCAACAGTCGCCATATCCTATACCCGTACCATTGCCCTCTCCTGCACCTGCATAAATGTACCCGCTGTCAGAATCATCGTCCTCCATATAACAGCGGCCTCTCATCCAATAATTGCCGCTGCCACAGCAGGCGAAACCGGCCCCACAACCACCGCCTTCGTGATCTCCAGCCCCGTCATTCGATGAACCAAAGCCATAGCCGCTTCCGTCCACCCTGCCTTCGGATGAGCCACCGAATACAACGTAGATATTCCTGGAATATGTCCGGCTTTCCTCTCCGTCAATCCCCAGGAACCGGGCGGTCTGTCTCTCTAGACTTTCCATACCGGAACAGACTCCAATGACTTGATGGCCTTGTCGGTGGCAGGGATGATCTCAATGACATCCATGACGGTCATCTCCGGAACCACGACCGTGAACTTGCATTCCTCCGGCTTGGAAACTCCGTCGACCGCCATCTGGCTCAGCGTCGCCGCACCATCCCAGGACCAGATCCTTCGACAGTCTTTGATCGTACATTCCACACCGGCGACGGTGCTCTCCTTGTGTGTGACAATTCCGAAAAACACGCCTGCGCGAGCGCAGCGTATCACGCATTTCTTGTTGGTTACATCCATGATTCTACATTGTTTAGAGGTAAGTTGGATTCTTTTCTGCGTTTCCGACAGATAGCGGTGAGGAAAACGGCGGTTCAGACGATGAAGGGTATCGCGGACGAAGTCCAGACAGTGCTCCATCTCGCCGATGACAGTATATTCATCATCCGTGTGGGGCTTGTGATAGCCGGCCGGCAGATTGATGCAACTGACGCCGATATCATTGAGGGTAAGCGCCAGGATATCACTGGTCTTACCCTCGGTGAGGCTATAGCCGTGTTCGGGCAGGGCCAGCGCTTCAACGAATTCTTCGCTGGCGCAGGGAATGCCGCGCAGCATAGTGTGCGCCTCTTCACCGCCTTTGCAGTCCGGCTCCAGCACATAGAGGCTATCTGAGAAGAAACCCATTTCGGCCCGGTTGCTGCCGATGCAGCCCTTCTCCTCCCCTACTGCCATAAAGACCTTGAGCCGGGGGCAATGATCCAGGCACTGTAGACAGATCCAGATTCCATTTTTATCATCGGCGCCCAGTCCTTCCCGCGACTGCCGGAAAGCGCTCCATCCATACACCGTGTCGCCCTCCTGCACCACCTCGAAATCCTTGCTATGCTGAACCTGGACCTGATCCAGATGGCACGCCAAGGTGGGATATCCTCCTTCCGGAGTACCTTTTGTGATATACAGGTTTCCCTGCCCGTCCAACTTGACTTCCGCTTCCGGGACATGCTCCTTCAGATACTCCTTCACAAAGCAGATCATATCCCACTCATTGCCGGTGGGAGAATGGATTCCGTATAATTGACTAAGAAGGTTCATCATCAATGGGTCAGAATGGCAGTTCCGCAGTTTCGAATCTCATCTCGTATTCTTTAAACAACGTGTAATAACTCGCTGCGAATTCATCCCAATTGTAAGTGAGCAAATCATAATGATCGTTGATGATATCGGGAAATATATTCTTCAATACCCCGTCATCATCGCCATAGTCCCATTCATAAAAATCCGACCAGGCTTTCCCCAGTATGTACTCGTGCTTGATTTGATCCCAATAAAGCAGCCTTACCATTTTAACCATTACGGGGTACACATATTCACCGTCATCGAAAGGAATTTCTCCTACCTCAATCTCTGCTTTAAAATGGAAACCGTAATCATAAACAATCTCTGCCTTGCCTTGGGGATTGTCCTTCGGCGAAAAGGTCGTTTCCCTGATGATGCTTAAAATCAAATCCAGGTTTTGGGTTTTCAGTATCATAGTTGCCGTGTCGTTAGTGCTCATATTAACTTAGAGAGACGCTGAGCATAGTCGTTCGCTTTCTTGGCGGGAACATAGATAGCCTTCAATGATTCGCAGCCCTCAAACGTAGAATCATCAAAGCCGTCCGTTCAATTGCTCTTATCAGGTATAACCGCTGAGATCCGGATGCTGCCGTCATGGATGCCGCGGACGAAGCGGGCGTGTCGCTGCTCATCGGCCTCTGTCATCAGTTTGAACGGATGACCGTCCGACTCCGTCTCGGGGAAGTACTTGCCATCGGCATCGTTTTTCATATAGATCTCGCAGCCAGGCTCTTCGGCCTTATAAAAGATGCGGATGGACGGATAGACCTCTTTCAGCAAAGCCGTCACTTCGAAACAAGGAGTCCAGGCTGTTTCAAAGGTCATGCGCAGGGTATCGGCCTGACGCTCCAATTCCGTCCATCCGCCACGGCACTCCACATCCTCGGCTTTTTTACCCAAAGCCTCGACCAAGCGGCCAAGTCCTACCGGATAGTCAATTTCTCCGTTCTCCTGAAGGGCTTTCATCGTACCATACAGGGCATCGAGTTCCTGCTTCTCACCCTCGATCACATAGTTGATTGTGCAAATGTTCGCCATATATTTATTGCTGTTTTGATTTGATTCTAATATAGGAACGGTTTCTTGATAATTCAAATAAATCTACTAAAGTTGCATCAGGCATACCCGCCCGGTAACACGTAGGTCTTTGTAATGTGTCTCGAAAGACTTTTCATTGTCAATGATCCACAAAAGCTTTGCTCGTAAATGGGCGGGCACATCCGGGACGGGTGCGTAGCCATCGGTGATAATGACCAGCCCGTCATAACCGGGATGATCCTTCACATAGTCCACCGGGGCCTGGAAATTCGTGCCGCCCCGACCCTTGATGAGCAGAGAATCGAGATGTTTCCTGGAGTACTTGATCGTTAACGGATTGCCCTGCACTTCGGTATCGAACATCAGCACGTCCACTTCCTCGATGCCGTACTTGAAGAAGGTGCTTATGATGCGGAGATAGCGGGCAAGTTCTTCCGAGCCGACGGACCCACTGGTGTCGATGGCGATGAGCAGGCGCGTCTTGAAGTCGTAGTGGCTCCCCATCTGCTCAAACTCGAAGCGGCGGCTGGGACGCATGCGCGTGAGGCGGCGCTTCTGCGAAAGAATGCTGGCGCGAAACGTCCGGAGAGTTCCGCGGAAATCTATCTTGCCCTCTGCGGCTTTTTTGATGAGTTCCACCATTCCGGCGGGCATCATCCCCCAGTTGGTTGTACTCTGTACGATGTCTGTTATTTGACGTGCCAGGAACTGATCCTCCTCCCACAAAGCCGTGTAATCAGCGCTTTGCTCCTCATCCTCGTTACCGCGTCCTTGTGTACCTTCAGACTCGCCTTGACGCTTTGCCTTTTCAATTGATCCTTCGCCACATGTATCATGTCCTTGAGTGGAATCGCTCTCTTCACCTCCTTCCTGTTCTTCTCCTGTATCGTCTTCGCTGGGAGCGCCGCCACCGCGATTTATGGCCATATCGTTGAGGCGCATCGCATACCATTCATAATGCTGGCCGACCGGCAATCCCATGTCTTCGGGACATGTCAGACTGATCCAGGATAACTTATAGGCGGGGGAAATGACCATATCACTTGCCTTTTGCATAAATACCGGCGGGCAGCCCAGAGGCTGGCGTGCATATGGATGCTGAAGCAGGATACGGATGATTTCCACCTTCATAAGGTCGTGCAATTGATTATCCTGCAGCATTTCAATGATAGCCGGATTATACTCAATCCTCCCCTGTCCTGTTCGGAGCGGACAGAGCATATTCGCATTCATAGTCAGCCGATGACTGCAATAGACGGTAAAGAATAACGGTTCTGTCAGGAACCACTGTTCCACCTGCTTCTGTATTCGCTCCCGGGCGGTCATAATGTCTGGATGAAGTCAACAATCTGCTTGTAGGTGTCCGGCATTTCCTTATTAATAAGCTGCAGCATCTTCTTGTAGCCGGTTCCGTCAATAAGCGAGACAAAGTGCGCGTACGCTTCTTTGTTGTTTTTCTGCAGATAATCGTGATACTCCTTGAGGTTTTTCTTCACGGTTTCGCGGTCAAGGGTATCCGCCTTATCAGTCTCAAAGAATCTGGCCAGAGCTTCGTTCAGGAGCGAGAACTGATGGAGTTCGTATTTGTCGAGTTTCTTGCGGGCTTTGCTGAAGTCCGTCAGGAGGTCCATCGGTGTCAGGTCTGTCTCACGGAACGATGCGAACAATAGCGCCGCTGCCTGTACGCCCACTATGCCCGCTACCACCTTCTGATGAACGGGCATAGGGTTCGGGACGTTCTCCAAAAGTCGGGCGACCTTTTCCCAGGCCCGCCTGTCCGGATCTTTCTCCAAACCCTGCTCTTCCTTGGTATCTGCACTGCGGTCCAGCAAATCGGGATTGGCGCCGATAAAACGGATGACCCGCGCATCGAGTCCTTCCCGTTCCGCCCAAAGAAGCCATTCTTCCACGGAAGGACGGAAAGTGTAGATGTTGAACCGGGACACCAGCGCCGGATCGAGGTCGGTCAACTGGTACTCGTCGCCGTCGTTACAGGCTGAGATGATACGGCTACCTTCCGGGAGCGCACGGCCCGCAAGTTTACGGTTCAGCACCAGGTCCATCACAGTCTGGAGTATCTCCGGGCGGGCGCGGTTGAGTTCATCCAGGAAAAGCACGATGGGCTTGCCGTCGATGGGGAACCAGTACGGCGGCATAAAAGTGGTCTTCCCTGTGGCCTCATCCTTGTTCGGGAGGCCGAGGAGGTCTCCGGGGTCGCTCATCTGTCCTAAAAACAACGTCTTCACCGTCATTCCGTTGGCTTCGAAGTACTTGGTGAGTATCTGTGACTTGCCGATGCCGTGACGGCCGGTGAGCATAATGTTTTGCCAAGCAGGCGTGACTTCCAGAAGGGTCAACAATTCTTTGCTGTTGATTGCTATTGCCATATGGATTATAAGTATTTATCAATGAAGCCGATAGAGAAGAATACCGAATCGTGGAATAAAAACCAATACACAAAATCATCTATTGTACCTGACCAAAGGTCGGGTCTTGGATAACCTACCGGAGAAAGGGCTTTCTCCCGCGCTTCTTCATCTGCTGTGACGGGGTCGATGGCATATACGGTGTGACAATCTTCATCAAGCCATCTTTCGATGGTAGTTCCTTTAAATTGATAACTGAAAGACGTATCACCTAGGATTTTGATGGTTGAAAAAGGAAATGCACGTCTGGGATCCCGTGACAGTTCAACCATTCGCCATCTTAAATATTTCATCATCTTGCCGACAGGTTTTCCGGCAAACCTTTCGGCTAATCCGTCCAGAAGTTCCCTGTCGCTACGATACTTCTCATTCTGCAGCACCAGCCGGTCATATTGATGCATCGCCGTCACAATTATCTCATCTGTCTTCGGGTTGATGATAGGCATCATCTTCAGATACTCGGAAATAGTCTTTAGCGGCGTCTTCAACGATAAGATAATATCGCAATGTTCAAAAAAAGCATTGGGATAGAAATAGATGCCATCATATGTGCTCTTCATGCGACATTGAGAACTGGATACCTTGATAGTGATATCATAAGGACTGGTAATTACAATTTCAATGGTGCCGTCTCCATCTTTCTCAATGAACGGACAGAATACACTTTCAATGAAGGTCTTTGACGAGGACCAGCGTCTGTTAAACTTTTCAAGATTAACGACATCCTCACTGACGGCCACCTCTGCCTGTGCATCAAAGAACTTCTTGACTGCGGATTTCCAAGGGCTGAGAAGTTGCCGGACGATTTTTTCATGGTTATATCCCTTGGCAATGTATTCTTCCGTTTTCTTGATTACTTTTTTCTCTTCCCAAGGCGTGAAATCGATGGAATCCGTCGTTGCCGCTTCCATCGAACGGAGTCTCATTTTCTTGGCATAGTAATTAAGCTCCTCCTGGCGGAGTTCCCATTCACCCGCCATGTCCATCAAGAGCGTGGCAGTGTCAAGGGTGTAGAAGTCAGTCTCCTGGAAGAGGATTGCGCTGTGGCAGAGTTGTTCGCAGGGGTTGAGTTCGTAGTAGGCGAACGGCCGCCCGGCATGGCTGTAACGGCGGATCGTCATTGAAATCTGCTTGTACGAGAGGCGCACCGTTTCCATATCCGTCGAGATGCGGTACACCATCTGGAGCCAGTCGAAATAGAAACGGTCGAATTCATAGACCCTGCTGAACTTGTCATCGCGATACTCCTCCCATCTGTTGAGGCCGAACGAATCCTTCGGGAGCGGAGCCTCCTTTCCCTCAATCGGCTCTCGATCCAGTTCCAACCGGAAAGCACCCATATCGGCCCCTTGGGCCTTCAGGGCTGTGCGAAGGCCCTCTTCCGAGAAGGAGAACTCGCCCTTATCCCAACAGACAAGGGGATTCTGACCGGTGAAGTGCAGAGACTTCAGGTCATCCAGGCGGAAGTTCGGGTTGAAATCCAGAGGAAGGTATACATCCTTGCGGATCTCCTCCAGTTGGTTGTGATTGTCTGCGAAACGCTTTGCCCTTGCAGCCCAAGTTTTCCGGCGCTTTGCAACCTTCTCTTTCCAGTAATCGTTGAAGTTCATAAAATGATGTTAATTAAAATGACTAATTCCTCTCCTCCTTCAACACTTTTCTTATCACTTGCATGGCCATCGCGTGATCAAACTCCCCGGGGTACTCCTGTTTCATCACGCTGTAGATGGAACGGAAATCCGTGTAACCCTCTACGTTGATGTAGCAGGCCACCAGGTCCTCAAGTTCCGCTTCTGTCATCAGATTCTTCGGCATATCTTAATAAGTTAATAAGTAGGTAAGCTTGGTTTGGTAAATATAGTGATTATTGCGCAAAATCTGAATAGATGGGCATAAATTTCAAAATGACATCTATCATACGGCCCCAGTCCGTCAGTTCATACCCGCCTTGGACGCCGTGGGCAAACCTCGCCTGTCCTGGGTAAAAGCGGCTGAAAACGATGCGTTTCTCCATTTCCACCGGTTTCCGGATGAACACCGTCATAGCGCAGGGACTCAAGTCTTTGATATGGTTCAGCATATCGAATCTATTTATCTCGCCGATAATATAGAATCGATAGGCAAAAAATTCAAAATGACTTCTATCATCTGTTCAGGAACAGTAGCTTCTCTTGCAAAAGCGTCGAAAGCCTGTAATGCGTCGGCCACGCAATTGATAATGGTCCTGGGAGCGCGGATATCATTGATCTCCGCCAACCTGATAAAGTCTTTCTCTGTGATATTCCTTTCTTTTCCCATCAGGGACATCGCATGACGGTCTCCGATGAACGGATTCTTCAAATTCACGGTAAACGTAAGGTCGTAGGCGGGAGAAAGATGCCACCGGCCATTTCGGTCCATCGTAAAAGAGAAGTTTTTGTCGTGGTCGTCACACACACCTGCCATATAATTGAACACAGCCCTGCGAAACAATTGCACCAGATCCGCATGCGGGACACCAAGCCGTCGGGCGGCGGCAAAAATTTCTTCATACGTGTGAGTAGGACCGCACAGAGAATTCAGTGTAGCGGCATGTATCTTTTCTCCTCCCTTCCGGTCAAAACGCTCCGTGAGAAAATGCTTGTCGCCATGAATTTCCAATAGACGGCAAGGCATCATGTCAATTCCACATTTGACGGCCATCAAATAATACGCATACTCGATTTCTGCGCCGGGCCAGGTAGCGGAATCCTTGAACTTAAGGATATAATGGACGAATCCATCCGGAAGATCCACTTGCCCGGACTTAACCTCGCCCGTATCCCAATTAATGGCAATAAAGGCTTTGGGATGCATTCCTCCGGCACTCATCCCCACCGTCATCAATTCTCCAATACCCGGGTGCGTATTCAGGTTGACCAAATAATTCTCACGCTCCTGCTGGATGGCCTTTGCCACTTCATACAGTTGTTCCAGTACAAGCGCATCCTTCCCGGAAGCCTGATATGCCGCAGGGACAAACTCAAGCGCGCCCATACCCCTTTTGCCGATGAACGACAACTTGTCCACCGCCGTAATATCCCGATGCCGAAGGCCATTTTCAGCAACCCATGCCGCAAAGACCGCATTCCCCCAATCATCCGGGAGGGACGAACTGATGAAACGGGGTATTCCCTCGTATTCCGTTGCCCGGCACCAATCGGACAAACCTTGACGGACCCAAAACATTCCCTTGTTATAGGGCCCCAGCGGATCCAGGTCCCAAGGATCTTCGGCATAGTTCGGGGAAAAAGTTACCACCGCTCCCAGTTTTCCGAAACCCTGCTTATAGCCGCCCCGCCATTCCAGACGACAAATTTCCTTCCCCCACAGGAATACACTTACCACATTATTCTTCATTTTTCTTCCTCCTCACCCGTCGTGCGGACTGGGGCTTCTTGTAAAGGCTGTCGGGAATCTCGGGAATCGCTTCTACGATCCTCTCCATCTGCCCTATCACCCTGAGGAGGGCGATGAAATGAGCAAGACTGATGGATGACGCATGGCCACCTTCAAAACGGCCCAGCGTAATGACCGATATTCCTGACTTTTCCGCCACATCCTTCTGCGTCAGCCGAAGCGCAATCCTGTACTTGCGAAATCTATCTCCAAGTTCCGCAGCCACCTCGTGATTGGATTTACTGTACAAATCCTGTAATTCCAGATTATTCATACCGCAAATATACAAATATGATAGATTATATGCAAATATAGTGATTAACTTATCATATTCGATTATTTATACTCACAAATAATTCAAAACAAAGTACCGAAAAATCATTACATAACTTATGTTTTCAAAAAATTAATTATCTTTGCAAATATATTTAATGTTATGAGTAAGTCAACCTACGCGAACAAGCTTCCTCGGGAACTGGCAAAAGACATGGCGCTGGTGGGAGAACAGATCCGGCTGGCACGGCTGCGCCGGAATCTGTCGATGGAACAGGTGGCCGAGCGCGCCCAGTGTTCCATCCCCACGCTGACGAAAGTGGAGAAAGGTGTTGCTACCGTGTCCGTCGGCACCTATCTTCGCGTGCTGTATGTCCTTGGGCTGCATAAGGATATCCTCTCTCTGGCGCAGGAAGACCCGCTGGGCCGCGTCCTGCAGGATGCCAGACTTCCCCACCGTGTACGTGCTACAAAGAAATAGCCTATGCGCAACTTGTTTGTATATGCCGACTTTGATCCTTTTTAAGGACCAATCGGGCAAGGTCCCGGGCGTTTTTGGGCAAGGTCTGATTTCATTATGCGGACCTTGCCCATCATTTCATGGCCAGAAGCCCTCTTATAGCCATTCCACCGGGCAAGGTCCCGAGCACGAAAGAGGCTACTGAAAAACCCCTTCAGGCTTCTTAGAATGCCAACCAAAACAATGGCAGAACATTGAATTATTTTTGGCGGTTTGCCATATTTATTGTATCTTT
>Ga0265300_10000884_pt1 | contig 30130 bp, 15 predicted proteins | sample AusTroGonzalo_MG_FD_193482 | JGI IMG/M metagenome (GOLD analysis project Ga0265300, IMG submission 193482) | Bovine rumen microbial communities from tropical cattle in Woodstock, Queensland, Australia - Gonzalo_03 | ecosystem: Host-associated > Mammals > Digestive system > Stomach > Rumen ...
CTCGCCGAATCAAGGATTGACAACTTCATAAAATGGTACCTTTTCTTCAACGATGAAAAGAAGAAAAAGTAACCTTGACACCAACCATAAATGTCAAGGTTACCAACCATTTTTGTCAATTATACCCTTGTTCTATAGTGGTGCCGATGTGGTGTTGTAGGCGTTGGCGGTCGTTGGCTCGGCCAGGGTGGGCGGCAAAAGGCGGTCGGCGGGGGAGGGCGCGCCCTCGGTCAGATGCCAAAAAAGGGGCGGCACTGCTCGCTTTGCGTCCAACTCCTCCTTTTAGCCCCGCCTTCGGCGTGTCTAACGTCGTCGAACAAGTTCCGCAATCCCGCTGGCGCGGGACCGCTCCCTCCATCGGCCAGCGCACTCCCACGCTTCAACCCTCGCGCACCCTTTTTTGTCAATTCCCTCCGGCACATCCCTCTCCCCGCCGACCCTCTTGCGATTTGCCGTTTTCTGCAAGTGACTCGTGGTCAATTGATTACCAAAACTTGGTCGGCCGATTCTACTGATCATATTTGCGTAATTAACTAACAGTGAGCCATTTACAAGAAACGGCCCATGTGTGTTTCCTCGGCTTCGCATGGGATGGAAATGAGACTTCGCTCGGTATGAAAAGAATGACTTCTCATATGATGACATACATGGCTTCGCGCAGAGAAGCTAGGCATGATTGTACATTGGTTTTATCGAAAGCACGGCTTGGTGTGCAAATAGACTTCATTTTGTTCACCAAGCAGTACCTAAGGTACTCGGCACTTGACAAAAAGTGGCCCAAATGTAAATTGCGCGGTACTACTGCTTGCCCAACGTCCCACTGGCTGGACCGTTGGGCGTGATGGCTTCACAAACGGGCCCATCTACTGCCGCTTGCTGGCAAATAGTGGGGTAGTAACCGACTGTTTTGAGCAATTTTTTCATTCTTTTTTTCGTTTTTCGTAACTTCCTACAAATTGAGCAGTTAGGATTTTTTGGTTTGTGAAAAATAATAGAGCATTTTCTTGTAATATGCTGTAAATGAGTCATTTGTGCAAAACTCTGGGGGGGGGTAATGCAAAAACGTTTTTCCTAAGTGGCACATTATCAAAATGTTAATTTTATTTGCATGGGGAGGATTAAAAACGTAACTTTGTAGTTCGGAACGTATGCGTAGACGTGAAAAAACAAACATTTTCTCTGTTCTGTTGGCAGTGTTGCCGACAGTCCTATTGTTGTGCTATGTCACGTCCTTTGCGGCTCCTGTGAACGAGATGGTCAGCCAGAGGGCGCATAAACAAGTTGTCGACAGCCAGAAGGCACAGAAGCAGGCCGAAGACAGCTTGAAGGCGGGGGTATCGGTACGTACCAATCTGGTTTGGGATCTTGCGGCGGCAGAGCCTAACCTGGGCATTGAGTTCCCGTTGGGGAAGCACTGGTCAGTGGGCGCAAACGCCGGCCTGAAGGCCTGGCCGCGCTATTTGGCCTGGGACTGGGATCAGGAGAATCCTGCCCACTGGCGCAACTTCGCTATTGTCCCGGAACTGCGTTACTATTTCAAGCAAATCTATGAGGGTTGGTTCGTGGGCGCCGATGTGGTGTACACGCATTACAACGTGGGCTCGCTGGAGTTCCCGTGGGGCGCGTATTCCGAAGTGAAAGATCACCGGCTGCAGGGAGACTTTGCAGGCCTGGGACTCTTTGCCGGCCATTCCTGGTGGCTGGGCCGCCACTGGCGCTTAGAGGCCGAGGCCGGGCTGGCTGCCGGATATAACAAGGCCGACCAATTTGAATGCAAACACTGTGGCGCCAAGGTGGGTTCCACGGAGGGCGTGGCCATCGTTCCCAAACTAGGCGTGAATTTGGCCTATAACCCCGTGCGCCGCCGTACGATGAAAGTGGTGGAAGCCCTGCCGCAACTGCAAGCACAGCCCCAGCCGCAAACAAAACCCCAACCTGTCACCGCCGATACCGTTAAGCTGCTCCCGCCGCCCACGCCGGTGGCTAAGCCCAGGCCTTTCCGGCCCGTGGCCCCGGAGGTGGAAGAGTGGAAAGGCGTAGCCGGGCAGCTGGCTCCCCATCATCCCGTTTTAAAGCCTTCCTCGGAGTATGTTCCTTATACCCCGGACCGCATACTGCGCAAGGAAGAGGGCGCCCTGTACGTGTTCTTCGAGCTGGATAAGTCGCAGCTCAAGCGCAGCTTCACCGAGCCTGCCGGCACGCGTGACAACGGCCCCGTCCTGGACGAGATTATCCAAATTACCTCCAGTATCCTCTCCGACACCACCAGCAGCGTATCCCGCATCCAGATTGTGGGTCTGGCCTCCATTGAAGGTCCTCAGCCCCGTAACATAAAACTGGCCGATGCCCGCGCCAAGGCCCTCCAGGCCTATATCCAGGAGCGTATAGCCCTGCCCGACTCCCTGTTCGAGACCGTGGGCGGCGGAGAAGCCTGGAGCGAATTCCGTGACCAGATTCATGACCTTGTGCTGGCCGGCGGCGGCGCAGAGCTTTCGGCCGGGCAGCTGCAGCAGGTGCTGGATATCATGGACGCCGAGCCTAATCCCGACAAACGGGAAAAGGCCATCAAGCAGTTTGAAGGCGGCGCCGTATTTGCCAAACTGCGCCAGCATGTGCTCAGGGACCAGCGTAACTCCGGTTACATAAGGGTTTACTTTGATTACGTACCCGACGCACATGCCCTCACTATCAACACGGCCATTGAGGCCCTTGGCAACGACAATCCGGCCCTGGCCCTTGAAATCCTGGACCAGGTAAAAGAAGACTCCCGCAGCCTTCCCGCTCGGGCAACGGCCCTGTTCCGTCTGGGACGCTCCCAGGAAGCCGTGAAGGTCCTCAAAGCCGCCGCGGAAACCAACCCTGCGGCAAAAACCCTCCTAGAGCAGTGGGAAAGCCACCAACAGGCCCAAAAGGCCTATGACGCCTACCGCAAAGCATTAACCGAATATAACAACAATCAACATATCAAATAACTTAATCACCAAAACCAAATGCTTATGAAAAAGTTAACATTTTTCACCTTCGTGGGAGCCATCGCGCTCCTTGCAGTTGGTTGCCAGAGGGAACAAGTAGAAGTTGCTCCCGAACAGCCCGTCGAAGAAATCAAAGACGGTGAGGTAACCACTCAGTTCGTGCTGAGCATTGCTCCCGGCACAACTCCCAAAACCAAGCTTGGCGCCGATGTGGTGCAGGTAGGTTATCCCTTCCGTGGCATTAGCAAGGCCCACCTGCTCACCTTCGAGCTGGACACCGACAACCAGGCCGGCGGCGAGTACTACATCTTCAAGCCCGGCGATGACAAGGCCGTTGCCACCCGTGACTATGACCTTGACAACATTGTGTCCCAGGGAGAAATTTCCGACGTCCAGAGCTCCCGTGTTGTGGAACTGTCCCTCCCCCTCAGGACCAATGCCCTGGCTTTCTATGCCTTGGCCGCCAAGCCCAGTCAAGGCAGCATGACCGACATCGACTACAACAACACGTACGGTAAACTTGCCGTGGAAGGAACAGGGTTCAACTCTACCGTAGAGGACATTAAGTTCTCCCTGGTATCCCGTCTCACCGACGGGGATGCCTTCCGCCGTTTCGGTAACCTGATGGCCCGCATCATGACCGGTTTCGTGAAGACCGAGTGCAAGCAGGGCAGCACCGAAGACCGTCGCTATGCCTATTGGTGGCCGCAGGATGCTACCAGCAAGACCTGGCCCACCCGTATTGGTGACTCCGAGGAAAACGGAACCCTTCCCGCCGACGACACCGACCGTCTGGCACACGAAGCTGCCGGCTACACCTACGTAGTTGGTAACTCTTCCTGGGCCGAGATGGGCGCCGCCTATGCCATCAACCATAATGCCGACCCTTCCGACAATGTGGCTCAGAGCCCTCTGGCCGAAGTGCTGGGTGATGCTTACTATCAGCTCACCACCATCCAGAAGGACAAGCTGGATCCCACCAAGGAAGAGCTCCGTTCCGGTAGCGCCGCTTCCATCCTGAAGACCTGCCGCGACCTGAACGACGTTCTTGGACGTGTGATCAATGCTGTCCCTACCAGCCAGGACGAACAAGTGGCTAAGGAAACCGCCAAGGAAATCCGTTTCCGCATGAAGGCTTACTTCACTTCCAACGACGACTGGAAAACCATTAACTGGAAAACCATCGGCCCCCTGATTGAAGCTGCCCAGGCTCGCATTCCTGACTATGCCACCGCTATTGCCGGTACCAACTTCAACCAGGATTATCTGCCCAGCAACAGCACCCTCACCGGCGGTTTCCCGCTCAACCTGGGTCTCCCTATGTCTACCGCCCTTCTGTATGTGGTGGACGACCCTGTGGCCGGTATCTCCTTCCAGTACAGGGATGCTGTTCCCGCCTATGGCATGGACGCCGATCCCGTTCCCATCACCGACTATCGCTTCCCTCCGGAAATCGTTTACTGGGCCAACTCCGGTATCCGCGTGAACGATGCCGTGAAGTCCAAGACCGACTATCCTAACACCGTTGCTACCTGGGCCGACAATGACGACGCCCTGTGGACTGGCTGGTCGGCCAATGCCAGCGTGCTCTCTACCACCCGCAGCGTAGCCATGATGAAGCAGGTGAACTACGGTATTGCCCTTCTGCAAACCAATGTCTCCTATGCCGGCCTGGACGGCACTGTGGCCTACGACAACAACGCTGCCATCCACGACGGTGAGGCCGATAATGCCATTGTCATTGACGGCAACTCCTTCAAGGTTACCGGCCTGTTCATCGGCGGTGTACGCGAAAAGATTGGCTGGGACTTTATTGGCATTACCGATCCCGTGAACAACAAGCCCAACAAGATTATCTACGACCGCGTTTCTGCTGCTGGTGTAACTATCCCTGCTCCCGGCGCCGTGAACCCTATCACCTTCTACACCACCACCTGGGACAACTATCAGCCTCAGCTGGATAACACCGGCAATGCCGTGGGTGTGGGCCGTCAGGAAGACCAGAGCGACGTTTATGTGGCTCTGGAACTGGTGAACAATACCGGAAAGGATATCTGGGGTGAACTGAACATCATCCGTGCCGGCGGCACCTTCTATCTGGTAGGTAAGCTGGATCTGGAGACTGCCCTTGCTGGCAATACCGTCACCTTCCCGGATTCCAAGTTCTGCCACTATCCTCCGTTCAATACCGACGGTTCTACCATCCAGGTAAAGCGCGTGTTCATGCAGGACTACATGACTACCGCCAACCTCAAGTTCGGCAAGAACTCCCTCAAGCACGCCTATGTGACCGTTCCCGACCTGCGCTCCAGCCAGATTTCCCTGGGTCTGTCCGTAGATCTGAAGTGGAACGAGGGCCTTACCTTCGACGTAGCTCTGTAAACGCCCAGTGTCTCTTAAGCGTTTCATAAGCATCCTCTGTCTCGGGGCTGCACTCTTTCAGGGGTGCAGCCTCGTAGATGAGGATATGAGCGGTTGCGGCACCGACTTCGTGCTGGACTATCAGCTCAAACTGGTAACCAACATTACCACCGAGCTGGAGACCGAACTAAGCCTGGGCGCCGACGCCGAGATTAAAGGAATGCTTAAGGAATACCTGCAAGACATTTTTACCGATTATGCCCGCGACGTGGACCTGTCCTTTTACGACACCGAGCCTCCCATGACGCGCCTCAATCATATGAGCGAGGTCATGAACGGCAGTGAGAGCAGTTATACGCTGTATCTCCCGGTGCGAAAGTACAGGCACACGGCGGTGGCAAACATTCTGGAAAACCAGAGTGTGGTGCTACGCGACGACGAGGAGTGCCAGAGCGGACGCCTGGTGCAGGAGTCGTCGGCCACTACCGTTCCTCCCCACAAAACCGGCCTTTTCACGGCCCGTCAGGATATTGACGTGCTCTCCGGAATGGATCAGCATTTTGACGTGCACCTGTACATGGCCAATGCCGCGTCGGCGCTGGTGCTGGACCTCTCGGGAGCCCCCTCGGTGAAGGACCTCAAGGTAACCGTGAGCGGCTTTGCCACAGAGTTCCACATCTCGGACAGCACTTATGTCTTTCCCCAGACAGCTGTGGTCATGGAAACCCGCCGGCTGGACAACGTGTGGAAGAACCGGGCCTGCTTTGTGTCGGTTCATTTCCCGTCCCCCTCGCTGGAGGATACCAAAATTATTATCGACGACGGTGGCGCGTCGGAAGGTGTCTCAGAGGACTCGCTATGGGCCTGGACCATTCACGCCACCCTGCAGGACGGCACCGTAACAGAGTCGGTACTGCAAATGCACAACCCTCTTCCGGCCGGTCACCTTAAGGTGCTCAATGCCATAGTGAGTGATAACGGCAGCGTAACCACCCCGGATACTACCGTGGGCGTTTCCATTACGCTGGACTGGCACGACGCCGGAGAATATAATACAGAACTTTGACGCGTTTGGGTTACATAGTAGCGGCTTTGAGCCTTCTGGCCCTTGCGGGATGTGCCCGCGAGGAGGCCACCTGCACTGTGGATGGTGGCCAGCTCATTCCCGTCAATCTGTCCATGTGCCTGGAAACCCCCGCGTCGTCCAAGGCCAATGTCTCCTATATTCAGGAACTGGCCAACGAATCCCGCTTCCGCGGGATGGAACACATTCGCATCCTGCCTTTTGCCGCCCGCGAAGAAGTTGAGGCGGCCGACGCCATTTTGGCACAACCCAAAGCGTTGCCCAGCATCCTGGGCGTCAAGGATGCCGCCGCCTATACCAACTACCAGTATCATCAGGGGCTCATAGAGAACAACCATGCCCACTTGTTCTCCGATACCTATGCCATCCTGCCGGAAGGAACGGGCTCGGTACTGGCGTATGGAAGCGCTCCTATGGTGGGCAGCCACGACACCCAGGCGGCCAAACACGTGTACGGTTCTACGCTGGAAAGCGGCTGGGACGCGCTGGAGTCGTTCAGCGCCCAGGATATTGTCTTCTCTCCAGACCCCATCTTTTCCGGCGCCGTCCTGGAAACCGCCAGGGGCATGGCCGATATCCTTACCGCCATTGTAGGGTCGGCCACCTACACACAGGACTATTATTATAAGAAGAATGAAGTGTGGCATGCCGCCCAAACGGCCATAACCTGGAATTCCGGAATGGAAGATGCCACGCTGCGCAATTTGTTTGACTGGATTACCAATGAGGGCCAGCTCATGACCAGCGCCGGCCCCAATTTGGAATACATGCTCACGGAACTGTGCCGCAGGCTGGAAAACTACAGCAGCGACGACCAGGATCCCGTGATGCACATGACAGGTGGGGTAGAATATCCCGCCGTGCTGGAGGAGGGCAATCCGGATTCGGTGTTCACGCGCGCGTACCTATTAGAAAAACTCAGGGATATGCTTTTGGAGCGCGTGGATGCCCTGGTAAGTGCGGGAAGTCTTCTGGACAGCGGCTCGCGCACGCTCACGTTTGCCAGCCCCGACATGCACACCTATCCTTCCAGCCTGGGCCTTCCCGAGGGATCGGCCGTTCTACGCTGGAACAGCCTGGCCTTTGTGCCGGTTTCCGAAGGACTGGACGGCATTGCGCCGCTGGACCATTTTTGCTATATGCCCCAACTGTACTATTTTGTGAACACCACTATCAAAACTTCTTCCAACCGCGATATTTGGGAATACTACACCTCGGACAGGACGTGGGAGCAGATTGTGAGTTCCTACAGGCTGGGAAACGTGGTGAATAAGGGGACGCATGCCGTGGTGCTGGAAAAGCCCATGCAGTATGCCTGCGCCCTGCTGGTGGCTACGGTGAAGGCATCTACGCCCGCCCTCCCCGACGGGGACGGCGACAGCCGCACCTATGCCCTTGCCACAGGGCATAATTTCCCTGTGACGGGGATTATCATCGGCAGTCAGTTCCAGCAGAACTTTGACTTTTCGCCCATAGCTACCGGCACAGAGTATTACATGTACGACAACCAGATTTCGGGCGTGTATCTTACGGCTTCGGCCTCATCGGAGTTCCGCTCTCTGGTATATCCGGTTCCCGCAGGCACCGACGTCTACTTTTTCCTGGAGCTGCGCAACGACAGCAATGCCGCCTTCACGGGCGCCGAGGGTATTATTCTGCCGGGCAGCAAGTTCTATCTGGCAGGCAAGTTGGAAAAATCGACCGATCCCGCCCTTCCCAGCGTATTCATGCAGGATTATTATACCACGCTGCGCTGCACGGTCACATCGCTGGAAAACGCCCATGTCTCGGTGCCCGAGATGGGAGAGCCCCAGCTCACTATTGGCGTCCAGACCAGCCTGAACTGGATTATGTCGGCATCGGCCTATGTAGTATTGGAGTAATGGTTAAGCGTGTGCTCATATTCCTTTTGCTGCTGGCAGGGGCCCTTACCTCCTGCGAGCGCATTACGGCGCAGGTGGATGCCCTATACCCGGGAGCAGCCGACGAGCCCACCCTGGGCGTTGCCATAGACTTCCCGCGCTCCATGGAGGATACCAAAGGGGAGGTGGGCGAGCTCCCTGCATCGGACGAAGAAAATGCGCTGCACAGCGTGAGTCTCTGGGTATTCCGCTCCGACGACCATACGCCGGTCGCCAAGCGGGTCCTCACGGAGGACGAGTTCCCGGTGGGCGGCGGTGTGCGTCGTTATTCGCTTCCCGTGAGCAAGGACTTTGCTAACCAGATGCCCCCCGTCGATGTGTTTGTGCTGGCCAACGCCCAGGCTATCGGCGCATCGTTAGGCATGGATGCCACCTGGGATCAACTGAACGACGCCTTTTTTGCCGATACCCAGACGGCCCCCTATTACGGTTTTGGCGTAGCCCATCCGGTGCATGCGGTAGATGGCAGCCTGGGACTTCCCATGAGCGTAGTGGGAAAGAATATGCCCATCATTGGAGAGGCTCCCGTGCTGCGCGTCGAGACCGTAAAGCTTCAGCGGGCGGTCTCCCGGCTTCGCTATGTATTTTGCAAAACCAAAACCGTAGACGACGAGAGCGAAGTTTCCATACAGAACATTATCCTGAACGGTGCCCAGATTCCCGTGAAAGAGTACGTCTTTGCAACGGGTAAAACCGGCATTGTGCTGGACCAGCCAGACGTAGAGGACAATTATGTAACAGAGGCTTATATCACTCCCGGCCCTGCTACCCTGGCCGAGAATGCTAACCCCGAGGAACTTATTTATATTAACCAGGATCCCATTACCTACAGGCGCTTACTGGACGAGGCCGTTGCCGCCGGGCGTCTTACAGATTTGGGCCACACTTACTTCCGCGAGAGCGACCGCCGTCTGGTGGGGCGCATCGACTACACCGTGAACGGCCACCAGCGCTCCAAGGAGTTCAACATGACCTCGCCCGGAGATTTTGCCCGGAACCATACCTGGACGCTCTTTGGCTATTTCTTAAGCGGCCGAAACCTCCAGCTGGCCGTGAGCGTACTGCCCTGGGACTACAATTATTATTATATAGACTTCTCGGAAGAGTCTATTACGGTGCTGTCGGAGTTCACGGTAGATGCCGGTACGGTGGAGCTCATAGAGACTTCCAAGGAGCATTACGACGCCCACCTGCTTCCCGGACAGGCCGCCAAAGGACACCTTTATATTACCACTCCGGTGGGAGGCCGGCTCATGATTCGCCCCGTAGGGGATGCATCGGCCTTTAAGGTTACCCCGGACATGGCCCTTATCGACCCCAATACGCACTCGGGCCGCATAGATATAGAAATTCGCCGTAACCCCGACAGGGACGAAGACCTTACGGGTTCCTACATTACGCTTTCTTTCTCTGTAGAGATTGGAGAGCGCGTCATTGATGCCAATACGGAAGTTATTGACGAAGTTTACCGATTTATCCTGTAATGCTGCGCCGCCTGTCATATTTGCTGCTCTCAGTGCTGCTGCTCATGGCCTGTGCCAAGGAGCAGGGGCCGGCGGGCTGGAACGGGCCGGTGCTGGAACTGGCGCTGTTTACCGGCAGCGATCTGGAAACCCGTGCGGGCTTTGACGGCACAGAACCGGGCGTAGACCGTTACAACGAAAACCTCATTTCCTGGGTCGATTTCTTCATTTATCCCGGGGGCGACACCGACAGCCCTGCCACGTTCCACTACAGACACATTTCCGGCAAACGGCGCAGTGATGTGGTGCGTATAGAACTTACCTCAGAACAGGTGAATACCGTCATCTTCCCCAGTATTCCGGAAGATGTGCGCACGGCCCGGGTGTTTGCCATTGTGAATTACCCCGACGTGCTGGTAGAAGACGAAGGGGACCTTTCCCACACCTCCATGCCGGAGCTCAAAGCCAGAAAGGTAGTCTCCGACTTTGTTTCTCCCACCAACCACCGGCAAACGCAGTTTCTCATGAGCGGCGAGGCCGATATCACGCTGCGGGGCCGTGCCCAGGTGGTGGCTGCGTCGGGAACCATAGAATTGGCCCGCTATGCCAGCAAGCTCACGGTGGGCGTGAAGATTGCCGAAGAGGTAACGGTGGGTGCCTATGAAAAATGGACGCCCATGCTAAGCGGCATGGAAATCTATCTGGTAAACGGCGTGTCCGATGTGCTGCTGGGCGGCGAGGACGCTGTGAGTCCCAACTATTTTAGCTACAAGAATAACGCCCTTCGCTTTGCCTACACCGACTACCAGGACCAACTTCATTTTTACTTTGACAAAACCGGCGACTTTTACAATACGTATCCCACGTATATGTATCCTCAGCATTGGGATTACGGTTCCACAGAGTCGCCCCGAAAAGAGCCGTACCTGAAACTGGTGGTTCCGTGGGTGCGCTCCGCCGACCCCGAGCATGGCATTCTGGCCACCCAGAAACAGTTCTACTACAAGATTGTGATACCCGACGACCACCGCGAGGAGTTCAAGCGTTCCTTTGTGCGCAACAACTGGTATCACATAGATGTAAACGTGGGTATCCTGGGCTCGGAAACCGACGAAGCCATGGTAAAAGTGCTCTCCGGATGGTGCTACATTGTGTACTGGCAAGACAAGGAAGTGGTCATTAAGAACGCCGAAATTGGTAAAGCCCGGTATTTGTCGGTAGAGCAGGATTCCTACAGTTTCTATAATGTAGACAACGTGACGCTTCCGTATGTGTCTTCCCACCCGGTGTCCATTATTAACGTATCGGCCACGCGCCCTTACTACGGTACCTCCGACGTGGGGACCAGCACCCTGGGCGGGGTGGTTCGTGCCGATGCCGAAGGGCACAAGTACCTGGAATTTGCCAATGCGGCATCGTGGTTAACCGACACGGGAACGTCCATCGAGCTCAACCACCCGCTGGAGAACGATTATACCAAAAAACTGTTCGACTATTCGCCTTATACCATTACCTACACGCTGGTGCACACCGACAATCCCGACGATGAGGTTTACCGGAAAACCCAGATTATAACGCAGTACCCGGCCATTTATATCCAAATGACCGAAAACCCGGATAAGAAGAACAATAACAAGCATTGGGGTTATGTGTATGTAGATAATGACCAATATACCCGCGCCCGCTATGACGCCGACAAAGCGGCGGCCAAGGCGGCCGATCCTTCCCTTACAGACAAGGCCTGGGAGGACGAACACATCTGGCGGGTGGTACACTATTCCTCCGGCGGCCGCGACATGTATAAGATTAACGTGACCGTTCTTCCCACCGACTCCGACTTTGTGATTGGCGACCCTCGCGAAGACAGGCCCCAGTACCTGCGGGAATTCAGGGAGGCACCGTCCCTTGGGGGAGAGGACCGTACGCTGCAGTACTATTATCCCACGGAAGCCAGCGACCGCACCCTGAACATGATTGCCCCGGCCTTCCGTATCTCTACCAAGTACAGCGGCACCGAGTATGGTGGTACCGGCCTGCAGCAGGCCCGTTACCGCTGCGCCTCTTTCCAGGAGAACGGCTTCCCCGCCGGGCGCTGGAGGCTGCCCACCAAGGCCGAGATCCGTTTTGCCTCCATGCTGTCTTCCAACGGTGTTTTCGAGTGGCAGTTCAGCAGTAACTATTGGTCGGCCAACGGGGCTATCAACGTATCCCAGTCTACCGGTAAAGTTACCGATGCCCCCTCAGTGACCAAAGCCCTCATTCGCTGCGTGTACGACAGCTGGTACTGGGGCGACAAGCAGCTGGATAATATTGAACAGTTTACCTGGGCCGATGCTAGAAGATGAGACGTTTCCTACTTGTCATATCGATGCTGGCTGTGGCTTTCTCCTGCACCCGCGAGATGGAGGAGGAGGCTCCCGTGTATCCTGCTTCTACCCCGGAAGGTGCCCGCGTAAGGGTGAACCTTTCCCTGCAGGGCATGGAGCCGGCCACCAAGGCACTGGGTGAAGGAGGAGAACTCAGTACCCTACACCTTGCTGTATTTGGCGGCTCCGGATACCTGAAAGAGTACGTAGAGGCCGTCCCCGTTGCGGCAGGAACCTATACTTATGAAACTACCGACAGTCATGGAAATCCCGTGTCGAGGACGGTCCCCATGTACAATTTTACGGTAGACCTCACCATGTCGGACAGCCCCCGAACGGTTCATTTCCTGGGAAACGGACCGGCTGTGATGCCCTTTGGCTATGACACGGCGGTAATGCCGGTTCAGCTTTCTTCCGGCGGAGAGATGGGCTATTGGCAGGTGGTGTATCTGGAGCATGGCATTCAGGCCAAGCGAAACGCCGACGAGGAATTCATCGACATTAACGGGAATGTGATTCCCGACGGTGGTTCCGGCTATATTGCCGATGATATTACCGAGCTGGCGTTCCAGGGCATTCCGCTCATTCGCAACTGGTCCAAGATTGTACTGTCGGCCGAGGAAGACTCCAACTTTACCCCCATCAGCTTCGCGGCGGTGAACGTCCCTTCCCGTGGAACGATGGCTCCCTACAGCGCCCATACCGGATTCCTGTACAACTACCAGGACCTTGCTTTTACCTATTTGGAAGATACGGCCCAGTATCCGGGCAACCTTCCCGCCGGCACTACTTTTGACGAGACCATCCCGCAGGTGTCGGATTTTACGGCACCCTTCGGCCCCGGTGTGGCATCGGCCGAGGACGGCGCCTGCTATCTGTACGAGCGTCCGGCTCCCTCCAACAACATACCGCCGTCCTATGTGATTATCTACGGCCATTACCGCAATCCCTCCGACCTGGCCCATGAAGGGGACTACTTTTATAAGGTAGACCTCATGGAGCACAAACAGGTAGGAGAGGAGTTCGAGTACCGCTACTATCCCATCTACCGCAATTTCAAGTACCAGATTGTTGTAAAGGCCATCCTCTCCCGGGGACACGACACGCCCAAGGCGGCGTCGCAGTCGGCCGGCAGCGCCGACGTATCGGCCGATATCTCTACCCAGCAACTGGCCGATATCTCTGACGGTTTGGGCCGCCTGCAGGTAGATCCCTGGATGTCGCAGGCCTTTACCCGGGAGCATGGCGCCGGCAATCCCGTTGATATTCTGCGGGCCTGGTTTGGAAGCGCAGACGGTGAAGCCGACATGGAGACAAGTAGCGTGAGTGCCCGCATTCTGCCCCCCGAAGATGGCGGCGAGAACATTCTGTACAACCTTACCCTGTACCCGCCCGACGAGCAAACCGGCTGGCGGCGCATCACGTTCCATAACAAAGCTCCGGGCCGCACGGTGCGCACCCAGCGCATCCGTATTTCCGGCACGCATTCCATGGGACGTCTGTACCGCGATATTCCCATTACACTGCAGCCCATCCAACCCATGTCGGTGCGCTGTGGCAGCGATCACATCCCCGCCGTCAAAGGATCGCCCCAGACGGTTACCATCGACATCCCCGACGGCCTGGTAGAATCCATGTTCCCGCTGGTGTTCACCATAGAGGCCGAGAAAATGACGCTTACCCCGGACAATACGGTGCCTGGCAACAACTTGCCCGTGGTGTCGGGAAAGTCCATCTCCGAGAATGCCGCCTATCTGGACAAACCGGTTTTCCAGTTTGAAAAGACCATTACCTGGCAGGATTACCTGGGATTGGAGCGCTACGAGGACGATGAAGAAAGGATGTGGCGTTCCTTTACCTGTTACTTCAAGAGCAACAGGGCGGAAAGTGGCACGGTTATTTGGGTATATAACGAGTTCTTTGATAAAGGATACGATGCCTTTACCCATTACGAATACAGGCAGTTTATCGATATGGGCTTTACGGCTCCCATCCCTTATGAAGAAGATGTGGCTTTGCCGCTAAGCTTTACCATGGTGCAAGATCCCGGCGGGGTGTATCCGGCCGACTATCCTTATGTCCTGGTTCGGCCCGCAGGCCTTCGTCTGGAGCTGGGAGGAAATATTACCGCCGGCCCCGACCCTGGCACCTATTATGTTAAGCCCACCCAGCAAACCGTGACGCTCCCGTTCATTACCACTACCTCCAATCCCGACGAAATTGAGGTGGGCTTTACGGCCGATGGATATGAGGCAGCCTTTGTGCAGCCTTACCGTTTTGGGCATTTTGGTTTTGTGAATGCATACGGCCCCAAGGCGGGTGCGTCCAATGCTACATTCGGCCATGTGAACCATCAGCTGAAAAAGGTGTTGTTGGGGTATCTGGACAATGAGGCCCGCCTGAACGTGCCCATTACCATTGAATCTATGACCGGCCTCAAAGTCAATAAGGCAACCAATGGGTTCCCCGCCTTCCCCGGCGTGGGCAATCCCTGGCAGCCTACGGGCCCTTACTCTGCTTCCGGCGATGTGCGGTATCATGAGTTGGAACTGATACCCACAAAAGACAATTACCAGAACGTGGAGATTGTCATATCGGCACCAGGTTATATTACGGAAAGGATTTTAGCCGGTCGTTTCAACGGCGACATGCGTGCAGTGGTGGACGTCCAGCCTTCTTCTACCTTGAACGCCAATGTGCTGTCGGCCGAATTTAAGGATTTGGAGAAGAATAAGGTGATGGCTCATTATAGCCTCACGGTGAGTGAGATATCGGCCAACGGCTCCAATTATCTGCAGTTCGACCCGGGGAAGAGCTACACGCTCACGTTTACCAACATGCTGCCGGAGAGAATGGATATGAATTACCTGAGGCTGGATTTCAAGGACGCCGATTCGGTCCCTGCCAGCGTTACCTCCGACGTGGGCACCGTGTTCAAGTATGAGGGCTCCAATGTGCAGTATATCTGGAATCCCGATGGCCGAGGCGTGCATGAGTGTGTGCTTACCATTACGCCCGGCTCCAGCCCCGTCTGTCTGCAGAAAGTTCACTATAAGGCCTTCGAAGGAGACCTGTACATGGACGGAGTCAAGTTATAGGGAACTGGCAATAGTAAAACGGACACTGGCAGAATTTCCTTCCCCGTCCACCACGGTAAGGCGGTGCTTACCGGGTGCGGGCAGGAGTTTCATCTCGTGAACCAGGCGGGTTTCTCCCACATAAGTGTTGTCCAGGTGCCACCAGAGGGTGGCTCCGGGGTTGTGGTGGGCTACCCGGAACACGGCACCTTCCAGGCTGCTGTCCAGTTGCCGTGGAAGGGAAAGGGTGCTGCCGCTGGAGGGGTAGATGAATTCTATGGGGGAGCTGTCTTGAGAAGAAGTAGCGCCTATATACGATGGATGATGCGGCTTATAGAACCATTCCATGGCCGGCGGAAGAGTAAAAGTGCCGCTGCCGTGATAGGGGCAGGGGTCTGTGTCCAGGCCGGCCTGGGGGATGGGCAGCATTTCGGTTTCCGTGCAGCCGGGACCTGCCAGATGCCCGGATTGAAGACATGTGGCCACCCATACAACGCCTTGGGAGAGGTCGGAAGGGGAGGGAAACCAGTCTTGGTCTTTGGGCAACAGGTTTAACAGGCCGAACAGTGCCGGACCGGCGGCCCTTGCTCCAGTGAGGCCCGCGGCGCCCTGACCCTGGGCATTGCCGGCCCACACCCCAATGGTATAACGAGGGGTCATGCCCACAGCCCATGCATCGCGTAAGCCATAACTGGTGCCGGTTTTCCAGGCGGCTTTGCGCACCGACTTAATGAGCCGCCAGTCCAGTTCGTCGGGGCGGTTCACTTCCTCAAGGGCCTTAAGGGTGTAACAGATGGACGGGGTGGGCGCCGTGCATGCCTTCCTTGCCATTTGGGAATAGGCGGCGGTAATCTGGTCCAGGCGGGCTTCGGCACCGCCCAGGATGAGGGAAAGACCATACCAGGAAGGGTCGTGCTCAAGGGTGGTAAGGCCATAGGATAGGAGTCTGTGATGGAATTTAGCTACGCCGTACTGCCTGAGCAGGAAGACGGCCGGCACGTTCAGGGAACGGGCCAGGGCCTGATGGGCGGGTACGGCGCCATAGAACTGCCGGTCAAAGTTTTGCGGGGCAAAGCCGCCCAGGTTCATGGGAATGTCGGGGAGCAGGGTCTTGGGCAGGATCACTCCTTCTTCCACGGCGGCTTCGTACAGGAAGGGTTTCAGGATGCTGCCGGTAGAGCGGGGGGCCGTGGCAATATCGACCTGCATGCCGGGGCGTATCCTGCCGGGGGAGGTGTTCCCTACATAGGCAATGATGGTCCCGCTGGTGTTGTCCATGACAACGGCGGCCATGTCGGCTACTCCTTCACGGGATAGCTCGTCGGAGCGTCGGCTCAGGGCTTCTTCTACGGCGGTTTGCAGGTTATAACGGAGGGTGGTGCGGGTCCTTTCTCCATGCGGACAATGCGCCACATAATGGGACGCCAAGCCCGGTAACGGCAGCGGCTCCTGGGGCAGGGGCTCTTCTATGGCCGATGTATAAGTGAGGGAGTCTATCTCTCCCTGCTCCATGAGGCGCCTGAGCAGCCGGTCACGTTTGCTTTTCAGGGCGCCGCGGTTCCGGCCCGGATGCATGGAGGCGGGGGCATTGGGAAGGACGGCCAGCGTGGCGGCTTCGGCCCAGGTGAGAACCCGTGCCGGACGTCCAAAATAACGCCAGGATGCAGCTTCCAGCCCCACCACATTTCCCCCAAATGGCGCATGCGAGGCATAGAGGGCCAGTATCTTGTCCTTGCTGCAAGTGCATTCCAGCCGGGTGGCCTGAACGGCTTCTATGGCCTTTTGCCACACAGTGCGTTTCCTGCCGGGGCTATGGCTTCCGCTGGTGCGGGACAGGCGAATGACCTGCATGGTAATAGTACTGCCGCCGCTCACAATGTGCCCGGCTTTGAGGTTTTGTCTGAGCGCCCTTCCCAGTGCAACGGGATTGATTCCCGGGTGGTGATAAAAATGCCGGTCTTCGAACAGTATGAGCGCTTTTGCATACCTTGCCGGTACAGAGTCGCAGGGCGGGAAGCGCCACTGTCCGTCATCGGCCACCCTGGCCCCCAGAAGCTCTCCTTCGGTGCTCTCTACAACGGTAGAATAGGACACTCCTTTGAAAAGGTCCCGTGGCAGGCACACCAGCCACCCGGCCAGCGCTACCGCCAGGGCTGTGAGCACATATTTTTTCTTTTTACTCACTCCTTACGGTGGCCACTGCGCTGGCGGTACAGGCATTGAAGGCGGGCTGGTACATGGCTTCGACCACGGTGGCGGGCAGCTCGTAGCGGCCTTCATAGGCGGCGCGAAGTCCTACGGTAAAGGTCTTGTAAGTGCCTGCGGGCAGGTCGAAGAACCAGTTTATGCGGTCGTCGCGAATGTCTATGTGGTCATAGCCGGCGTCTTCTTCCTCGCCTATGAGGCGTTCGTTCAGGATCTCCCAACCGGAAGGAATGCGAAGGCTCAGGGCCAGGTGGCTCATATCCATGCCGGGCTGGATGTTGGAAACGGTAACCACAGTCTTAAAGCGCGTGCCTTGAGGCAGGGACTCGGGATGCACGGCCGTCCCATCGGGGGCGGTGTACTTGACCTCCAACCGTAAACCATTGCTGGCAGCTTTTATGGTGCCGCTACGGCTTCGTGAAACATGAGTGCCATAGATGAGGACCCCATCAGAGGGGTTGGTAAGTGTCTCGGGAGCAAGAACCTTGTAATTGACCGGCGCACCCTGGGAGCGCAGAGTGGCGCTGCCGGCTTGTGCCATAAAGCTGGACTGGGGCACTTCTTTAAATAGGGCATTCCATGCCATGGCGGCAAATGCACTTTCCTGGGTAGAGAGGTGGGTTATGTCTTGAACATCCCGGGCCAGCGCAAGGGCGTCGGCTATCTTATGGCAGCGGGAGAGCGCCTCTATGGCCAGGAAGCGGTCTCTGAGCGGAGTCCCAAAGGTGAGAGGGTCGGGGGTATATTCCGTTAGGTGCTCTGTGGCTCCGCTAAGCAGTTCCGTTGCCTGGGCTTCTTTGCCGCATAGGGCATAGGCACTTGCCAGGACCCAGCGGGCCTGCACGGTTAGCCCGCCGGCTTCCCGCAGTCGGTTCATACCGGAGGTATAGGCACTTCCTGCTGCGCCAAGGCTGTATAGCCGGAAGGCTTCGGCCAACTGGTCAAAGGGGTCGGCCGTAGCCATACGGAACTGTTGCGACTGTTTTTGCTGGTAACTCTTCCACTTGCGAAGCACGCCGGCATTTACTTCTATACCCCGGGCCGATGCCTCAGACAGGAAGAGGCCGGCCATACTGGATACCCAGGGCTGGGATTTGCCGCCACTCCAGTAGGAGAAACCTCCGTCGGCACTCTGGCGGCTGTATAGCTGCGATACCAACGTGGGGAGCAAGGAGCGGGCCTGGGCGGCTTCTTCCTCTGGGAGCAAGGGCAGCAGGTGCAAAAGCGTAAGGCCGCGGGCACTTATCTGTTCCCCGCAGTTATAGGGATAGTCCCGCATGCGGCGGTACATTTCACAGGCGTCGGGAGCCGGGAAAGCGGTGAGCTGCAGGGAGCCGGGCGCCAGCTCATGGGATGTGCCCGGGGCTAGTTCGAAGCGCTCAGTAACGGCTACTTCGGGCTGTGGACAGCGCACCTGAAGGGCAATGTCTTCGCTGGCCTTGTATTGGCCGCCGCTGGCCTGGACACTGATATGTGCCGTTCCTTCCTGGTCCAAAGCCTTCATGGCAAAACGCACCAGGGCGTCGGCCTTCCCGTTAAACTTTACGGTTTGGGTGTGGGGACCGGTAAGGGAAACCGGTCCGTCGGCCTGAAGGGTTATGCGGGCCTCTTTCAGCCCCTCTTCCATGGCAAAGACGTTCACGGGCACACTAACTTCCTCACCGGTACCCAGCACGCGGGGGAGGGTGGTAACTACCATGAGCGGGCTTTGAACGGGCACGGCTTTTTCGGCGTTTCCAAAGGCCCCGTCATGCCCGGCGACCAACATGAATCGCACGCTTCCTACATACATGGAAAGCTTTAGTTGGAGGGTTTCGCTGCCACCGGCCAGTGTTTTGGGAGGCAGGTACATTACTACCGGATTAAAGCGGTTGTCTTTGCGGGCGCTGCGAATGGCGTCTTCGTCACCGCCGATGGCGGCCAGCGGCGAGAATCGGCCGCTGAAGGCACCCACTACCCGGTCGTACAGGTCCCAGGTCTTGACCCCCAGGGCTTCGGGTTGGTACAGGGCATTCCACGGGTCGGGGGTTTTGAAAGCGGTTAAATCCAGAAGGCCTTCATCTACCACGGCAAGGGTGTAGGTCATGGGCTTGCCGTTTTTCTCGGAAATCTTTACCGTGAAGGTTTCTTCCGGATGAATGACGGTCGGCAGTTGCATCTGGGGTTCCAGGTGGGAAGACGGATTCTCTACCTTAATGCGCTGCACGCCGTAAAGGCGTAACGGAAGGTCGTTGGCGGTGGCGCCATAAGGTTGCAGAAGCGTAACGTGCACATAGATATTGGGCGCCATGGAGGGCTGTATGGTAAAGTTCCAGGGAGTGTCCTGTGCTCCTGTGGCCACCCATTCGCGGTGAAGGACACCGGAGGCGTTCTCGAGTGAGATCAAGGCCTGCCCGCCCGCGGCGGCCGGCAAATACACCGTGGCTTTTTCGCCAACCTGGTACTTTGGCTTGTCGGTGGAGAAGGTGAGCATGGTAAGGGATTCGGGATCCTGCCGGCCTGCGCGGCCTTGATAATCGGGCCAGTCGGCCACAAAGGTGCGGCCGCTTATGTGCCCGCTTTGCTGGTCTTTCACCAGCAGCAGATACTGTCCCCAGTCGGGGTAATTGACCCGGAAGGGGATGCTGGCGTCCTGGGTGCCGGATGTGAGGTGGCCAGAGGAGACAACGCTCACCGATCGGCCGCTTACATAGGCATCAAGATCGGCGCCGGTCGCGTCCCACCACCAGTTCCAGCCGGTCTTAAAGACCCGGTACTCCAGCTTGTGGCCGGCAACGCGTTTCCCGGCGGCATCTACTACGGCTACTTTCAGCTGGTGGTCGCGGTCGGTTTCCAGGTACTCATCTTCGGGGATGCGAATGCCCACATAGGCGCTGTACGGGGAGAAGGGGAGGGTTTCGGTGGTGAAACTCTCGTCGCCGCCGGGTTCCTCTACAGAGGTTACTATAAAGGCGGTGAGCATGCCTGGAGCGCCCTGGGCTTCGGGGAGCTGTAGGCTCACGGTGGCTTCTCCAACACTGTTAAGCCGGTTTTTGTACAGTTCCTGGTCGGCCTGCTTAAACTGGGAGGCTGGATTTACAAAGCTATATTTCTCGAAGCCCTTGAACGGAGAGCCTTTCTGGGCCTTGAGGGTCATTTGGGCGTGAACGGCGCTTCCGGCGGCGGGACTTCCGCTTAGCCAGGCGGCCTTCACGGGGATACGGATGTTTTGTCCGGCCTGCAGCAGGGAAGGATACTCCGTGTGTATTTTGAGCCTGTTGGGTTTTATGGTTTCCACGTGCAGCGTCTTGTGGAAGCTGCTGCCGCCGGCCTTGATGATGGCATTCCAATAGCCGGTAGGATCATCGGCCTGGGTGGGCAAATCAAAGTTGTAGAATCCGTCGGCGCCGCAGACAGTTTTCCTGACGTAGAAGCGGCCTTCGGGAGTGTACAGCTCAAGCGTGGCGGGGTGACCTTCGGGGAGGGGCTTCCCTTTACTCATTAAGATCATGGTAAGGTGCATGGTGTCGCCGGGGCGCCATACGCCGCGTTCCCCGTATACGAAAGCCTTCAGGCCCTCTTCTACCACTTGGCCGCCCACCTCGAATCGGCTCAGGGAACGCTCGCCGCCGTTCACGGTGCGAAGGTAGGCCACGCTGCCGCCGGCCCTGGCCACCACTGCAAAGGGCTTGCGGGCTACTTCCAGTTGCGCCAGGCCATTACCCGCTGTTTTTCCGGTGCCGATGCATTGGAGCTGGTAGTCGTACACTTCCAGGGAGGCGCCGGGTACGGGAAGAGCGGTAATGAGATCGGTGGCCGCTACCCATAGGGTTGAGCCGCCGGCATATTCGGCCATCAGTCCCAGGTCGCTGGCTATGAGCTGTACGGAGGGGAAGCGGTCGCTGTCCATGTAATAGGACGGTTTGGCGGGGTTGTCCTGATCTTCCCACTGGTATTCGGCCCAATTGTAGTCGTTATCCCAGTAATAGGGGCTGGGCGTGTCCCAGCATTCCTGGTCGGAGCGGCTGGGCGTGCTGCTTCCCATGCGGGTCATGGTGGGCGGCTCTTTACCGCCATACAGGCTTTGGTCCAGTCGGAAGCTCAGTCTTACTCGGTACAGGGCACCGGGTTCCTGCTTCATGAGGCTGCCCAGGTCAATGCTGAATTCATTCCAGTGGTGCAGGTCTTTGGAGGTGTCCAGGGGAATGTCTCCTTTGTAGATAAGGCGTCCGCAGCGGCGAAGTCCGCTGTTCCCGCCCAGTTCATTCTCCTGCAGGAACATGAGCATGTTGCCGGCATATATTTTAACAATGCGCACTTCCACGGCGCTAAGGTTCACGGCCTTGAAGGGAAGGAGAAGCCGCTGTTTGTCGGGGAGGATGTTTCCCTTAAGGGGAATCTCGACGGCGGGCTTTTCCTCTTCCAGCGGGAATAATCTTGTGAAATCCTGCCCTAGCATGTTTCCCTTCTCGTCTTTCAGGTTGCCGTCCAGGGTTAGGACCATATCTTCTTTTCGGCCTTCGAAAAACACTTGCACCAGGCTGTCTTTTACCTGTATGTAGCTTCGGGCGGCGCCTTCCAGTTCTATGAGGCCTTTTGTCCCGGCATTGACGGGGCTGGCACTCAACTGAACGTCTATATGGTCTCCCTGCTGCTGCACGGAACGTACCCGGAAAGCCCGGCCGTTGTCAGGCTCCTCTTCCTGTTGCACCGGGGCACTCTTCCTAACCGTAATGCCAAAGTTGAATGAACTCAAATTGGCTGGTGTGGGGGCCACCTTGTCCAGTGCGAAGGAAACGGCATACTTCTGGCCCGGCTTCAGCGCGCCCTCTTCCGGAATGAAGCTCACCGATGCCGGCCCGTCCCACTTGATGGTGCCTTCTACTGCGGGCTTGAATAGGAAGAGCTTTTCTTCGGCCTGGGTGGTTGCATTTTGCGCCAGGTCTATCCTGATGGGACTGTCGGCGGCCACAATTCCCCCTGTAAAGGCTTGGATGTATGGCGCATAGTCGGCCGCATCGGGCGTAGTGGCTACTTTTTTCGGCCCACAGGCTACGATGATTAGTAGAGTGGCGAGAAACAGGCTTCGTTTCATTGTTTGCGTATTTGTTTGATTTTCAATGATTTGCTGATATTTCATCCGGATTTTTGCCGGATGAAGTTTCTGGAAGTTGCTCACTGTGAGCGAGTTACGCTACCAGGTTTCGATGCCCTTTTTGAGCAGTTCCAAGGCTTCCAGGAGGCGGGTGCGGGGGCAGGCAATGTTGAGCCGCTCGAAACCCTCGCCGGCGGCCCCGTAAATGGAGCCGGTGCTAAGGACAAGGCCGATATCCCTAAGGTGCGCAGCCAGGCGCTCGCTAAAGCCATCCAGCTTTTCCCCGGCCTTTAGCAGGGAGCGGCAGTCCAGCCACATGAGGTAGGTGCCTTCCAGGGGCGGGGCCGAAATGCCGGGCAGGGCGTCTTCCAGAAAGCCATAGACGGTTAAGGCGTTGTGCCATAAGTATTCCCTTAGCTGGTCCAGCCAGGCTTCGCCCTCATTGTAGGCCGATTGAAGGGCGGTGGCGCCGAATACGTTCACGTCGCAGCACTCGTTGTCGTTGATGGCCCGGTCCATTTTGGCCAGGATGGGGGCGCTGGCGGCAAACAGGTTGGCTATCTGGATGCCGGCTATGTTAAAGGCCTTGGTGGGGGAGATGCAGGACACCGAATCCTGCACGTATTGCGCAGGGAGGGTGGCCCAGGGAGTATAGTCGTGCCCCGGATAGGTGAGCTCGCAGTGAATCTCGTCCGATATGACAAAGACCCCGTGCCGATGGCAAATATCGGCCACCCGCAGCAGCTCCTCCCTGGTCCATACGCGGCCTACAGGGTTATGCGGATTGCACAGCAGCAGCACACGGGCCTGGCGAGCCTTGGCTTCCAGGTCTTCCCAGTCAATGGAATACAGGCCGTCCTTATACAGGAGCGGACAGTCCAGTTGCACGCACTTGTTGTTGCGGATGGCAGGGAAAAAGGCATTGTAGCAGGGAGTCATCACCATCACGGCGTCCCCGGGCCGGGTCATGGCCTTGATGGCGGCGCTATAGGCCGCAATGACGCCGGTGGTGGGCACAAGGTTGCTTCGGCCTATTCCGTCCCAGCCGTGTCGCCGGGAAAACCATCGGCCGATGGCGTCGAAATAACTGTTGGGCAGCAGTTCATACCCAAAAACACCATGGTCCAGGCGGCGCTGGAGGGCCTGTTTAATCTCCGGGGCCAGTTCGAAGTCCATGTCGGCTACCCAAAGGGGCAGCTTTCCGGGGTAAAGGTCCCATTTTACGCTCTCGGTACCCCTTCGGTTGGGTGCTGTGTCGAAATTGTAAATCATTGATTATGAACGTTTTCCAGATATTTCATCCGGATTTTTGCCGGATCAAATATCTGGAAGTTATTGAGTGTCAGAGGATTGCGTAATTTGGCAGTTGCCGGGGGATTTGCGGTGGGCGTCCAGGATGATTTGGCCGATAGAGCCGGCGTGGATGTGGCCCGATGTGGGATTCTTCACGGAGGGGATGTGCCCGCCGATGGTGGCCTGCACGCTGCTATACTCGAAGGCCAGGATGGCGTCGGGGCCGAAGGTGCAGTCTTCCAGCACCAGGTTCTCGCAGTAGCAGAGGGGCTGAGAGCCGCCGATGTGGCAGCGCACCAGCCTGAGGTTCCGGGCATACCAGCCCAGGAACTCTCCCTGGATGCGGGAGTCGTAGACCGTTACGTTTTCGCTTTCCCAAAATGCGTCCTTGGTGTCCAGGGAGGCATTCCGGATCACAACGTCCCGGGCATACTGGAAGGAGTAGTTGCCCTGCAGGGTAAAGCCGTCTATGTCCAGGACGCGCCCGTGCATGAAAAGGTAGTCGGCCTGGGCGGCCTGTACCTGCCGAAGGGTAACATCACTGCAATCCCAGAAGGTTTCCTGGGCATTGGTAAGCTGAACGTTCTCCAAATACACATCTGAGATGCGGCGGAACATTTTGGGTGCCTGCACCAGCGTGTCCTGCATCTTGCAACCCTGGCTGTACCAGAGTGCGGCGCGGGCGCCTTCCCGGAACACGCAGTCCCGGATGCTAAAGTCCCTGCACTCCCAGAACGGATACTTGCCGTCAAATTCGCAGTGGACAGCCTCAATGTGGGCGCCTTCCTTGATGGCCGATTCTCCCGGGCCGATACGGACGCCTTCCAGTTTTAACCCGCCCAGGCGGGCATACAGGGGGCGTTCTCCTTCAAAATATTGTTCGCGGATGATTTCCATAACTACAAATGTAGCGAATATCCCCGAAATTTCCATGCTTTTCTCCTTTACCTGCCAATTTGTCAGTAAGGGGGCGCATGGCACGGGCATTGATGAAAGAGGGCGCGGGGCTTTTCCCCAACAATGAAACATTTAAAAACACATCATACTATGCTAAAACCGTTAGGAACAAGAGTGGTCATTGAGCCCAAAGAGGCCGAGACCATGACCGCCGGGGGCCTTTATATCCCGGATAACGCCAAGGAGAAACCCCAGCAGGGAGCCATTGTGGCAGCCGGCCCCGGTACCAAGGACGAGCCCATGGAGGTAAAGGTGGGCGACGTAGTGCTCTATGGCAAATATGCCGGCACAGAGGTAACCGTAGAGAACAAAAAGTACCTCATTGTTAAGCAGAGTGACATTTTAGCAATCCTGTAATTATGGCAAAAGAAATTAAATTCAATACCGACGTACGCGCCGCTATGAAAGAAGGCGCCGATGCACTGGCCAACGCCGTGAAGGTTACCCTGGGCCCCAAAGGCCGCAATGTGGTGATTGCCAAAAAGTTTGGCGCCCCCCAAATTACCAAGGACGGTGTTACCGTGGCCAAGGAAGTGGAACTGGAAGACCAATTCCAGAACATGGGTGCCCAAATGGTGAAGGAAGTAGCCTCCAAAACCAACGACCAAGCCGGCGACGGTACCACCACCGCCACCGTCCTGGCCCAGGCCATCATTAACGTGGGCCTGAAGAACGTTACCGCCGGGGCCAATCCCATGGACCTGAAGAAGGGCATTGACAAAGCCGTTGCCGCCGTTGTGGCCAGCCTCAAGGCTCAAAGCCAGCCCGTAGGGGAGGATTACTCCAAGGTAGAGCAGGTGGGAACCGTATCGGCCAACAACGATGCCCACATTGGCAAGCTCATCGCCGATGCCATGGCCAAAGTGAAGAAAGACGGCGTTATTACCGTAGAGGAAGCCAAAGGCACAGAGACAGAAGTGAAGGTAGTGGAAGGCATGCAGTTCGACCGCGGTTACATTAGCCCCTACTTCATGACCAACGGCGACAAAATGGAAGCTGTCCTGGACGACGCCTACATCCTTCTCACCGACAAAAAGATTTCCAACATGGAAGACCTTATGCCCGTGCTGGAACCCGTGGCCCGCGAAGGCCGCAGCCTGCTCATTGTTGCCGAGGACGTAGAGGGTCAGGCCCTTACCACCCTGGTAGTGAACCGTCTGCGCGGCACCCTGAAAGTGGCTGCCGTAAAAGCCCCCGGTTTCGGCGACCGCCGCAAGGAAATGCTGCAGGACATTGCCACCCTTACCGGTGCCGTCGTTATTAGCGAAGAGCGCGGTTTCACCCTGGCCAACGCCAATGTGCAAATGCTGGGTAAGGCCGAGAAAGTGACCATCACCAAGGAGAACACCACCATTGTGGGCGGTGCCGGCGACGCTGCCGCCATCAAGGACCGCGCCGATCAAATCCGTGCCCAAATTGAGACCACCAAGAGCGACTACGACCGCGAGAAACTCCAGGAACGCCTGGGTAAACTGGCCGGCGGTGTGGCCGTTATCTATGTGGGCGCCACCACAGAAGTGGAAATGAAGGAAAAGAAAGACCGCGTGGACGATGCCCTTAACGCCACCCGCGCTGCAGTGGAAGAAGGTTATCTGCCTGGTGGCGGTGTGGCCTACATCCGTGCCGCTCAGGCCCTCAAGGGTCTCAAAGGAGAGAACGACGACGAAACCACCGGTATCCACATCATCGAGCGCGCCATTGAGGAACCTCTGCGCCAGATTGCTGCCAACGCCGGTGTAGAAGCTTCCGTAATTATTAACAAGATTCGTGAAGGCAAAGGCGACTTTGGTTACAACGCCCGCACCGACGAATATGTGAACATGTACGAGGCCGGTGTCATTGATCCCACCAAGGTGGCCCGCGTGGCCCTGGAGAACGCCGCCAGCGTGGCCGGCATGCTCCTCACCACCGAGTGCGGAATTGTAGACATTCCGGAGCCGGCCCCCGCCGCTCCCGCCATGCCCGCCGGCGGCATGATGTAATGAACCGTTTTTGTTAACAGGTTAATAATAAGTGTTTTATGAGAAATTGGTCATGCCGTTTGGTGTGACCAATTTTTTGTAAGTTCTTGATTGTGAAACGTTTCCGTGAAACACCCTTGTTTTATTACCGGTCTTTATCTATCTTTGCCAGCATGAAAAGGATTATTTTAGCAGTTGCCCTTGCGTTGCTTTCGGCCCTTTGCGCTTTTGGGCAAACCTATAATATAAAGGTAGATGCCTCCATCCCGGAGGAGGCGCAGCAGTTGCTTGTGCAGCGTTTTACCCAAATGCTGGAAGCCGGCGGGTTGACGGTGGCAGGTGACGGCGCGCCGCTGGAGGTGAAGGTGGCAAAAGAGGAACGCACGCAAATGCAAGGGGGCCAGGTGGCGTTGTCTGTAGAACTCGTGGCGGTGGCAGGGGATGTGAAAGAAAGCTTTCCCTTGAAAAACGTAGGGGAGAATGAGGCCGATGCCTGGCTAAGGGCTGCCAAACAGCTATTGCCCCGCTCCAAGGCGGCACAGGCCTTTGTGACCGCGCTCAAATGAGAAGGCTCTGCCATATAGCGCTTATGGCAGCTGCCTTTCTGGTGGCGGCCTGTAACAGCAAATTGGAGGAAATCCCAGATCCCGAGACGCCGGAAACGCCAGAGATTCCCCAAACCTTTCAACTTGATTTGGAACTGGCGTCGTTGGAGGGAAATGCTTCCTGGAACCTACCGGAGAAGGTTAACGCGTTTTGGGAAGGCGGCTCATCTGCCGTCCTTTCGCGCGGTGCCGACGGAACTTATACAAGTTCCCGGGAATTACTAACTGCTCCCAAGTGGGTGTTCTCTCCGGCCGATGTCGCCGCCTATTCTTCCGGGTCTTTGGCCGTGCAATTCCCTTCCATCCAATACGCCGAGGAAGGGACCGTTCCGGCCGCATCGGCCTTTGGCATGGGCTCCTGCCAGTCCAATACCGTTACGTTGCAGCCCCTTGTGAGCGGCGTGGTTTTTCGCTTCGAGCGCACAGACGTTTATGCCGTAACCCTTCGCGGCCTGGAGGGAGAGCCCCTTTGCGGGGTTATGCAGGTGGACCCGGCTCAGTATAGCATTCACGTCCCCGAATCCGGAGGAAAGGAAGTGCGCCTGGTGGCCCCTATCGGCTTGCTGGAGGAAGGTAAAAACTGGGTGATGGCATTGCCCCCCGTGAGTTTTCACTCCGGTGTGAGCCTAACGGTAGAAACCCTTGATGGCACGTATGAATTCCGGGCCGAATCACCCATGCGCCTTAACCGGGGCAGTTTCTATACCCTCACTGTCCCGGATCAGCTGCTGCCGCCCGTGGTTTCCATCCCCGACCAGGGCTTCAAAGCCTGGCTGCTGGAGCGCTTCGACGCCAATCAAGACGGGGAGATCGGCCTGGAAGAAGCCCTTCAGGTTACATCCATCGACCTTTCCACAGAGGAAATATACAGCCTGGAAGGCATCGGCGCTTTTACCAACCTGAAAAGCCTTACCGCTAAGGGGCGGCGGGACGAGAATCGGAATATCCTGGGTAAGCTCACGGGCCTGGACCTGAGCGGCCTTTCGCAGCTGGAGTATCTGGATTGCCGGCACAACCACATTGTTCAGCTGGTGCTGGCCGATAATACATCCCTTCGCGAGATAGTTACCTACGGCAACTCCCTCACCAGCCTGGACCTTAGCGGGGCGCCCAATTTGACGTCGGTGGATGCCGGCGACTGCGCTATCGGCCAGGTGAATGTGCGCGAAAACTCTTTACTTCGAACGCTGTACGTGCACAATAACCGCATTCAGGAGGCCGATTTCAGCGCGTGCTACCGGCTCGAATCTCTAAGCATTGACCGGAATCTTCTGCGCACGTTGGATTTGGGAAGCTGCGCAGCCCTTACCAGCCTGGACTGCTCGCCCATGAACAGCGACGGGGGGCAAAATTTGCTGGAGAGCGTAACGCTGCCCTATGGCATTATCATTGAAGGAGTTACCGTGAACCGGTCGGCCGACCGCATTCCTTCGGCCACCTCCATTTTATGGGTGAATGCACCGGAGCCTCCGCAGACGCCGGGTACCGGGCTTCGTACGATACGTATCAATACGCCTGGCGGCGTGGGAATTAACAGCAAGGATTTCTGGACCGATGGCTGCACGGTGAAACTCCTGGACGATGCAGGAACCGTATATTATGAAAGCAACCTGGTGTCGGTAAAAGGCCGCGGCAACAGCACCTGGAATTACGATAAGAAGCCCTATACCCTGAAACTTCCCGCCAAAGCCAATCTCATTGGCACCGGCGCCGACAAACGCTGGGTGCTGCTGGCCAACTGGATGGACCGGACGCTGCTGCGCAACGACGTTGCCTTTGAACTGGCCCGCCGCACTTCGCTGGACTGGACGCCCAGCGGAGAGTTCGTGGAACTGTACTTGGACGACCATCATATGGGTAACTATTGGCTGGGAGAGAAAATAAAGACCGGCAGCGCGCGCGTGCAGGCCAGCTTCATTATCGAGATGGATACCTACTACGACGCCACCTGGCGCTTTTACAGCACCTATGGCCGAAGGGTGAATCAAGGCCAGAATGGCCTGCCTATCGGCGTGAAGGAACCCGACGACGACCAGATGACGCAGGCGCTGTTTACCCAAATCAAGAGTCTGGTAAGTGATGTGGAGCGCAGCCTGTACGAGGGTGTGGGGAACTATAACGATAAACTGGACGCCACTTCTTTTGCCGACTGGTTCCTGGTGCATGAGGTAACCTACAACGGGGAGCCCAACCATCCCAAGAGCTGCTACTTCCACTTCCGCAATGACATCATGTATGCCGGCCCCGTTTGGGACTTTGACTGGTACACTTTCCAGGAGAATACATCCGGGCTGTTTATCAGTAATAGTATTTATTTTGAAAAGCTACTCCAGGATGCCGCCTTTGTGAGTTTGCTCAAGAGCCGATGGACCCTTCTTAAGCCTTCGTTCCAGGATGTAACTAATTATATAGACCAAAAAGCGGCCCAGCTAAAAGCCTCCGATGCCATCAATGCGCAAATGTGGCCTTGCACCTCTGGCATAAACGGGGACGACTATCTTTCCTTTGATGCTGCCATTGCCCGTATGAAACGGGCTGTAGATAAGCGCATTAAGGCAATAGATACGGCTCTAAACGCCCTGTAGCCTTGTCTGCGTTTTGAAATTTTTTAAAAAAATTACGAAAAAAATTTGCTGGTTCGAAAATAGTTTGTACCTTTGCAGTCCCGCTTCCGAAACGAGCGGGCTTTTTAACCCCCGGAAGGGTGGTTTTAAAGCAAAAAAGTTCATTGAAAAGACTGAAAGGAAAGTACAAGCAAGTACCGGAAAAGTTGTAATACTTTTTCAAACT
>Ga0265300_10000886_pt1 | contig 30100 bp, 46 predicted proteins | sample AusTroGonzalo_MG_FD_193482 | JGI IMG/M metagenome (GOLD analysis project Ga0265300, IMG submission 193482) | Bovine rumen microbial communities from tropical cattle in Woodstock, Queensland, Australia - Gonzalo_03 | ecosystem: Host-associated > Mammals > Digestive system > Stomach > Rumen ...
CACAGAGAATGCCGATGCAACCACAGACTATGGTTACCATCAAGGCTGCTTTCTTGCGACTGAAATTGAATTCCTCGTGCAGGTAGAGTGTCACCACCTCATGCATGGAGATGGTTGATGTGAGGGCGGCCAAGGCCAACAACACGTAGAACATCAGACTTAAGACTGTAGCAATCATAGGTATGTCGCCAAAGGCCTGGGTGAACACGTTGGGCAGCGTAATGAAGATGAGGCTGGGACCTGCATCTGGGTTGATTCCCACAGCAAAGGCTGCAGGGAAGATGATGAAGCCTGCCAGAATGGCCACCAGGGAGTCGATGCTGGCAATGGAGAGAGCCGTGTTGGGCAACTTGGTGTCAGCCTGGAAGTAAGAAGCATAGGTACAAAGGCAACCCATACCCAAGCTAAGCGAGTAGAAGGTTTGCCCCAAGGCACTGAGGAAGACATCGGCATTGACCTTGCTGAAATCGGGTTTAAGCAGGAAGTCGATACCTGCCGAAGCGCCAGGTAGCATGATGGAGCAGACAGCCAAGAACAGAAGCAAAATGAACAGTACAGGCATCAAGATTTTGGCAGAGCGCTCAATGCCTTTCTGCACGCCTTTGGTGATGATGAAGTGGGTGCCCAGCATGAAGAGCATCATCCAGAGGGCTGGTCGCCATGGGTTGCTCACAAAGCTGTTGAACATGGTCACATAGTCATCGGAAGTCTTGTCGGCAAAGGCATTGAGGGCAGAGTCCACTACGTATTCCAGACACCAGCCTGCCACTACGGTATAGTAGCCCAGGATGCAGAAACCTGTGAGTACGCCCCAACGACCCACCCAGCGCCACTGGGTGCCAGGAGCGAGTATCTGATAAGCTCGTGCTGTATTGGCACGCGAATGGCGGCCGATGGTGAACTCGGCAATCATCACGGGCAATCCGAAGAATAGGATACAGGCGATGTAGATAAGGATGAAAGCTGCACCACCACTGTTGCCTGTCTCGTAGGGGAAACGCCAGATATTGCCCAATCCAACGGCAGAACCAGCTGCTGCCAGAATGGCACCCATCTTGCTTCCAAAGTTTATTCTGTTATTATTTGTAGTCATTTTGCGATAATTTCGTGCAAAGATAGCTATAATTATTGAAAAAGCACTATCTTCGCAGTCTAAAATAGAAGATTATGTTGACTCTGCTTAAAAGATATCCCCTTTCATTGCTTCTGATAGCAATCGTGACCTATCTGTCTTTTTTCACGCCGCCCAAGACACAACTGAGCGAAGTGACCAATTTTGATAAGTTTGTACATTTTTCAATGTACTTCTTTTTGTCTTCCCTGTTGTGGTTAGAACATTTTAGGGCGCATCGGAAGGAGAAGGCTCCCTTGTGGCATGGATTGGTGGGAGCTTTGCTTTGTCCGATAGTGTATAGCGGCGTGGTGGAATTGTTGCAAGCCTATGCTACGACCAATCGCAGTGGCGAATGGTGGGACTTTGCTGCCAATTCCTTAGGGGCAGTGGCTGCGTTTTTCTTCTGCTTCTTCTTTGTCAGGAAGAAGTTTCTATAAAAAATCCACTATTGTGGAAAGCTTGTTGCTGTTTGACCCTTTGATAAGGATGGTTTTCCCTTGGGGGTGAAGTACCTTCAATGCCTCTATCAGTGACGCTGTGTCAGGATAGGTGGGGTAGGGGTGGCGTGCTTGGAGGAAGTTGTCACCCACGAGCAATACATCTGTGAAACCACAGGCATCAATATAATCCACCAACTGCTGATGCTCTGCTTCGCTCTCTGCGCCTAACTCCCCCATTTGGCCGAGAATTAGCATTTTATTTGATGCCTCCATTTGACGGAAGTTGTCCAACGCAGCCTTCATGCTGGTAGGGTTGGCATTGTAGGCATCTACAATCAGGGTGTTGCGTGCCGTCTTTGTGAGTTGCGAACGACTATTCTGGGGGGTATAGCTCTCCAAAGCCGTCTGTATGGCTGAAGGTGTTACTTCAAAATAACGTCCGATGGTAATGGCTGCCAAGACATTGGTAAAATTATATGCCCCAATGAGTTGAGTTTGTACAGTTTGCCATTCCTTTTGCCCTTTTTCTTTCCATTCCAGCGACAGGAAAGGACTGTTGCCTGTGACGCGGCCCGTGATGTCGAGCCCTTCTGAAGTACCATAGCACACCTGATGTAGTCCTTGGGCGATGGAAGCCAAGTGAGGATTGTTGTTATCGATGAAGATGGTAGCGTCTTTCTTGGTACGCAGGAAGTCGTATAGCTCCCCTTTGGTGTGAATCACTCCATCGAACGAGCCAAAGCCTAAGAGGTGTGCTTTGCCCACATTGGTAATGATGCCAAAGTTGGGCTCAGCAATGTCCACCAGCTCCTTGATATCGCCAGGATGACTGGCGCCCATCTCTATGACACCCAACTGGTGTTCTTTCGTCAAGCGCAACAAGGTAAGGGGTACGCCGATGCTGTTGTTGAGGTTTCCTTCTGTATTAAGAATGTTGTATTTCTGCTTCAGTACAGCAGCGATAAGTTCCTTGGTGGTGGTCTTGCCGTTGGTGCCCGTGATTCCGATGAGTTTGGTTCCCAGTTGCTTACGGTGATAAAGAGCCAAAGCCTGTAAGGCCTTCAGTCCGTTATCCACCAAAGTATAGCGATTGTCGCCTGCAGGGCAATAGGCCACTTCGTCAACCACTACATGGCAGCAACCTGCCTCCAAAGCTTTGGCTGCAAAAGCATTACCATTGAACGACGCACCTTTCAAGGCGATGAACAGAGAGCGGGGAGGGCAATGGCGGCTATCGGTGGTTACGCCGCTACTCTGAAGGAAAATCTCATAGAGAGAGGATAGCTTGTTGCACATAATCTTTGCTTTTTTATGCGAAGATAGACATTATTTTATTATCAAAGCGTAAAAACAAGCTTTTTTTGCTTACATTTGTAGCAACAAATTCCTGAGAATAGTATGAAAGGGAATACACTGAACGTAAATGGACAACTTCTTTCGCTGGAGCATGCTAGGGTGATGGGTATTTTGAACCTCACGCCTGACTCTTTCTTTGCAGATAGCCGAAAGCAGACCGCTCAGGCGGTAGCGACACAAGTGGAGCGCATGCTGTCTGAAGGGGCGGATATCATCGATGTAGGTGCTTGCTCCACTCGTCCAGGAGCCTCGGAGGTATCTATGGAGGAAGAGTGGAATCGTTTGGTCCAAGGCTTGAAAGTATTGCGTGAGGTGGCTCCAGAAGCTGTGGTGTCTGTGGATACTTATAGGGCAGAGATTGCTCTCCGCTGTGTGGAACAATATGGTGTGGCTATTATCAACGATATTTCTGGAGGTGCAGCAGACCCAGCCATGTTTTCTACCATAGCCCGCTTACATACACCTTATATATTAATGCATGCGCGCGGGAATGTGGAGACCATGCACCTGCCATATACCTACGATGACTTGATAAAGGAGATATTCGTATGGTTTGCCAAGCAGGTGAATGCGTTGCGAAGTCTGGGAGTACATGATATCATTCTGGATCCTGGATTTGGCTTCAGCAAGACAGTGGAGCAAAACTATGAGCTTTTTGCTCATTTGGACGAGTTCAGCATGTTTGAACTTCCTTTGTTGGCTGGCATATCTCGCAAGTCGATGCTATGGAAGGAACTGGGCATTACCCCCGAGGAAGCTCTCAACGGCACTACGGCCTTGCATGCCTTGGCTTTGGCGCAGGGGGTTGATATCTTGCGTGTGCATGATGTAAAGGAAGCCGTAGAGACGGTGCGGCTGTTTGAGAAAGTAAGAAAGTATCAACAAACTAAATAGAAGAACGGTGTTTTTTGAGTTTACACTTAAGGATTTCTTAGACATACTGCTGGTGGCAGTGTTGCTCTATTATACGTACAAGGTGATGAAGTCATCTGGTTCTATCAACATTTTCACAGGCATCATGGTGTTTGTGTTGATATGGCTGGTTGTTTCTCAGGTACTTGAAATGCGTCTGCTGGGTTCCATTATGGACAAGTTGGTGAACGTGGGTGTACTGGCCTTGCTGATAATCTTCCGAGATGAGGTGAGGAGATTCCTGCTGAACTTGGGATCACACCATAGTGCCAGTGCACTGGTAAGATTCTTTTTGCCAGATAAGCGGACAAAGCCCATGCATGAGGATATCATGCCCATAGTGATGGCATGTCTTAACATGAGTAAAGGTAAGGTGGGAGCACTCATCGTGATAGAACGTGATTTTGCCTTGGATGATATCATCAAGACGGGCGATACGATAGATGCCAACATCAATCAGCGATTAATAGAGAATATTTTTTTCAAGAACAGCCCTTTGCACGACGGAGCCATGGTGATAAGAAAGAAAAGGATAATGGCTGCAGGTTGTATTCTTCCCGTGTCGCATAACTTGAATATTCCCAAGGAGTTGGGATTGCGTCACCGTGCAGCCTTGGGCATGTCGCAGAGTTCTGATGCCTTGTGTGTCATAGTGTCTGAGGAAACAGGAGGTATCTCTGTGGCATTCAAAGGTCAGTTTCACTTGCACTTGAATGCGGAGCAGTTGGAAAGTTTCCTTGTAAATGAGGGATGAATAATTAAAAATCCCCGCCAACTGGCGGGGATTTTTAATTTATTCCACGATATCCATGGTATCTTTGGCAATCATCAATTCTTCATCAGTGCAGACAACTACCACTTTGACTTTGGAGTCGGGGGTAGAGATGATACCCTCCTTGCCGAGGCGGGTTCCTGTATTCAGTTTTTCGTCCACCTTCACGTTGAGGTATTCCATATTCTCTAAGGCTCCAGAACGGATGCTGGCTTGATTCTCACCTACACCACCTGTAAAGACGATAATATCTACGCCACCTAAAGCAGCTGTGTAGGCCCCAATGTATTTCTTGATGCGATAGATGTAGGCATTGGTAGCCGTGATAGCTTTCTTGTCACCCTTATTGTAAGCCTCTTCGATGGAACGCATATCGCTTGAAATCCCTGTCAATCCCAGCATACCACTCTTCTTATTGAGAATGGCGCTCATGCGATGGGCATCGATGCCTAACTTATTTTGCAGATAAGTCACCACACCGCCGTCAACATCGCCGCTTCGGGTTCCCATGATGAGACCTTCCAGCGGAGTGAGACCCATGGAGGTGTCGATGACTTTACCGTCCTTGATGGCTGCTATGGATGCGCCATTTCCAATGTGGCAAGTGATGATGCGTTGACCCTCAGGTTTTACCCCCAGCATTTCACATACATGCTGGCTCACAAAGCGGTGGGAGGTTCCGTGGAAGCCATAGCGACGAATCTGGTACTTTTCGTAGTATTCGTAGGGGAGTGCATAGAGGTAAGCATAGTCTGGCATGGTCTGATGGAAGGCTGTGTCAAACACACCTACCTGAGGAACATCGGGCAAGATGGCCTTTACGGCAGCCACACCCTTGAGGTTAGCAGGATTGTGTAGAGGAGCCAAGTCGTTGCAAGCTTCAAACGCTTCCAACACCTCTGGGGTGAGCAGGGCTGACTTTGTGAACTTCTCGCCACCATGTACCATGCGATGACCTACGGCATTGATTTCATTCAGTGATTTGATGGCACCATATTTCGGATCGGTTAGAATCTGAAGAATCAGTTCCACACCAACGGTATGTTCTGGGATATCTTTCTCGATAATCCGTTTTTCTCCATCAGGAGCCAAAAATTTCAGGAAGGAACCTTCCAATCCAATCATCTCGATGCCACCGGAAGCAATGACCTTGTTCTGATCCATGTCAAATAACTTGTATTTGATAGAGGAGCTTCCGCAGTTAAGTACTAATATTTTCATATCTTTTATTGATTTATTTGTTCTCTTTAGCTGCTTGTGCCTGACAAGCAGTGATGGCTACCATGTAGTAGATATCGTCAACAGAACAACCACGGCTCAAGTCGTTCACTGGACGAGCAATACCTTGAAGGATAGGACCGAGGGCTACAGCATCGCCTAAGCGTTGCACCAATTTATAGGCAATATTCCCTACTTCAAGACAGGGGAATATCAAAACATTGGCTTTGCCAGCAATCTCGCTGTCAGGGGCTTTCTTGCTGCCTACTGATGGAACCAGGGCAGCATCGGCCTGCAATTCGCCATCAATTTTTAGTGATGGGTCAAGTTCCTTGGCCAGACGAGTAGCCTCTACTACTTTATCTACTACCTCGTGAGAAGCAGAGCCTTTGGTGGAGAAGCTCAACATGGCCACTCGTGGGTCGGCAAAGCCTCCAACAGCTTTGGCGGTCTGGGCGGTGCAGACGGCAATTTGAGCCAATTGCGCAGCATCGGGCATTGGGGTAACAGCTACATCTCCTACCACTAATACACCATCTTCACCATATTGAGGTTGTTTTGTGAGCATTAGCATAGCACCACTTACGCAGGTGATGCCAGGGGAGCACTTGATGATTTGAAGGGCTGGACGAAGAGTCTCGGCCGTGGTGCTCAAGGCTCCAGAAATCTGACCGTCGGCTCCACCAGTCTTGATAATCATACATCCTAAATAGAGTGGGTCTTTCACCAACTCACGGGCTTGCTCAATGGTCATGCCCTTCTTCTTGCGTAATTCGGCAAGCAGTGTAGCATATTCTTCGGACTTGGGATTGTTCATCGGGTCAATGAGGGTTGCCTTGTCAATATGGTTTAGACCGTATGTTTGGGCCATAGCGTGAATATCATTAGGATTGCCTATCAGGATTATATCAGCAATCTCATCGGCCAAGACGCGGTCGGCAGCTTTCAGCGTGCGTTCCTCGTTGGCTTCAGGGAGAACAATGCGCTGGCGATTGGCCTTGGCGCGTTCCAGAATTCCTTGCGTAAGTTTGTTCATAGTAGTAAATTATAATTGGTTAATATTTATATCTACAGGCAAAGGTAGTCAAAATATTCGTTTATTACAAAAAAATATTGCATTACATAACTATGGTATAAGAAAAACTCCTATATCATCAGTTTATGCAATGCAATAATCTTTCTATAGTCTAAAAAAGGTCGAATTACTTCTCTTCAGGATTCATTTGCTCCAGCACGTTGGTACTAACTTTGAACTTAATTGTTAAGCGTTCTGGAATCTCATGGAACTCACCATTGCGAGGATCACGACCTGGGCGTTGTGGCTGGCGGTGAGGAATGAATTTTCCAAAATACTGAAGCTTCACTTCTTCGCCTTCACACATTTTTTCTACAATCAGCTTGTTGTACTCATCTACAAAATGCTTAGCTACATAGTCATTGCAGTTAAGGCGCTTTGCTAATTCCTTTACAAAATTAAATTTATTCATCTTAGATTCTGTTTATTATAAAATCTACTAATAGGGTTACTTGTCAAATTAAACTATCAAACAAGGCTTTACTCTTAATAATTTTAACGGCATTTTTAACGCTAATAAACGTAAATCCTTTTGTATTGGTTCTTTATGGAAACCAAATTTTCAACAAATATAAAACATTTTTATGAATATAATGCAAGAAAAATAGCAAAAAAAATAGTGAAAAAATATAATTTTTTTTCACTTTTCGAAATTTTAAATGATTTATACTGAAAATGGAGATTATTTTTGATTTGTCAATATTTGTTTGAAATGAGATTTTTACTTACCTTTGTATAATAAACAAGTAATATGAGCATTATGAAAAGATTTGTACAATGGTTATTTATGGTTTTGTTTGCTGTTAGCGTTCAGGCTCAGCAAGCGAAGTATGTGTTTTATTTTATAGGTGATGGTATGGGGGTAAACCAGGTGAACGGCACGGAGATGTATATCGCCGCCAATCAGGGTCGCATTGGTTATGAACAGCTTTTGTTCTCTTCTTTCCCTGTTGCTACTGTGGCTTCTACTTATTCGGCTTCTAATCCTATCACGGACTCTGCTGCTGCTGGTACGGCTTTGGCTACGGGTATAAAGACTTACAATGGTGCTATTGGTTTGAATGACAATAAAGAACGCATAGTGTCAGTTGCCGAGATGGCCAAAGCGGCTGGCATGAAAGTGGGCGTGACCACTACCGTAAGTATTGATCATGCTACTCCTGCAAGTTTCTATGCCCATCAGGAACGCAGACAGATGTACTATGAGATTGCTACCGACCTGCCCAAGTCAAATTTTGATTTCTTTGGTGGTAGTGGCTTCCTTCGTCCTGAGACCACTATCGATGGAAAACCAGCTCCCAGCATTTATCCGATGATAGATGAAGCTGGCTATGTAATTGCCCATGGTGTGGAAGAGTACAACGCCAAGAAGAACTCTACCGATAAGATGATTCTTGTACAGCCATCAGGTGCAGTTAAAGTGGAAAGCCTACCATACGCCATTGACCGTAAGCCTGGTGACCTCACGCTGGCGCAGATTACAGAAAGCGCCATCGATTTCTTGACTAAGGACAAGAAGAGTAAGGGTTTCTTCCTGATGGTGGAAGGCGGAAAAATAGATCATGCTTGTCATGCCAACGATGCAGGTACCGCTTTTGAAGAGGTAATTGATATGGATGAGGCTGTGAAAGTGGCATACGAGTTCTACAAGAAGCATCCAAAAGAAACGTTGATTGTGATTACAGCTGACCATGAGACGGGTGGTATTGGATTGGGCAACTCTAATTATTGGTTGTACTTGGAGAACTTTAAGAGCCAAAAGTGTTCAGCAGAGGAATTCTCTAAGGTAGTGACAGACTATCGTCGTGATCATCAAAAGGATGCCTCATGGGATGGTGTGAAGGCTTTGCTGACTGAATATTTCGGTTTCTTCGATAAAGTGAAACTGACATGGGCTGAGGAACGTAAGTTGCGTGATGCCTATGAGGAGTCTTTCGTTAACAACAATATCAAGTTTACTGAGGATTTGTATTCCAAAACAGATCCTATCGCTACTGTTGCCAAACAGGTAATGAGCACAAGTGCTCATATTGGTTGGACTACTGGTGGTCATACTGCAGGTTTCGTACCAGTGTATGCAATTGGTGCTGGCGCCAACCTTTTTATGAATGGTAAAATAAACAACATTGATATAGCTCGTAACATAGCCAAGGCTGCTGGTTACAAGTATGCCAACTAAGTTGATGGTCAATCAAAAAAGATAGAGGGTGTGTCAAAAATTATGGACTTTTTGACACACCCTTAAAATTTATCAGCATCAGACTTCTGTCTCTCCCTCTATGTAGCGCTCCATGAAAAGGTGCTCCCCATCGAACACTGCATAGGTAAACAATCTGATCCAGTCTCCCAAAATCAAGACACGCGTTTTCTTGGTCAGAGACAGGTCAAGTTCTATGTGACGATGCCCGAAGATGAAATAGTTGATGTCGGGATGACTCTTCAGATAATCTTTGGCATAGAGCACCAAATATTCTTTGTCCTCGCCCATATAATCGGGCTCTTTCCCGTCTTCACGCTTCAGACGGCTGTGCTCAGCCCATTTCAGACCGAAGTCTACGCTCCAACGAGGATGAATGGCTGAAAAGAGGGTTTGCAGGATTTTGTTGTGGAATAGTGAGCGCAAGAACTGGAAGGTTTTGTTGGGATCTCCCAATCCGTCGCCATGCGAAAGCAGAAACTCCTTGCCATAGATTTCGGTAGTGAGGGTTTTGCGATGGATAATTACACCACATTCCTTTTCTAAATAGTCACCGCACCAGATATCGTGGTTTCCTGTGAAGAAATGAATTTCCACCCCCAAGTCCGTAAGTTCCGAAAGCTTTCCCAAGAATCGTGTATAACCCTTGGGTACTACGGTTTTGAACTCGTACCAGAAGTCGAACATGTCGCCAAGCAGGTAAACAGCGGCTGCTTTATCCTTGATTTGGTCAAGAAAATTACATAGTTTTCGCTCCTGTGTACGTCCGTGCTTAATGGCTAAGGAGCCTAAGTGTGCATCGGAGAGGAAATAAATGTTCTTCATATCACTACCGTTTTATTACATGAATCCTAATTCTAACTTGGCTTCCTCGCTCATCAGGTCGTAGGACCATTCTGGCTCAAAGACCAACTGGATATCGCAGGAAGTAACACCCTTGATGGAATTGATTTTCTGACGTGCATCTTCCATCAGGAAATCGCCAGCTGGACAAGTGGGAGCAGTGAGCGTCATGTCTATTTTTACAGCTCCGTCTTCGGCCACATCAATCTTGTAGATGAGGCCCAAGTCGTAGATGTTGACAGGAATCTCTGGATCATACACTGTCTTCAGCATTGCAACGATTTTCTCTTCTATTTCAAATGTAGTCATTTTCTTTACTCTTTTGGGGAAGCAAAGTTACGAAAAGTCGAGCGAAAAACCAAGTTTACTTGAGTTTTTCCGAAACGGAGTAACTTTAGAAAGAAAAAGTTAAGATAAAAATCTATTATATCATACCTTCGTCATTAAAGCTGAAAAATGCCCCATCTGTCACGATTACATGGTCTGTAAGGCGGATTCTCATAATTTCGCACGCTTTTTTCACGCTTTGGGTAAGTTGCTTGTCATCTTGACTGGGACGAATACTGCCTGAAGGATGATTGTGTACCAATGCTATCTGTGTAGCTCTTTCCAACAACGCCTCACGTATAATGAGCCGAACATCCACAGCCGTCTGGCTGATGCCTCCTTTGCTGATACAAACCCGGTCTATCACGCGTCTGGACTGATTCATCAACAAAACCCAGAATTCTTCGGTAGGGAGGTCCTGCAATATAGGGTGGAATAGATGGAAGATATCAGCAGAGGAGTTGATTTGCTGCCTTTCGAATGCTTTCATTTCGCTGCGTCTGCGACCCAACTCCAATGCGGCCATAATGCAGATGCTCTTGGCTTCGCCCAAGCCTTTGAAACTCAGGAAGTCTTGAAGCTCCCATTTACTCAGTTGGCCAAGGTCGTTGTGGCAAGCCTGCATCACGCGCTGCATCAGAGATACTGCACTCTCTTGATGGTTGCCAGAGCCAATGAGAATGGCCAACAATTCGGCGTCGCTTAGGGCGGAAACGCCTTTAAGTTTCATCTTCTCACGTGGGCGATCTTCTTCTGCCCATTGATTAATAGTGAGTTTGCTTGTCATGTCTTATTCAAAAGATTAAGATGATTTATTTATAGAAATTATTTTTAAACGCTTCCATTTCTCCGCGACCTTTTACACAACGACTCCACCATGCTCTGAGGAATCCTGTTCCGTAGCCCAAAAGTTGGATGAACGAAGCTGGGATGGAGAGGAACGCTACCTTCAGACTCTTGTTTTTCACGAGCGAATCGATGAAAATCAATAGTGAATAGAAGAGAAGGGGTAACAATGCTACTGTGCCTATCATAAGTCCGAAGGGAGGATCGGCTTCGAAAATTCCAGTCTGAATAGCAGTTCCCACGCCAAAGGCAAGGAGTAGGAGCAATGCACAGAAAGCTACTCCGAGGGTAAAAACTGCAGGAAGCAGATGTACCAGTTTCAGGGATTCTGGATACTTCTTGTAGAGGTTGATACGTGCAATGCCCGAATTATGTACCTGCTTGAAGAACTTGTTAAAATCGGTGCGTCGCTTGTGAAACACCCAAGCATCACGGAAAAGCTGACAAGCATAGCCTGCCTTGAAGAGACAAATACTGAAATCAATGTCCTCGCCAAAACGCATGGAGGAAAAGCCTCCCAAAGCGAGATACACCTCACGCTTTACGCCCATGTTGAAGCTGCGTGGATAGAACTTGTCCATTTTCTTTTTGCCTCCACGTATGCCTCCAGTGGTAAAGAAAGAAGTCATGGAATAGCTGATTGCTTTTTGAATGGGGGTAAAAGACGGATGGGCACGGTCGGGACCTCCAAAAGCCAATGCTCCCGTCTTGCTGATTCCTTGTTCTACAGCTTCAAGATACCCTTCAGGCACGATGATGTCGGAATCCAAAATCAGCAGATAGTCGCCTTTTGCTTTTTCAGCGCCATAATTCCGTGTCTGCCCAGGCCCTGAGTTGAGCTTGAAGAAATAATGAATATCCAGTTTGTCCTTGTATTTCTCCACCACGTTTGCACAAGGGAGGTCAGACCCGTCTTCCACAATGATGACCTCGAATTCGGAAAGATGCTGGCGTGTGAGGCTGTCAAGCAATTCCTCCACTTCGTCGGGACGATTGAATACTGGGATGATGAGGGAAAATCTCATGGGCTGAAATCAATTTTAAAGTAAGGCCGTATTTTTTTCCTAACGTAGAAAAAATATTTTCCTCACGCTGAACATAAATGTTCTCCACGTGAGCAATATTTTTCCCTATGGTACAGCCATGAATTTGTCGCTTTTACTTTTTTAAAGAGGACGTTTCAATTCCAATAAGAAGATTTGAAGTGAAAAAGCTGCTCCCCTAAATTAGGGGAGGAGCTTTTCGGGTGTTTTGATCCCACCGTCTCTTGTTTGATTATGCTTTTACGCGGCTTACGTAAGAACCATCGCGAGTATCTACCTCGATAGTTTCGCCCTCGTTGATAAACAGAGGAACACGAACGGTAGCACCACTCTCTACCGTAGCAGGCTTGAGTGAGTTGGTGGCAGTATCGCCCTTCACTCCAGGCTCTGTATAGGTCACCTTCATCTGCACTTTTACAGGCAGGTCGGCATAAAGCACAGTCTCCGTGCTGGCATCAGAAACCACTTCCACTACCATACCTTCGAGCAGGTAGTCCACACCGTTGATCTGCTCCTTAGGAATAGGAATCTGGTCAAAAGTCTCCTGGTTCATGAAGATATAGTCTTCACCCTCCATGTAGAGGTACTGGTAAGGACGACGCTCTACGCGCACGTCTTCCAACTTCTCACCAATATTGAAACGACGTTCCAACACATATCCGTTTACCACGTCTTTCAGTTTGGTGCGCATGAAAGTGTTACCTTTGCCTGCTTCACATGCAGGAAGTCAATGCAGAAATACAGTTTGCCGTCCATGCGGATAGCAGTTCCGATTTTAATGTCTTGGGCATTAATCATACTTGTAATCTTTAATATTATATTGTTAGAATTGGCTTAAACGCTTATTTCGGATGCAAAAATAATCCAAATCGATAAAAAATACAAAAAGTTGAGTGATAAAAAGCGAGATTTCTTGGTTAATTTAAGAAAACTTCCTAATTTTGCAGCCCGATTGCATGGAAAATAACAATAAAATAGATATACAGCAATGAAAAGAACATTCCAACCCTCTAACAGAAAGAGAAGAAACAAGCACGGTTTCCGTGAGAGAATGGCAACTGCCAATGGTCGTAGAGTATTAGCAGCACGTCGTGCTAAGGGTAGAAAGAAGCTTACCATCTCTGATGAGTACAATGGTGTGAAGGCATAAACGTTTCTATACCCCTTGAAGAAAAATGAAGCTGCAAACTACTGGTTGCAGCTTTTTTTGTTTTACACCTTATTTATATATATAGAGAAAAATGGACGAGAATAAGAATTTTGAACAGCAGATAGAGTTGACACCCGATGTGGCAGAAGGGGTGTATTCCAATTTAGCCATCATTACCCATAGCCATTCTGAGTTCCTGCTTGACTTTGTGAATGCGCTCCCTGGAGCCCGTCCCCGTGTGAAGAGCCGTATCGTGATGACCCCTGAACATGCCAAGCGATTGTTGGCTGCACTGAGTGCCAACATATCCAAATATGAGCTTACCAATGGTAAGATAGTGTTGCCCGAACAAGGGAATACCATTCCCTTCCCTGGAGTAAAGCCAGATGAGCTCAATTAAAAAATGTTAAAAATGCGAAAAGATGTAAATTAGCCACTTCTTTTCGCTTTTTTATTTGTGAATAATTCGTAACTTTGCAGCCCAAATTAGGGCTTACTATGCCCTGATGTGAATGGAAAATAATGAAAACAATAATATAATAATTAAAAAAACAAGTAAAATGCCTACAATTTCACAATTAGTAAGAAAGGGGCGTTCAGAACTCAAGGACAAGAGTAAGTCTCCAGCCTTGGATTCTTGCCCACAGAGACGTGGCGTTTGCGTGAGAGTTTATACTACCACGCCAAAGAAGCCAAATTCAGCTATGCGTAAGGTAGCTCGTGTACGTTTGACCAATGGTAAGGAAGTTAACTCCTACATTCCAGGTGAGGGTCACAACTTACAGGAGCACTCTATTGTTCTGGTACGTGGCGGTCGTGTAAAGGACCTGCCAGGAGTACGTTATCACATTGTTCGTGGTACTTTGGATACCGCAGGTGTGGCCAGCCGCACTCAGCGTCGCTCTAAGTATGGTGCCAAGCGTCCAAAGGCCGCTAAGAAAGCTGCTGCTAAGAAATAATCAAAAAAGTGTAACTAAGTTTTAGTATTTTGGAGATTTAATCGGTTGAGTAAACAGCTCCGGTGGGAGCGGTTGAAGACGACAGAAACAAACAGCCAAGAACGAAAACATTATTTGTAAAAAACAAATGAGAAAAGCTAAACCAAAAAAACGTCTGATCCTGCCGGATCCAGTGTTTAATGACGTGAAAGTGTCAAAGTTCGTAAATCACCTGATGTATGATGGCAAGAAAAACACTTCTTATACCATCTTTTACGCTGCACTTGAAATTGTAAAGAAGAAACTGCAGAACGAAGAGAAGTCTGCACTCGAAATCTGGAAGCAGGCGCTCGACAATATCACTCCGCTCGTGGAGGTGAAGTCACGCCGCATCGGTGGTGCCACTTTCCAGGTACCTACTGAAATCCGTCCAGACCGTAAGGAATCTATTTCTATGAAGAACATGATTGGCTACGCTCGCAAACGCGGAGGTAAGTCAATGGCCGATAAGTTGGCCAACGAAATCGTGGATGCATTCAATCAGCAGGGTGGTGCTTACAAGCGTAAGGAAGATATGCACCGTATGGCTGAAGCTAACCGCGCTTTCGCTCACTTCAGATTCTAATATTAACGGTTTTTTTTGAACAATGTCTAAACAAGATTTACATTTGACGCGAAATATCGGTATCATGGCACACATCGATGCCGGTAAGACTACTACCTCAGAGCGCATTCTCTACTATACAGGTCTGACGCATAAGATTGGTGAGGTACACGACGGTGCTGCTACCATGGACTGGATGGTTCAGGAGCAGGAACGTGGTATCACCATCACTTCGGCTGCCACTACTTGCCGCTGGAATTGGAATGACAAGACCTATAAGATTAATCTGATTGACACTCCGGGACACGTGGATTTCACCGCTGAGGTGGAGCGTTCTCTGCGTGTGCTCGACGGTGCAGTGGCCACTTATAGTGCCGCAGATGGTGTACAGCCTCAGTCAGAGACTGTTTGGCGTCAGGCTGACAAGTATAATGTGCCACGCATTGGTTATGTGAACAAGATGGACCGCTCTGGGGCAGATTTCTTTGAGACCATCCGTCAAATGAAAGACATACTTGGTGCCAACCCTTGTGCCATTCAAGTGCCTATCGGTGCTGAAGAGAATTTCAAGGGTGTGGTTGATCTAATCAAGATGAAAGCCATCTTATGGCATGATGAGACCATGGGCGCTGAGTATGATGTTGAGGATATCCCTGCCAACCTTTTAGACGAGGTAGAAGAGTGGAGAGACAAAATGCTGGAGAGTGCAGCCAACTATGACGACAACGTGATGGAAAAATATCTGGAAGACCCTTCCACCATCACCGAGGAGGAAGTTGTTGAAGCACTGCGTAAGGGTACAGTGAGCATGCAGCTCACCCCCGTTTGTTGCGGTTCTTCTTACAAGAACAAAGGTGTGCAGCCTTTGCTTGACTATGTTTGCGCTTTCCTGCCTTCTCCTTTGGATACTCCCAACATCGTAGGAACTAATCCTGATTCCGGTGAAGAGGAAGACCGCCGTCCTTCCGAGGATGAGCACACTTCTGCGTTGGCATTCAAGATTGCTACCGATCCTTTCGTGGGCCGTCTGACATATATCCGTGTTTATTCTGGCGTAATCACTTCAGGTTCTTATGTATATAATACCCGTAGTGGCAAGAAGGAGCGCGTGTCACGTATGTTTCAGATGTTCTCCAACCACCAGAACCCTGTGGAGGAGATCGCTGCCGGCGATATCGGTGCTGTAGTTGGCTTGAAAGACATTCATACTGGTGATACCCTTTGTGCCGAGGATGCACCTATCGTATTGGAGTCTATGGACTTCCCAGATCCAGTGATTGGTATCGCCGTGGAGCCTAAGACTCAGAAGGATATGGAGAAACTTTCCAATGGCCTGGCTAAGCTGGCCGAGGAAGATCCTACCTTCACCGTCCGTACCGATGAACAGAGTGGGCAGACCATTATCTCGGGTATGGGCGAACTTCACCTTGATATTATCATCGACCGTCTGAAACGTGAGTTCAAAGTAGAGTGCAACCAGGGCAAGCCTCAGGTGAACTACAAGGAGGCTGTAACCAAGACAGTAAACCTTCGCGAACTCTACAAAAAGCAGTCTGGTGGACGTGGTAAATATGCAGACATCATCGTCAACGTGGGGCCTGTGGATGAGGATTACAAGGAAGGCGGTCTGCAGTTCATCAACTCAGTTACAGGTGGTAACATTCCTAAGGAATTTATCCCATCTGTACAGAAGGGTTTCGAGACAGCCATGAGAAATGGTGTGCTCGGTGGTTATCCGCTTGATTCTCTCAAGGTGGAACTTGTGGACGGTTCATACCATCCAGTAGATTCTGACCAGCTCTCATTCGAGATCTGTGCTATTCAGGCTTACAAAAGTGCTGCCGCCAAGGCGGGTCCTGTATTGCTCGAACCTATCATGAAACTGGAAGTTGTTACTCCTGAGGAGAATATGGGTGATGTGATTGGTGACTTGAATAAGCGTCGTGGTCAGGTAGAAGGTATGGAGTCAACCCGTTCAGGTGCACGCATTGTGAAGGCTATGGTGCCACTGGCTGAGATGTTTGGTTACGTGACAGACTTGCGTACCATCACCTCAGGCCGCGCCACTTCGTCAATGACTTATGATCATCACGCTCCACTTTCTAAGAGCATCGCAGCAGCCGTGCTTGACGAAGTGAAGGGCCGTGTTGATTTACTTTAAAGAAAAAGAAGGAAGAAAGGCAGTTAGCAAATGACTCTTAACTGTAGCTTCCTCACATTATTAATATTATAAACAAAAACTTAACAATGAGTCAGAAAATTAGAATTAAATTGAAATCTTACGACCACACCTTGGTTGACAAGTCAGCTGAGCGTATCGTAAAGACAGTGAAGACAACGGGGGCTATTGTCAGCGGTCCTATTCCATTGCCAACCCACAAGCGTATTTTCACTGTTAACCGTTCAACTTTCGTGAACAAGAAGTCACGTGAACAGTTCCAACTCTCTTCTTATAAGAGACTGATTGACATTTACAGCTCAACAGCTAAGACCGTGGATGCCTTGATGAAGCTGGAGTTGCCAAGTGGTGTGGAAGTAGAAATCAAAGTGTAAGTTTTAAAAAATTAGAGAAATGCCAGGATTATTAGGAAAGAAAATCGGAATGACATCCGTTTTCAGTGCCGATGGTAAGAATGTACCATGCACTGTTATCGAAGCAGGTCCTTGTGTAGTTACTCAAGTAAAGACAGTTGAAAAAGATGGTTACGCTGCCATACAGCTGGGTTTCCAGGATGCAAAGGAAAAGCGCACCACTAAAGCGTTGATGGGCCATTTCAAGAAGGCTGGAGTAGCTCCCAAGAAACACTTGGCCGAGTTCAAAGATTTTGAGACAGAGTTGAATCTGGGTGATACCGTGAACGTAGATCTGTTCGAAGGAGCAGAATTTGTTGATGTTGTCGGTACTTCCAAAGGTAAAGGTTTTCAGGGCGTTGTGAAAAGACATCATTTCGGTGGTGTAGGTCAGAGCACCCACGGACAGCACAATCGCGCCCGCAAGCCGGGTTCTATCGGTGCCTGCTCTTACCCAGCAAAGGTTTTCAAGGGTATGCGCATGGGTGGACAGATGGGTAATCAGCGTGTGACTGTTCAGAACCTGCGAGTTTTAAAAGTGATTCCTGAGCACAACCTGCTGCTGATTAAGGGTTCTGTTCCAGGATGGAAAAATTCAATCGTTTTAATTGAGAAATAATGGAAGTTAACGTTTATAACATCAAAGGTGAAGATACCGGAAGAAAGATTGCGTTAAACGATTCTATCTTCGGAATTGAACCCAATGACCATGCTATCTATCTGGACGTTAAGTTGATCATGGCCAACAATCGTCAGGGTACACATAAGTCAAAGGAAAGAAGTGAAGTAAGCCATTCAACTCGTAAGATTGGTCGTCAAAAAGGTGGTGGCGGTGCACGTCGTGGTGATCTCAATTCACCTGTATTGATTGGTGGTGGTCGCGTGTTTGGCCCAAAACCAAGAGACTACTCTTTCAAATTGAATAAGAAAGTGAAGAGCTTGGCTCGTAAGTCAGCCCTTGCATACAAGGCTCAGAACAATGCCATTATGGTAGTTGAAGATTTCAGTTTCGAGGCTCCAAAGACCAAAGAGTTCGTTGCCTTGTTAAATAATCTTAAAGTTTCTGATAAAAAATTACTTATGATTTTACCAGAATCTAATAAAAATGTATATTTGTCAGCTCGTAACTTGCAGCGTGCTCATGTAGCACCCATCTCTGGCTTGAATACATACAATGTATTAAATGCCGGTGTTGTTGTGTTTACAGAAAGATCACTCTCTGCAGTAGAGGAAGCTTTAGTTTAATTTAAAAGTAGGAGGCTTAAATAATGGCATATATTATTAAACCGTTAGTAACAGAAAAGATGACAGCCGTGACCGAGAAGGTGAATAACCGTTTCGGCTTTTTGGTTCGTCCTGAGGCTTCTAAACTTGAGATTAAGAAAGAAGTGGAGTCCCTCTATAATGTAAACGTGGTGAGTGTGAATACTATGAACTACGACGGAAAGTCAAAGAAGCGTTATACGAAGAGTGGAGTTATTACCGGACGCACTAACAGAGTGAAAAAGGCTATTGTTACTCTCAAGGAAGGTGAGACTATTGATTTTTATAGCAATATTTAAATAGAAAATGGCAGTACGTAAATTTAAGCCCACAACACCGGGGCAGAGACATAAGATTATTGGTACTTTCGAAGAGATTACTGCACGAGTACCAGAGAAATCTCTTGTAGTTGGCAAGAAGTCGACAGGTGGTCGTAATAATCAGGGTAAGATGACTATGCGCTACTTAGGTGGCGGCCATAAGAGAGCTTACCGTATCATTGACTTCAAGAGAAATAAAGACGGTGTGCCAGCAGTGGTTAAGACAATTGAGTACGATCCGAACCGTTCGGCTCGTATCGCTCTGCTGTTTTATGCTGATGGTGAGAAGAGATACATTATTGCTCCCAATGGACTGGAAGTTGGTGCAACCCTGATGTCTGGTGCTGAAGCAGCTCCTGAAGTTGGAAATGCACTCCCATTGCAGAACATCCCAGTAGGTACAGTGATTCACAATATTGAATTGCGTCCTGGTCAGGGTGCTGCATTGGTTCGCTCAGCAGGTAACTTCGCTCAGCTCACTTCGAGAGAAGGTAGCTATTGCGTGATTAAGTTGCCTTCAGGTGAACTTCGTAAAATCCTGTCTGCTTGCAAGGCTACTATAGGTAGTGTTGGCAACTCAGACCATGGTCTGGAGAGCTCAGGTAAGGCAGGACGTTCTCGCTGGTTAGGACGTCGTCCTCACAACCGTGGTGTCGTTATGAACCCAGTTGATCACCCAATGGGTGGTGGTGAAGGACGTGCTTCTGGTGGCCATCCACGTTCTCGTAAGGGTCTTTATTCTAAGGGCCTGAAGACAAGAGCTCCTAAGAAGCAGTCAAATAAGTATATTATTGAGAGAAGAAAGAAGTAACCTGATAAAATTAAGTAAATTATGAGTCGTTCATTAAAAAAAGGTCCGTATATCAACGTTAAGCTTGAGAACAAAGTGCTTGCCATGAATGAGTCTGGCAAGAAGGATGTTGTAAAGACTTGGGCCAGAGCTTCAATGATTTCGCCTGATTTTGTTGGGCATACGATTGCAGTTCACAACGGAAATAAATTCATTCCTGTTTATGTTACCGAGAATATGGTAGGTCACAAGTTGGGTGAGTTCGCCCCTACGCGTACATTTAAGGGCCATTCAGGTAATCGTAAATAATGGGATTCATTAGAAAAATAAAAGTAAATATATAATGGGAGCAAGAAAGAAAATAGCGGCTGAAAAGAGAAAAGAAGCCAAAAAGACCATGTATTTTGCTAAATTGCAAGATGTTCCTACTTCCCCAAGAAAAATGCGACTTGTGGTAGACATGATTCGTGGAATGGAAGTGAACAGAGCTCTTGGCGTTTTGAAGTTTTCTTCAAAGGCACCTGCTGCAAGAGTGGAGAAACTCTTGCGCTCGGCTATTGCTAATTGGGAGACCAAGAATGAACGTAAGGCTGAGAACGGTGAGTTGTATGTAACAGAAGTGTTTGTTGATGGTGGTGCTACGCTGAAGAGAATGAGACCCGCCCCACAGGGCAGAGGCTATAGAATTCGCAAACGTTCTAACCACGTAACTTTGTTCGTTGGCGCTAAGAATAATAACGAAGATCAAAATTAAGTAAGATGGGACAGAAAGTTAATCCAATTAGCAATCGTTTAGGAATCGTCAGAGGTTGGGATTCCAATTGGTACGGTGGTAAGAACTTTGGGGATGCTCTGCTGGAAGACAGCAAAATCCGTAAGTATCTGAACGTTCGTCTTGCTAAGGCCAGCGTTTCAAGAATCGTTATCGAACGTACATTGAAGCTTGTTACTATTACTATCTGCACAGCTCGTCCTGGTGTTGTTATCGGTAAGGGTGGTCAGGATGTTGACAAGTTGAAAGAGGAGTTGAAGAAGATTACCGATAAGGATATTCAGATCAATATTTTTGAGATCAAACGTCCTGAACTGGATGCAGTGATTGTTGCCAACAATATCGCCCGTCAGGTGGAAGGTAAGATTGCTTACCGCCGTGCTATCAAGATGGCTATTGCCAATACCATGCGTATGGGTGCTGAAGGCGTTAAGGTGCAGATCTCTGGTCGTCTGAATGGTGCAGAAATGGCACGTTCTGAAATGTATAAGGAAGGTAGAACACCATTACATACATTCCGTGCAGATATCGACTATTGCCAGTGCGATGCACTGACTAAGGTTGGTATTCAGGGTGTGAAGGTATGGATTTGCCGTGGTGAGGTTTATGAGAAGCGTGACTTGGCTCCTAACTTCAGCCAGCAGAAGGATAATGGTCGCTCAAATGGCGGTAATGGTGGCAAGAACTTCAAAAGAAAGAAAAATAATCGCTAACAGATTAGATTTAAACAATTATGTTACAACCGAAAAGGACTAAATACAGAAGACCGCAAGACGGACGTGGTAGAAGAGGAAATGCCTATAGAGGCACAACTTTGGCGTTCGGCTCATTCGGTATCAAGGCTTTGGAGCCAAAATGGATTACTGCACAGCAGATCGAGGCTGCACGTATTGCAGTTACTCGTTATATGCAACGCGAAGGTCAGGTATGGATCCGTATTTTCCCTGACAAACCTATCACTCGTAAGCCTGCTGACGTACGTATGGGTAAAGGTAAGGGTGATCCTGCAGGATGGGTTTGCCCCGTTTATCCTGGCCGTATTCTGATTGAGATTGAGGGCGTTCCTTTTGATGTTGCTAAAGAAGCTTTGCGTTTAGCTGCTCAGAAGTTCCCTATTACAACTAAGTTTGTTGTAAGACGTGATTACGATATTCAAAATCAATAATGCGTAAGAGTTATGAAGATAGCAGAAATTAAAGAAATGACTACCAGCGACTTGGTAGAGAGAGTAGAGGCAGAGGTTGCTAATTATCATCAGATGCTGTTGAATCACTCTATTTCTCCGTTAGACAATCCTGCTGAAATCAAAAAATTACGCAGGACTATTGCGCGTATGAAGACCGTATTGCGCGAAAGAGAACTTAATAAATAAAGATTCGCTCCATGGAAGAAAGAAATTTAAGAAAAGTAAGACAAGGTGTTGTTGTGAGCAATAAGATGGATAAGTCTGTGGTTGTTGCTTCAACTTATAAGGAAAAACACCCATTATATGGTAAGTTTGTCAAAAAGACAAAGAAATACCATGCTCATGATGAGAAGAACGAGTGCAACATTGGTGATACCGTAAGTATCATGGAAACTCGTCCTTTGAGCAAAACTAAGAGATGGAGAGTAGTTGAAATTATTGAAAAAGCTAAGTAATTATGATACAAGTAGAAACAAAACTTACAGTGTGCGATAACAGTGGTGCTAAGGATGCCATTTGTATCCGTGTACTCGGCAGCACAGGTCGCCGTTACGCTTCACTTGGTGACATAATCGTAGTGGCTGTTCAAAACGTCATCCCATCAAGTGACTTAAAGAAAGGTGCAGTGTCTAAGGCCTTGATCGTACGTACTAAGAAGGAAGTACGCCGCGCTGATGGCTCCTATATCCGTTTTGACGATAATGCATGTGTTCTCTTGAACAATGCAGGTGAGTTGAGAGGAAGCCGTATCTTTGGCCCTGTTGCTCGTGAGTTACGTGCAGCAAACATGAAAGTTGTGTCACTCGCTCCTGAAGTACTTTAATCTTTTAAAGTTTTAAGAAATGAGTAAATTACATATCAAAAAGAATGACACAGTCTATGTGAATGCCGGTGAAGATAAAGGCAAGACTGGTCGTGTACTGAAGGTTCTCGTTGAGAAGAACCGCGCCATTGTTGAGGGTGTCAACATGGTGTCTAAGAGTACCAAGCCAAATGCTAAGAATCCACAAGGTGGTATCGTTAAGCAGGAAGCCCCAATACACATCTCTAATCTGAACGTGGTTGATCCTAAGACAGGAAAGCCCACTCGCATTGGTCGCAGAATGGGAGAGAATGGCAAATTAGTACGTTATGCTAAAAAATCAGGAGAGGAGATTAAGTAATGAGTAATACTGCTAGTCTAAAGAAAGAATATATTGAGCGTATCGCTCCAGCCTTGAAGGAGAAGTTCCAATACACTTCAAGCATGCAGGTTCCAGTACTCAAGAAGATTGTTGTCAATCAGGGTTTGGGTATTGCTGTAGCTGACAAGAAAATTATTGACGAGGCTATTGAACAGCTTTCAGCCATTACTGGTCAGAAGGCAGTTGCTACTATTTCCAAGAAGGACGTTGCTCAGTTTAAGTTGCGTAAGAAAATGCCTATTGGCGTGATGGTAACATTGCGTCGTGAGAGAATGTATGAGTTCCTTGAGAGACTTGTTAAGGTGGCTCTCCCTCGTATCCGTGACTTCAAGGGTATTGAGAGCAAACTTGATGGTCGTGGCAACTATACCCTCGGTATCGAAGAGCAGATTATCTTCCCTGAGATCAATGTGGATGGCATCAGCCACATCTTGGGTATGAATATCACTTTTGTGACTTCTGCCAAGACCGATGAGGAAGGCTATGCATTGCTTAAGGAATTCGGCTTACCATTTAAGAACGCTAAAAACAACTAAGAGATATGGCAAAAGAATCAATGAAAGCGCGCGAAGTACGTCGTGCTAAGTTAATCGCCAGATATGCTGAGAAAAGAGCTGCTCTGAAGGAGATTGTAAGAAAAGGTGAACCTGCTGAGGCTTTTGAGGCAGCTCAGAAATTGCAGGCTATTCCTAAGAATGCCAATCCTATTCGCCTTCACAACCGTTGTAAGCTCACAGGCCGTCCAAGAGGTTATATGCGCCAGTTCGGCATATCTCGTATTCAGTTCCGTGAGATGGCATCAAGTGGCCTGATTCCTGGTGTGAAGAAAGCAAGCTGGTAATTTATTGTTTTTTTAAATATTGTCAGGGTAGTCCTGATTAATTTAATTTTTAATTTTATGACAGATCCAATTGCAGATTATTTGACAAGACTTCGCAATGCTATTCAGGCTAAGCACAGAGTAGTGGAAGTTCCTGCTTCAAATTTGAAGAAAGAGATCACTAAGATTCTTTTTGAGAAAGGCTACATCCTTAATTACAAGTTTGTAGAAGATGGTCCACAGGGCACTATTAAGGTCGCCTTGAAGTATGACCCAGTGAACAAAGTTAACGCTATCAGATGTCTGAAGAGAGTTTCTTCTCCTGGTTTGCGTCAGTACACGGGTTACAAAGACATGCCGAGAGTAATCAATGGTTTAGGTATTGCTATAATATCTACTTCCAAGGGTGTGATGACAGACAAAGAAGCTGCCGAACTGAAGATTGGCGGTGAGGTATTATGTTATGTTTATTAATTAAGAGGAGGTAACAATGTCAAGAATAGGAAAATTACCCGTTGTTATTCCCGCTGGTGTTACAGTGGATTATAAAGATAACGTGATTACCGTAAAAGGTCCTAAGGGTGAGTTGAGCCAGCAGATTAATCCGGCTATTAATGTTACCATGGAAGATGGTCATATCAAGTTTGAGGAGAATATTGAGTTGATGAACGATAACCCAAAGCAGCGTCATGCATATCATGGTTTGTACCGTGCTTTGGTTCATAACATGGTGGTTGGTGTTTCTGAAGGTTATAAGGCTGAGTTGGAATTAGTAGGTGTTGGTTACCGTGCTACCAATCAGGGCAACCTGTTGGAGTTGACGCTTGGATATACCCATAGTATTTTCATTCAGCTGCCTGCAGAGGTGAAGCTTGAGACTAAGACTGAGAGAAATAAGAACCCTCGCATCATGTTGGAATCTTGTGACAAGCAGTTGCTTGGTCAAATTTGCTCAAAGATACGTTCTTTCCGTATGCCTGAACCATATAAGGGTAAGGGTGTATTGTTTGTTGGCGAAGTTATTCGCAGAAAGTCTGGTAAAGCAGCTGGTGCAAAATAATCTTTAAATTGATAGAATTATGACAACAAAAATCGAAAGACGAAATAAGATTAAACTCAGCATTCGTAGAAGAGTGTCTGGCACTGCTGACCGTCCACGAATGACTGTCTTTAGAAGTAATAAGCAAATTTACGTTCAGTTGATAGACGACTTGGCTGGCAAGACTTTAGCTGCTGCTTCTTCTCTTGGACTTGCTGAAAAGATGACAAAGAAAGAGCAGGCTGCCAAAGTAGGTGAGCTTATTGCTCAGAAGGCTCATGAAGCAGGCATTACTTCTGTTGTTTTTGACCGTAATGGTTATTTGTATCATGGGAGAGTAAAAGAAGTGGCCGATGCCGCTCGTAACGGTGGACTTAATTTTTAATCATTATGGCAGGACAAATTAATAGAGTAAAAGTTACAGGTGAAACTGAACTGAAGGATAGATTGGTAGCCATTAACCGCGTAACTAAGGTAACTAAGGGTGGTAGAACTTTCAGTTTTTCTGCTATTGTGGTTGTTGGTAATGAAGATGGCGTTATTGGCTATGGTCTGGGTAAGGCCAGTGAAGTAACAGCAGCAATCGCCAAGGGTGTTGAGTCTGCAAAGAAGAACCTTACTAAGGTTCCAGTACTCAAGGGTACTGTTCCTCACGAGCAGACTGCTAAGTTTGGTGGTGCTGAGGTGTTCATCAAGCCTGCTGCTCATGGTACTGGTGTGGTGGCAGGTGGTGCTATGCGTGCCGTACTCGAAAGTGTTGGTATTACAGATGTGCTTGCCAAGGCTAAGGGTTCATCAAATCCTCACAATTTGGTAAAGGCTACTATTCTGGCACTGAGTCAGATGCGTGATGCTCGTACCGTTGCTCAGAATAGAGGTATCAGTGTAGAAAAAGTATTTAAAGGATAAGGAGATTCAGATATGGCAACAATCAAGATTAAACAAACTAAGAGTAGAATCGGTGCACCTGCTGTTCAGAGAAGAACGCTGGATTCACTGGGACTGACGAAGCTTAATCATGTGGTTGAGCACGAAGATACTCCTTCTATTCGTGGTATGGTAGAGAAGGTTAAGCACCTGGTTACCATAGTTAAGTAATTGTATAAAGAAAAATAAAGCATAAAAATATGGACTTAAGTAATTTAAAACCTGCAGCCGGTTCAGTGCATTCAAGAAAAAGAGTAGGACGTGGTCCTGGTTCTGGTTTGGGTGGTACTTCAACTCGTGGTACGAAAGGTGCTAAGTCACGTTCTGGATATAAGAAGAAAATCGGTTTTGAAGGTGGTCAGATGCCTCTCCAGCGCCGAGTTCCTAAGTTTGGCTTCAAGAACATCAACCGCGTATCTTACAAGGCTGTAAACCTGAATACTATCCAGGCATTGGCCGAGGCAATGAATTTGCAGACTGTAGGTGTTAATGAACTTGTATCAGCTGGTTTCATCTCTTCCAAGCACTTGGTGAAAATTCTTGGTAACGGAGAATTGACGAGCGCATTGGAAGTGCAGGCTCACGCTTTTTCCAAGAAGGCTGAGGCTGCCATTGAAGCTGCTGGTGGTAAAGTTGTAAAACTCTAATTCAATGAGAAAAGCTATTGAAACATTAAAGAATATATGGAAGATTGAGGATCTTCGTCAAAGGATTCTCATCACCATATTGTTTGTGGCAATTTACCGTTTTGGTTCTTATGTCGTTTTGCCTGGTATCAACCCTGCAATGCTGACACAATTGCGTCAACAAACCAGCGAAGGCCTTTTGGCTTTGTTAAACATGTTTTCAGGTGGCGCTTTCTCCAATGCATCTATCTTTGCATTGGGAATCATGCCATATATCTCTGCTTCCATCGTTATCCAGTTGTTGGGTATTGCACTTCCTTATTTCCAGAAGTTGCAGAGAGAAGGAGAGAGCGGACGTAGAAAGTTGAATCAGTACACTCGTTATCTGACAATTTTCATCCTGTTGGTACAAGCTCCATCTTACTTGCTTAACTTGAGGTATCAGTCTGGTGGTTCCTTAAATGCTTCTTTAGATTGGACTCTGTTTATGTTTACTTCTACTATCATCTTGGCTGCAGGAAGTATGTTCATTCTGTGGTTGGGTGAGAGAATTACCGACAAAGGTATAGGCAACGGTATTTCATTGATCATCATGATTGGTATTATCGCCCGTCTGCCTCAGGCACTGTTCCAGGAAATCGTTTCCCGTATGACAGAACGTACTGGTGGACTGGTGATGTTCCTTATTGAGATTATTGTCTTACTTGTGGTGGTGGCATTGGCCATTCTGCTGGTTCAGGGTGTCCGCAAGGTACCTGTACAGTATGCCAAGAAGATTGTTGGCGGCAAGCAGTATGGTGGTGCTCGTCAGTATATTCCTTTGAAGGTCAATGCGGCTAATGTGATGCCTATCATTTTTGCTCAGGCCATCATGTTCATACCTATTTCTCTTATCGGATTCACGGATATGCAGAACTCAAGTAGCTTTATGCAGGCGTTTACCGACTCTCGCAGTTTCTGGTACAACTTTGTGTTTGCTATCTTGTGTATCGTCTTCACCTATTTCTATACTGCTATCACTATCAACCCACAGCAGATGGCTGAGGATATGAAGCGTAACAACGGCTTTATACCAGGTGTGAAACCAGGTAAGGCAACAGCCGACTACATCGACGAGATTATGTCACGCATCACGTTGCCTGGAGCTTTGTTCCTTACCTTCGTAGCTATCATGCCTGCTTTTGCAAGTGTCTTTGGTGTTCAGACCGAGTTCTCACAGTTCTTCGGTGGTACTTCATTGCTGATTCTTGTAGGTGTGGTTTTGGATACACTTCAGCAGGTAGAAAGTCATCTTTTGATGCGTCACTATGATGGCTTGCTCCAGTCAGGTCGCATCAAGGGTCGTTCGGGTGGAGTTGCTGCTTATTAAGAATAGGTGAATGATATTTCTTAAAACAGAAGATGAGATTGAACTTCTGCGGAAGAGTAACATCTTAGTTGGAAAAACTTTAGCCGAGGTTGCCAAATACATCCAACCTGGAGTTACTACCGCAGAGCTTGACAAAGTAGCTGAGGAGTTTATTAGAGATAATAATGCTGAGCCTACTTTTAGAGGGTTCCCCAATCCGTATGGTGAAAAACGCTTCCCGGCGTCAATTTGTACTTCGGTCAATGGACAAGTAGTACATGGCATACCAGGAAGTTACGAGTTGAGAGAGGGTGATATCGTTTCAGTGGATTGCGGTGTGAAACTGAATGGTTTCTGTGGAGACTCTGCTTACACGTTTTGTGTGGGGGAAGTATCAGAAAAGGTTCGCAATCTTTTAGAAGTAACCAAACGAGCTCTATATATTGGTATCGAAGAAGCAACAGAAGGCAATCGAGTGGGCAATATCGGAAATGCGATTCAGCAGTATTGCGAGTCTCATTCTTATGGTGTAGTCAGAGAGTTTGCCGGACATGGCATCGGAAAGGAAATGCACGAAGATCCATTTGTCCCTAATTTTGGGAAATCAGGAACAGGTGCAATGCTTAAACGAGGAATGTGTATTGCTATTGAACCAATGATTACGATGGGTAACCGTCAGGTAGTTTTAGAGAATGATGACTGGACAGTGCGAACAGTGGATGGAAGCTGGGCTGCACATTTTGAGCATAGCGTAGCTATCTCCGCAGGTAAAGCAGATGTCCTCTCTTCATTCCGGTTTATCGAAGAAGTTTTGAGAAATAAATAATTTGTTATTTATGGCAAAGCAGTCTGCAATAGAACAAGATGGTGTTATAGTCGAGGCATTGTCGAATGCAATGTTTCGAGTGGAACTTGAAAATGGTCATGAGATTACGGCTCATATCTCAGGAAAGATGAGAATGCATTACATCAAGATTCTTCCGGGAGATAGGGTAAAAGTCGAAATGTCTCCCTATGATTTGACAAAAGGTAGAATTTCATTTAGATATAAATAATAAACAATATGAAAGTACGAGTTTCCTTAAAGAAGCGCACTCCAGAGTGCAAGATTGTACGCCGTCATGGCACTCTGTATGTAATTAACAAGAAAAATCCCAAGTTTAAACTGCGTCAGGGATAATTAAATTATTTTTGCGTAAAACAATTTAGTATATGGCAATAAGAATAGTTGGTGTAGATTTGCCTCAGGACAAAAGAGGCGAGATTGCGTTAACCTATATCTATGGTATAGGTCGCAGTAGCTCTGGTAAGATACTTGACAAGGCAGGTGTCGACAGAGACTTGAAAGTGAAAGACTGGACTGATGATCAGGCAGCAAAGATTCGTGAGATTATCGGTGCAGAGTATAAGGTAGAAGGTGACCTCCGCACGGAAGTTCAGATGAACATCAAACGCCTTATGGATATCGGTTGCTACCGTGGTGTTCGTCATCGTATCGGTCTTCCTGTACGTGGTCAGAGTACTAAGAACAATGCCCGTACTCGTAAGGGTAGAAAGAAGACAGTTGCTAATAAGAAGAAAGCTACTAAATAATAATTGTTAATATGGCAAAAAAGACAGTTGCAGCAAAAAAGAGAGTTGTTAAGGTTGATGCCAATGGACAGCTTCATGTTCATTCATCATTCAACAACATCATTGTTTCCCTGGCCAATAGCGAAGGCCAGATCATTTCCTGGTCATCTGCAGGAAAGATGGGATTTAGAGGCTCAAAGAAGAACACACCCTATGCCGCTCAGATGGCAGCAGAGGATTGTGCAAAGGTTGCTTACGACCTGGGCCTGAGAAAAGTCAAAGCTTACGTGAAGGGTCCGGGTAACGGACGTGAGTCTGCTATCCGTAGTGTCCATGGTGCAGGTATTGAGGTGACTGAGATTATCGATGTTACTCCTCTGCCACATAATGGTTGCCGTCCTCCAAAGAGACGTAGAGTATAATTGAGCAACAGATAAGTTCATTGATTAACAATTAATTATAGAAGAAAATGGCTAGATATACTGGACCAAAATCAAGAATAGCTCGTAAATTCGGAGAGGCAATCTTCGGACCGGATAAGGTATTGTCAAACAAGAACTATCCTCCCGGCCAGCAGGGCAATAATAGAAAGAGAAAATCTTCAGAGTATGGTGTGCAGCTGCGTGAGAAGCAGAAGGCTAAATATACTTACGGTGTGTTGGAGAAACAGTTCTCTAACTTGTTCAAGAAAGCTGCTGCCCGCAAGGGTATTACTGGTGAGGTACTTCTCCAGTTACTGGAGCAGCGTCTGGACAATATTGTTTATCGTTTGGGTATTGCTAAGACACGTGCTGCTGCCCGTCAGATGGTAAGTCACAAGCACATTACTGTTGACGGTGAGGTGGTT
>Ga0265300_10000887_pt1 | contig 30096 bp, 49 predicted proteins | sample AusTroGonzalo_MG_FD_193482 | JGI IMG/M metagenome (GOLD analysis project Ga0265300, IMG submission 193482) | Bovine rumen microbial communities from tropical cattle in Woodstock, Queensland, Australia - Gonzalo_03 | ecosystem: Host-associated > Mammals > Digestive system > Stomach > Rumen ...
CCCCCTCGGTCCCCAGGCGTCCGGCGCATCTGGCCCTTTCCTACCGGGGGGTGTACCACCCCAGGGCGTGGCCCCGGGTCAGTCCCAGCGCTCTTCTGTCAGAGGATCCTGGCACGCTGGTATTCTCCAGCCGTGTACTTCTTCATGACAATCGTGACACAGAGATAATAAGTTTCGTTCATCGCAGTGTGTCGCTGGATTGTGGTAGTATATGTCAAGTGCTAGGTCTGGCCTTGTCTTCAAGTGGTTCACATGGTGCACGGTGGTAGCCCTTCGGTATCTGTGGTATTTAAGTTTGCACCGCTGGCACTCGTAATGGTCAAGGCGTAGCACATCCGCTCTGACCTCTTCCCATCGTGTCCACTTGTAAAAGCTGTGCGGATCTGTCAATGCGCACTGTGTGGCGTACTGCCGCTCTGTATCTGTCATGGCCCTGTGTCCTCCTCTTCGCCGGGCCGAGCCACGGCCAAAGCCGCAGCCCGAGAAGAGTGACAAGGCCGGAACCCGGCAAGCCCAGCCTATAAAAAAAGCGCAATGCCCATTAGCATCACGCTCTTTCACGCTATTATATTACCACAGGTCATGACGCTATATACGCCATCTTCTCGGATTCAGCTCTCCGATGTTCACGCCTACGATCTGCACGGCTTTCGATACGATCCGCTGCATCTGTCTGATGGAGTAGTGAGCACGGCCCATGTACTCGTAAGGAACGACAGATCTGCCTGACCAGAAGCGCAGACGGATCACAGCCTGCTCATCTTCGGAGAGGTGATCAAGCATATCCTCCACCGCTTCGATCTCGCGCATCAGGCGCTTCGCGTACTCACTCGACAGCAGCAGGGCTTTGTGTCCTGTGGGATCCTTTTCTTTGAGGTTGGCGTCCAGGATCTCCATCTGCCAGTCAGTCAGCCGCTGGCAGTTCTTCGGATACTGTCGGATGGTCGTCTGTATCTTTGACCATGATTCACTGGGGATTCGCATGAGCTTTCATCCTCCTTTGATAGTCCAGTGACCGCTGGATGCAGGTCGGGCAAGTCAGGCAGCCAGGCTTCGGCGCTCTCTTGTAGCAGATCGTGCACAGGCCGATGTGTCTGGCTTCGCGTCTGCGCTGCCGCTGGTATACTCTTATCCAGATCTTACGCTCTTCCGCTGTCATGCTCTTCTCCTTTCCGGCATTCCTTCTGCCACTTGATGCAGTCCACGCCCTTCGGGTCGGCCATGCAGAAGCCTTCCTGGCAGCCCTGGCAGTAGTTCGTGTCGGGCCGTGCCTCATCATCTGCAAGGGCAGTGAGCCACGCATGGATGCAGACAAGGAGTAATGTGCAGCCCATGATTCCGAGAACGGCTTCTGTTGTCATGGCGTCACCTCCATCTTCGCGCCGCACTCGCTACAATACTTATGTTCTCCGATGATATGAGCGCCGCACTCGGAACATTCATAGTAGTACATAGCGTGTTGCACATACATGTCCATGCTGATCCGTTTCCACCGCCCCGTCCTCCGCTTCGGCACTATCGTAGGAGCATTATTTATAGTCTTATGAAATAGTTTCTGTGCTTGTGATGATATCAACCCAAACTGATAGCCATTTAAGGCATCTGCATCAATCAATCTCATCCTTCCACCTCCATCTTTGCTCCGCAGTTAGGGCAATAATTGAATAAAGCCTGCTCATCAGTATGGCATCCACAAACAGAGCAGTTATAAACAGAATCTTTCCACTCAACCCACATCCCAGTCCTCTGCTTCGGCTGTACGGGTGGTAAGTCATTAACCAACTCACCCACATCATCAACCCCATCCCAATATGTCTTATTTGTTTTAGGTTTGGGTAAATCAAACATCGTTGATAATAATTGTTCTCTGCTGATAGCATCTTCGCAAGGTTCTTGTTCTAATGCGGCTATCGCCAGGTCAAGGGCTTCTCGTAATTCTTTATCAATATTATAATACCAAGTACCTACAATGAGTTCATTCCTACCTTTTACTTCTATCCATGATAATACTTTTCTTGCATCTTCGTTTGTCATTCCCTATCACTCCCTTCTGCCTTGTACTTGTCGATAATTTGCAAACATTCCTCTCTTGCATTATTTCGCTCAATCTTGGCTGACGGCATTTCTCTTATCGGAGTATTATTACCATATTTTCCGATAATGCTTTCCATATTCGCTGTTATCTCTGCGCTTATCTTGTCAAGAATAGGTTCTTGCTCTAACGCTTCCAATATTTCATTACACTTCTTTTCATTCCATGTGTTTTTCAGCGCAGGAATCACCCACATTTCAATCGCTTCTTCCCTGTTCATTTATTCACCTCCTGCCGTTCCTTGCTCTGTTCCTCGATTTTCTCGCATACGGTCTTATGCCTTCCGTCATAATCCCTTATGCACTTATAGCAATCAACACACTTCCACTTGCCACTATCCTTTTTGTGGGCATCGTTTGGGTATTTTACCCAACAGGAACACTTCGTCATTCTTCCACCTCCGCTTCATCTGCGCAAAGTTTCAAGAAGTCCGGCCTCGCCTTTTCCTTGATCTCATCGTCAACAGCCTTTATTCCCATTTCGTGCGTATAAACAGGTCTGCCCATTATCTCATCAACGTACTTGTAAAATATAGACAGCTTATCTCCCGCAAGCATACAAACGCCCGTGTATGCCATTACTATTGCCTTTTCTCTATCCGTCATTCATCCACCTCCACTGGCTTTATAAACGGCGTGAATCCGAGTTCCAAACACTTCCGCATCGCTGTGCCCTTCACATCGTCTGGTATCTTCGTACACTCCTGCACAGCTTTGTAAATTCCCGCCTTCATAACTTTTTCATCCTTCGGAACAGGAACACCATATTTCTTCGCATATTCCAACACTCCGCTCCAATCATCATCTACTACTGCCTTTATAAACGCCCTGTCACGTTCCTTCGCAAAGTTCATTCATCCACCTCCGATAAATCATCCACTATCATCTTCTCAAATAACTGCGTTAGCTTCTTTGCTTCATCAGACAATTCATACTTATCGCAAATCCACATATCTACTCTCCCCTCATTGATAGTTGCCATATTACGATATTTAAGATTGATGTTTTTTGCTTTACATTTATATCTAACGCCATTATTTATACACTCTGTACATGGACAAGTAATTGATACCATCTATTCATCCACCTCCATCGCATTTACCGCATCTGTGACTATCTCAAGTAGTTCAGATATAGGATGATCTATTAAAAACCTTACTATTTCTGCATAAATATCATCCTTTTCTGCGTTATCATACATACTCATTCATCTTCCTCCGATAAATATTCTCCCCTTGCTCTCGCCTCTAGGTACTTACCGTATGACAGTCCATGCTTGTGCGCCTTCCGCGCTATATCGTCCAGCGTTTCCCCCTGCTTCTTCTTCGGCACCTGCTGCCGCCTCTCTTCTTCCGCCTCGTTCGTGGGGCTCTTCGTCCGGGTGTTATAATACGATCCGCACTTCTTGCACCATCTGATGCTGGCACCATCAAGCGGCTTGCCGCAGATCAGGCACAGGCCCTTCTCTCTCCGTTCCCGTTCTTCGTCTGTCATTTCTTCACCTCCATAGCGGTCCCACAGCTGGGGCAGTATGCAGTTTGTACATCATGCACCGTGCCACACTCGGAGCACTTGGCGTAGATCCATCTGCCATCCTGATGGTCTATCCAGTGCCCCTTCTTCTGTTTCAACATATCAATGGCCATGCTCATGGCTTCTATGTCCTCTTCACTGACCAGCTCTTCCGGCTCAAACGGCATCCTGATCATCATACTCCCCTTCAGCATCTCGTCCTTCAGGATAAAGAGCCGCTGACTTGCTTCTGTTCTTGTCATTTCTGCACCTCCTTGTTCAGCTTGTTCATCAATGTCACGAGATGATTCGTGATTATCTCCTCCATCTCTGTGCCCTTGTATCTATTCGTAATCTCCGATGCCTTCGCCAGAAGCTCATCCCAGTACTCATCATTCTTTTCCGGGACTCCATAATCCCGATGGAACTCGAAGAGATCCATGTAAGCCTGGAAGATGACATCCTCCCTTGTGATAACTTTAATCATTCGGCAGCCTCCCTTTTTGTGATCGTGATCTCGGTCCTGGGGTTCTCTTTGTCATATCTGACAATGGAGCCGTCCATCGTAGTGACGATGTTCGAGTTATCATCGAGCAGGATCCCAGCCTTGACCATGACATCCAGTGCTGCTTCCTGCAGGTTGACCAGATCGACTCGTCTATGGGTAGGCATGAAGAAAACCATCTCCACGTTGACTGCCTCATCGACCGGCGGATCATCCCACTGTCCGATCAGGAGATGTGATGCTGCCTTCTCATATTCCCGGTACTGCTTCGAAGGGATCACCCTGGGCACACCGTTCACCCGGATGATCTGCTGATGATTTTTCTTGCTGACAGGTGTCAGCTGTATAGTCAGTTTATGTATCATTTTCTCCTCCTGTTTTCTTAGGTGTCGTTAGTGTGCAAATTGCGTTTTACAACTACGGGGTAGGGGTTTCTCTTTTTTGCTCTGAAGCAGGGCCGGGCTTTCCGCCCTGCTTTAGAAGAAAGAAAGATGTCTTTTATAGTTGTATAACAATCTATATATATAAGCGTGCATACAACAACTAAGAACGCCTTCTGACGAGTGTCTCGTTACCCTTTCCACGGCCTCCTGTGATGACCTCAAACTCGTCCGGCATCTCCCTGAAGTAGGTGTTGACCGTCCGTTTTCCGACCCCCATGTATGAGGCAATATCGGATACTTTGACAGTGCCATCTCCTCCCCACTCGACCAGATTCTCATATACATGAATCGCTTCGTCCTTTCGGTCTTCCTTCTGGCCTGCTCTCTTTTCATTGACCAGAGACAGCGGGTCAAACGTCATGCGATTGGCAAGTATGCCTTCATCATCATAGATATGGATCGGGAAGTCGAACCAGATCTCGAGCGGATGCCACGACTTGAACTCTCTCAAGGTAGACTCAACTCTCCAGGCTGTCTTGTCTCCGTCTTCTGCCTCATGGCATAACTCTGTCATGTCCAGCAGGGCATCAGGATCTCTTGCGAAGACGCCGGAACCGCTTGCTCTGTCCATGCTCCTCTTTCCAACCTGTGAGCCTTTGCTGTGATGATGCACGTAGATCACTGCAGCACCTGTTTCGGTTGCGATCCTGTCAAACTGATTGCAGAATACTGACATGTCCCTGGCATTGTTCTCATCCCCGGTGATCACTTTATAAATGGGATCAAGTATTATTGCTATGAAGCCGCCGTCCCTGATCCTGCGGATCAGTCGGGGTGCCAGCTCGTTCAAAGGTGGTGTCTTGCCTCGCAGGTTCCAGACCTGGATCTCTTCGGCCTTCTTGCGGTTAATGTGCCGCGCTTCGAAGATCTCCTCGAAGCGTGTGAAAAAGCTGTTCTTATCAATTTCAAGGTTGATATAGAGCACTTTGCCACGTTTGCACTTTTTCCCCAGCCATTCCGTTCCTGCTGCGATCGCTACGGCCAGCTCCATCAGCAGGAAGCTCTTGCCGGCTTTGCTGGGGCCTGCGATCAGCATCTTATGCCCGACTCTGAGCGTCCCTTCGATGAGCTCGTCCGTCAGATCGTGCGGAGCATCCAGGGCAGCGTTCAGATCCTCTATATCCGGCAGGGTGTCCAGGGCCTCTTCCAGAAAGTCCTCCCATGCAGGGAAGGAAGGCTGGCCGATGTCTTCCGCGATGATGTACTGCTTTTCTTTGCCACGCCACACACCCGGAAGCCGTGACAGCCTGCTGGCGTTCTTGTTCTGTTCATCTACGATGAACTGGTTCTTCTTACATTCCGCATAGAGCTTGTCTACTCGCTGGCGGTACTCTTTCTCGTTCCTGGCATCCACTTTGACAATGGCGTGCACGGATTTCCCGCCGGAGTAGACCAGCATCTTGACAGGCAGCTGCAGCTCTCTTATGATGGCGATCTGCTGCGGTACGGGCATCTTGTCAGATTCGATCAGGGCATACCGATATGCCGTTACGTTTCGATTGCCATAGCCTTCCCCGTCTAAAGGGTTCGGCCGGATCCAGGCCCCAGCGTCATGCTTATAGGAATAGATCGCCCGGGTGATGTCCCCGCCCTTTTCCTTTGCCTTTTCCAGGTTATTCAGCAGATCCTTTGCTTTTACCTGCAGGCCGTGATTTGCAGGGCTCCATTTATCCTCTTTTTCCTTATAGAAGGCATCATAGACAAATCCCACATAATCATCCGGCTTGAATAGTGCCGATATGTACCGGATTGCCTCATCAATGCTGCCGGTGTCATTCCATCCGGCCTCTGATCCGTGGAGCTGGTTCTCTTCGGCTTCGATGTCAAGCCATGCCTTATCACTTACCAGGTTCACACGCTCCGTGGTGCCGTTGGGGTTCCAATCATCAGAGATCTCGCTGTTCCAGTCCAGCGTCTCCATCCCGTCAAAGGGTTCATAGCCGTACCTTCTGGCGATCTCGATGATGGTACCGCCGGTGACTTCTGTGCTGTTGGATCTGCCGAAGCCCTGCCACTTCCTGGAGCATTCGCCTGTGTGGTAGCGTCCGGCATCTTGTGAGCTCCAGCCGTCCCAGACGGACAGATCGAAGCCTTCCCTGTGGAGTGCCATACCGATCTGCACCCATTCTTCGTAGGATGTCCCTGCAGGATCTATGGCCTGCAGAGCTTTCAATAATGTGTCATCCATGTCTTAGTCCTTTCTCAGATATAGTCTTCCCAGCTCATCGTCTGCATCTGCTCTGATGGCTGATATGTGGCAGGATTCACGTCTCTCGGAAGGCTCCAGTTATTCCTTGACAGTCTTGTGAGCATGTTCCCGGCTTCATTCTTTGACCACTTGGCCACGTTCTGGAAGCCGTAACGCTCCAATGTCTTCATCTGTTTTGGTGTGCACAGCCCCGCCTGGATCCGTTTCATGATCAGGTCAAGCAACTTGCTTGCAAGGCCTTTCGTCTTCACTTCGCTTGCTCTGATGCCGCAGTTCTCAAGCGCTGTCAGCTGCTTGTCTGTAGGCGGCTCCATCTCCCAGTCGAAGGTGGGCTCATATTCCGTGATGAAGTCATCATCCAGCATGAGGCCGTAATAGATCGGATCCACCAGCTTCCGCTGTTTCTGCTTCTGTTCTGCCAGCTTCTGGGCCAGTGCTCTCTCGCGTTCTTCGATAGCGTCACGCTTTGCCTGCGCTTCGTCTTTGATCGCCTGTGCCTCTGCATCGAGAATATCCACCATCTGCCCATCCGCCATCATGGCATCAATCCGGGCCGCTATAGCTTCATCTTTTGCCACAAGTACCGCAGGCTTAACCAGGTCATGCTTGGCTGTCATCCACAGGAAGTCAAGGATCAGGGCATCCTTCTTGCCCGTTTCCGGGGACAGCCGCAGGATCCTACCCACCATCTGACTGTATAAGCTTCGGATCTTGGTGGGCCGTAGCACTACGATGCAGTCTGCTGCCGGACAGTCCCATCCTTCCGTGAGTAACATGCTGTTACAGAGTGCGTTATATCTGCCTTTTTCAAAGTCGGTCAGTATTTCTGCCCTGTCTTTACTGGTTCCGTTCACTTCCGCAGCTGAGAGGCCGCGCTGGTTCAGCATTCCGCAAAACTCCTGGGAGATTGCGATCAGTGGCAGGAAGATCACCGTCTTCCGATCCTGGCATCTCGTCACCATCTCATCTGCGATCTTCTCAAGGTATGGCTGCAGGGCGATACCCAGCGATCCGTCCGTATAGTCCCCCATCGAAGTCTTGACGCCGGATAAGTCAATCCTGAGCGGGATCATCTCTGCTTTTGGCGGTACAAGATAACCGTCCTTGATAGCCTGTGCCAGACTGTACTCGTAAGCGATCGAGTCAAAGATCTCCGCCAGCGTCTTCTTGTCTCCTCTGTCCGGGGTAGCTGTCACGCCTAAAAGCTTCGCACCTTTGAAGTGGTCAAGGATCTTGCGGTAGGAATCCGCCAGGCAGTGGTGTGCTTCGTCCACAATGATCACAGAAAAGTAGTCTTCATCGTATTTATTCAGCCTATTCTCGCGCATCATGGTCTGTACGCTTCCGATGGTGATGTCAAACATGTGGCCGCTGCTCTCTATGCCCTTTTCGATACCACAGAAGAGGCCTGTGGAGTTATAGAGCTTATCAGCGGCCTGTCTGATCAGTTCGTCCCGGTGTGCCAGGATGAGCACCCGCCCTTTTGCAGATGCTCTCCTCGCGATTTCAGAGAAGATAATGGTCTTTCCGCCACCAGTCGGGATCACCAGAAGCGTGTGGTCGTGTCCATCGGCCCATTCACGCTCGACAGCATCGACTGCTGCCGCCTGATAATCCCTTAACTCCACTCATCATCATCCCCTTCCTTCGGCTCCAGCCATTCCTTCACATGATTGAAAAACACGCCATCTTCGCGTCCTGCGTCCTTCGTGATCTGCACCGTGCCGGTCTTGCCTACGGTCTTATCCCATGCCATGACCAGCTTCTCTCCGTGCTTCTTCATGCCCAGGCTGCGGAAAAACTGACTGATTTTCCACTCCATCTTCTTGTAGAGCAGGAAGTTTTCCTTGATGATGCAGTCACCATCATCCGTGCTGATCTTGATGGTGATCACTGCCTTGTTACAGCTGGGCGCCTTGCCGCCTTCCTTTGCCTCATGGTAGGCCCTGTCGAATCCTGTCACAGTAAAGTCATACTTGCCAGGTTCGAGCGTGACAAAGCTCCGCTCTTCGCCATCGTCCAGGATCTCGCTGTCCCAATCAAAAACCTCGTTTTCATTACTCATCTTTTTCTCCTCCTATTTCTTTTTTGTAGTTTTTTCATCTGCTATAAAAGGCACATTCCCGTACTTCTTGACGGCATTCAGGAAGGCTGACCAGTTCCCGACCACACTCTTTTCGATGAAGCCCCAGTCCTCGATATCGCTGAACATCCTGGCATCCGGGTACTTGTTCTTTGCATGGAATGTCACCATGACCTGATCCTCATTGACTCCGGCTTCTTCCATCAACTCCCGGAGCTTCGCCTCTGTCTCGTTCTGGATGGGGAAGGGCACTTCGTCTTCCTTCGGTTCCACAGACTTCGGCTCTTCCTTCGGCTTCTTTGCCGGTTTCTTCTCGGGCTCTGCTCCGAACAGATGGGAGATGCCCTTGAAGTCAAAATCCATCATCTCCGGCAGACTATCCCTGTTCTTTGCATCCCATGCAGGGTTATGGGTGGTATACATGACACGCTTTCCGCCCTGGGCCTTCTTGCTGCCAGTTTCGGTCTTGATCACGTAGGTCTTATAGTTGGCGAATAAGACCATGTCAGCCCATTCTTTGATCATGGGCGCCACCTTCTTGGACAGCTTCAGCTCCCAACGGTCATAAGCGCCCATCTCATCCGGCTGTTCAAATTTCCGCATCTGGCCGTGGCAGATGATCACGATGTTCATACCTTTGGACATGCGGAGTGCGTCCAGCTTTGCCAACAGCTTGTTGACTTTTTCCGATGCGAATGTGTAGCCCTTGCCGTAGCCGATGGCCTCGATCCCGGTCACGTTCTGTTCCTGGCAGACCTTGTCATTGATCATCAGCTCCAGCTTGTCCATCGTGTCGATCACAAGCGTCTTATAGCCATGATCCTCTTTGTAGAGCTGGTCGAGATCCGAAAGGACATCATCGAGTGTGTTCGGTGTGTCGAAGCGCTCCACGTCCATCCGGGCCGTGCTCCCTTCCGTGTCGATATAAACCGGCGCGGGGAACTGACTGGCCATTGTGCTCTTGCCGATCCCTTCAGGGCCGTAGATCACGACCTTATACGGGATAGTCTTCTTTCCTTTTGTGATATTCATCTCTTCTCCTTTCATCCGATCTTTAAGTGTTCGCCACGTTCGCCCAGCCGTGCAAAGCTGAACTCTTCACCAGCTGTCAGCGCATCCCTGATGGCGTTCTTGTCTGCCTCAATTGTCACCTTCTTGAACCGTGCCGGGAGCTCTTCGGGTTCGATGAACACCTCAACTGGTGCCTGTCCGCCGTTCTTGACGATCTTGGCACTGATCACCTGATCGCCGGCGTTCTTCCTGCCGCAGAGTCGCATGTATTCCATCAGGGTCTGCTTCATGCGGTCAATGTTGTTATCCAGTGCCTTCACGCCACTCTGAAGCCTCTGTGCCTCTGCCTTCTTGGCATCGCGTTCACCTTCCAGGTTCTTGATGCAGCGACACCACTGCCCCACCTTGTCATCGAGCTCCCCCTGCAGGGCCTCAAAGGTGTCTTTCCAGGCCTGCTCATCCTCAAGGCCCTCGTTCTGTGTGACAAAGTCCTGAAGCTCTGCCACGATCTCGTAAAGTTTTGCCATGTCCTTTTCTCCTTTTCTCTTATTCCAATGCTTCTTTGATCTGTTCCGCCAGGTCTTCCTGGTAATGCACCAGGTCACCTGTGATCTGTTCATCGATGGCATCCGTGGTAATCAGATCGTCCATGTCCGTCTTGTTCCCCTGGCTGTCTTCCAGGATGATCTTCAGATTGCCATTGACAAAATCATTAATCAGCTCCGTGATGCGGATGTACTCTTCCATCAGATTGAGGATCTCATCCTTATCTCCAGTCATCATCGTCATCCTCCTCATCACTGCCGATGTCGATCACCTTCACATGCGGGATGGTGTTCGCTTCAGGATCGCAGGCCGTGCAGTAGTCCAGATAGTCCATCCTGTTGCTCTTGGTGATCCGTTTCTTCCATCTGGCCAGCTTCATGGCTGCCTGTGCGTCTTCCTGTGTCCCCTGTGGATCCAGTGCGGCACCGCATCCATCGCAGACGGGATAGTATTGCCCATACAACAATTCGACCATCACTGCTCCTTTCTGATGTTCTTCTTTGTGCAGATCAGATAGAGGCCCAGCCAGATCCCGACTGCTGCCATGAGGCCCCACTCGAACTGGCCGTATCGGTCCGACAGGTACCACCAGATCCCGATGGACAGCAGGCAAAGGATGATGCCCACAAGCTTCTGCTGACGCATCATGTTGCGCTCAAACTCTCTATCCTGTGCCATTCTCAATAACTTGTGTTCATACTCTGTCATGATCTGCTCCCTTCTTACTGTTCTCTGTCTACCCACTCCACGTATACGTGCGTCCCATATTCGCCTATCCAGCTCCAGGCCGAATCCATATCAAGAACGAAAACGTCGATAGCTGTGCCGTTCTGCAGCATCGGGTGGCCGCCTGTGTCTCTGCACTCCAGCCTTGTGATCACCTCGAGCGTGTCCTGCCGGTATAGGATGCAGTCCTGCCCGATCCTCCAGGGTGCCGAAGCGCACACTCCCGGGTGCGGTGGTGTACCGTCTGCGCAGTTGTTTCCTGTCGGCAGATAGCATGTCATATAGACCAGCTGCAAGCCGTCTGTGTTCTCGGGCTGTGGCATGTCGATCACTGGCATCTGTACTGCTGCCGCTGTCGGTTCCGGGGTCGCTGTCGGTGCTTCTGTGGGTGTCGGCATCAGTGTCGGTGTCACTGTCGGCTTCGGTGTTGGTGACGGTGTCGGCGTGGGTGTCGGAATGAATGCCACCATCTCCACTTCTGCCGCTGTCTGCTCCACTGGCTCCCTGTGCAGTGCGATCGGTGCGAAGCACGCCCCTGCCAGCATCAGGATCACGGCGCCGATGGTGCGGTCAGTCATTGTCAACCTCCCGGAAGGTCAGCTGCACGTTTCCGCTTTTGCAATACTTGACCTCATTCATCTTCCAGCCGTTCAGGTAGACCGTCAGCACCTGCTCATCATCAATCTTGTCCAGCCGTGTCCTGATCCCGATCGGCTCATCGTAGAATGCTGTCATCCTGTCCGGGGTAGTCCGTAAAGCGCTGCAGAGCCTTGTCAGCATATTGATCCCGATCGCCGCCTGTCCTGCCTCCAGCTTCTTCACCAGTTCCACATCCGCATCCAGCATGTCTGCCAGCCGTCTGGGTGTGTATCCGCATCTTTGCCGCTCTGCTCTTATCGCTTCGCCCATCTTGGCTGCTTTGCTCTTCTCTCTCATCCTTTTTCTCACTCCTCTCCGATCATGAAGCTGATCCCGAGATACTCGCAGGCCTCCACCATCTCCCGCAGGCTCCACTCTGTCCTGTTCAAGAGCTTCTGCCCCACTGCCTGTGGTGTCATGCCCATGTATTCTGCCAGCCCCTGCCTCTTTAACCTCTGCCTTGCCAGTTCGCCACGCACGCGATCCGAAAAGGCTCTTGCTGTATGTTCTGCTTTGTTCAATCGCACTCGCGGCATCGTTTTCTCCTTTCTTAAATGCTGTTGGTTGCATTTCCTTCAACCTTTCGGGCAAAAAAAATGCTGTCCCGTTGCTTCACAGTGAGCCGTAATGCTGACGTCAGACCGACTATTTCGGATGCCGTAAACTCGCCTTTCCCGGCTAGCCGGTTATATAGCGTTTCCCGCACCATTCCAGCCTTTTCAGCCACTGCGACCATCGTCATTCCGCTGTCCTTGATGATAGCCTTCAGCTCTTCCAGATCAGTCACTTTATCACCTCCTTTCGTGTCATTTGGTTCAACCTTTTTCAATATAGCATCTGGTTCAACTTCTGTCAACCATTTAAACGATATTGTTGAAAATTTTTCAATAATGTTGTATTATGTGGGCAAAGGGAGGTGTGCATGATGTTAGAGCTCTACGAAAACATTAAGAAATATCGAAAGATGAATGGATGGAGTCAGAACGATCTGGCACTGCGTGTGGGTTATTCCGATAAGAGTATGATCTCGAAGATCGAGAAGGGAATGGTTGACCTTTCACAGACGCAGATCATGCGCTTTGCCAATGCTCTTGGTGTCACTCCGTCCGATCTGATGGGATGGACTGAAGAGTATTATGAAAATGACGCTGCAGAGATGGCACAGAAGCTCTTCGAGAATAAGGACATGCGGCTCCTGTTCGATGCTGCGAAGGATTGCAAGCCGGAAGACCTGCAGATGGCAGCAGCGATGCTGACCAGGCTCAAGCAGACCAATCCTGATGGATGATTATGTTAACCCAATTTATCGGACAGTAAAAGAGTTATCCTTCCCCCATCAACACAAAGGGAGGTGCAAAAGATGGAAGTATATGTATATCTGACCGACCTGCCGGAAGGCATTCACGAAGCCGTCACGCCCTGTCTTGGCGGCTTCACCGTCTATATTGATAACAGGCTGACTTATGAGGATCGCATAAAGGCCTATAAGCATGCCATGTACCACATTCTGAATGATGACTTTGACCGGGACGATGTCCAACAGATCGAAGCAGAAGCACACCATGAAGGGAGGTGATCCACATGTCACGTAAGTTTATCGGAAAATGCAGGCTGTGCAGAAAAATACTTGTATTAGGGACATTTGACAGCAGTGGGTACTGTTCGAAGTGCGCCGCATCTCTGGAGGAAGCTGCAGAGCGTGGCCGTCAGCGTGAAGCCGAAAAGCGCAAACATGAGGAGAGAAAGGCAACGGCCATCATGCAGATACCAGCCTATCCCATCACGCTCTCCGATGAAAAGCGCAGCAGGCAGAAGGGATTTGAGCCACCGACCTTCTCCAACATCACGCCGAAGGGTGACTACCGCAGTTATATTGCCCTAGATGTGGAGACAACAGGGCTGAACGGTGGCACAGACCGCATTGTGGAGCTGGCGGCTGTCAAATTTCAAGACGGCCACGCCATCGAGACATTCAGCACGCTGATCAATCCGGGCAAGCAGATCCCCGCAGATGCTACGGCAGTCAATCACATCACGGATGAGATGGTCAAGGATGCACCCACGATCAGCCAGGTTCTGTCATCCTTCGAGGCCTTCCTGGATTGCTCCGTGATCACGGCCCACAATCTGGAATTTGACCTGAAATTCTTATACTATTCCGGGTGCAGGATCCTTGAGCAGAAGCACAAGTATATTGACACGCTGGCACAGTCCCGGAAGAAGATCAAAAAGGATGAGATATTCGGTTATGCCCTGTCTGATGTATGTGGATACTATCGCATCCAGCAGGCCGGATCACACCGTGCTCTGGCTGATGCTATGGCCTGCGGTGAAGTGTTCCAGCATCTTGTGGAAGAGGTGCAGTCATGACCATCGAAAAACATGGGAATAAGTGGAGAATACGGCAGACAGTAGACGGGCACAGATACTCTGTCACAGTCGATCATAAACCGACAAAGGCAGAGGCGCAGGTGCTGATCACGAGACAGTACACACGCCCTGCTTCGTCATGTCCTAACCAGACATTCCAGGATGCTGCAGAAGCTTATATCAATGCCAAGAATAACGTGCTGTCACCGGCCACGATTCGCGGGTATCACATCATACTGAAGGGCCTGCCGGAAGACTTCAAGGCAACCCGTCTGCCAGGGATCACGGCCATCCAGGTGCAGAAGGTGGTCAATGACATCAGCGGACAGAAAACGCCGAAGACGGTGAAAAACTGGTCTTCCTTCGTGATGGCAGTGCTGAAGTCTGCAGATCTGGACATCCGGCAGCCACGACTTCCCCAGAAGGAAAAGAAGCTGCCATACATCCCCACAGAGGACGATGTGAAGGCCATCTTCGCCGCCGTAAAGGGCACAGCTTATGAGGTACCCTATGCCCTGGCATCGCTCGGTCTGCGTCTGTCAGAGCTGTGCGCCCTGACCGTGTCCGATCTGGACGGCTGCACCCTGCACATCACCAAGGCCATCGTGTTGGGTGAGGGTGATGAGTATGTCCTGAAGGCACCGAAGACCACAGACAGCACCAGGGATGTCTTGATCCCCCAGGAGCTGGCCGATCTGATCCGGCAGCAGGGCTTCATCTACAAAGGCAAGCCGCAGAGCCTGACGAAGCACCTCTACATCCTGCAGGACCGTCTGGGGATCCCCCGCTTCTCCATCCACAAGCTCCGGCACTTCTTCGCATCGTACATGCACATGAAGGGCTTCACGGACAAGCAGATCCAAGAGGCTGGCGGCTGGCGTACAGACAACATCATGAAGACGGTTTACCAGCATGCCATGGAGATGGATGCCGCGAAAACAGCCATGGCAGGGCAGATTTCAGGGCTTTTTTCATAGTCTGCCCCACCACAGCCCCAAAAGCGAAAAACATATCAATGTTTATGCGGTTTTTGCGCGTTTTCTCATGGGGTTCAAGTCCCCCTTCCTGCACTTCCCAAACAATCCCGAAGTACCGCTGAAAAGCCCTTGATTTCAAGGGTTTTTCTTTTTCCCCGCGTCACAAAATGAAAGCTGTTTTTTCGTGAAAAAAGGTCATTTTTCAAAAAATCTGCCCCAAATCTGCCCCACGTTGTCCCACCAAAAATGGAAGGGGGCACGCATCCCCCATGAATGCAGAAGGCCCCCGGATCTCTCCGAAGGCCTCCCGCAATATGGAGAACACGATGGCACGGATGATGCTGTCAGTCTCGGTCGTCGTGGGCGTCCAGGTAGTACACGAAGGCCAACAGGCCCACACCCACGAGCATCAAAAACAGCTTTTCAAGCAGCGCTGTCATGGCTCTATCTTCGCCAGCTTCTTCAGCTGCTCGATGGCCTGGATCACTTTGTCATAGCCGACCGTGGCACACAGGAATGCCAGGAAGACCAGCGCCACGATGCTGACGATCACCTGCGGTGTGACCTCGATGCTCGCATAGATGATATATCCAACGCTTGCCCCTGCCGTCAGGATCACGGCCACGACTGCTGCCAGAATGTTGGCACTGTACTTGATCTTGAGTTCATCCAGGATCTTTTTGACCGCCTCGGTCGTCAAGCTTGTGAAGATGGCCACAGCCACCAGTCCGATCATTAAAACATTGCTATCCATATTTTGTCCCTCCTTATACTCTTTCTGTATAGTCAAGGCAGATCCAGCCCACGCCTGACTTCAAAAAGCCCCAGTTGTCTTGCTGCTGGACGATGGTGAAGGCTTCACCACGATGCACAGTCATAACTATGGGGTAATTCGTGCCGGGGCCTTCCCTGACGTTCAGCTCATCGGCAGTGATCCGCACGATGTACGGCACAGACGGGGACGGGGTCGGCTGCACGCCGGTAGCATACTTGTCGTAGAAGTACTGCCCATAGCTTGCCCTCTTCTGCTTTACGGCTTCGCTCTGATCTTTGGGCCGCTCAAACTGCGTGAGCACGATGGTGCTGGCATCATAGACAGTGGTGGCTGTCCGTAAGCCCTGCAAGGTAGTCTTGTAGCTTGTGCTCAATTCCTGCCACAGCCAGTCCAGCTGCAGCTGAAGGTCGCCAATAGAGCAGCCCTTGTTCTTCTTCATGTTCAGCAGGCCATTCTTCCTACCTTCGGACGTCCACTGCGCCAGCCCATATCCGGCACGGTCGGCTGCAAAGTTGGTATACGCCCCGATGTCCACTGCTGCCGTGTACTGCTCGTCTGTCATGCCCAGTGACTTCTCAAAGGTGTTCTGCAGATTGTTCGGTCGCAAGCCGCTCTCTGCCTGCAGATTGCCCATCATGCCTGCCACGCCGTACTCGTTGCCGATCTTCGCCAGCAGGAAGTCCCAGATGCGTTCCTCATCGTTTTGCGGCTCGGGTGACGGCGTGGGCCGCTTATTCATCGCTGCGATGATGTCACGCTCCACCTTTCCGCTCGTGTGGTAGTCCTTCCACGTAGGGCCGGGACAGTTACCGATGATCATGATGCGCCCATTCTGCCTCACAAGTATAATCCCGGTGTTGACCGACACGCAGGTGACACGGTTTTCGGGCTTCTTGCATATCTTTGCAAGGCGCCTGGTTTCTTCGCCCAGTGTGATGTACGGATCATCACGGAAGGCAACATCCTTTTCCTTTACGCGGCACCCGACATTATTCAGGGCAGCGATGGCGCTCACAATGTCCAGGTTCTCTGGCTCGTTCGATGAATACTTTTTGCCGGCGATGCACCCATCCCACAGAAGAAGCTCATCAAGGAAAAGCGCGGCCTGTTGCTTGTTCATGTTCAGCCATTCCCAGGTGAACCGCTTTTCATTCAGATATTTTTCGCAGATATCATCCACGATGTTCTTACCGTCGTTATAGATGCGGATGCTGACGCTGCCGTTTGATTTGATGTTTTCTTTCCACTGCATCCCGATCTTTGTCAGGATCTCTTTGATGCGTTCAATTTTCCGCTCTTTCTTCAGATGATATTCCAGCCCATAATATGCAAGGCTTCCGTCCTGCCGCTTCTCATACATATAGTGCCCATCAGCCTGTGTTGCTACATAAAATCGGATCATATCGTCGGACAGATCCAGCCCCGGCATGTCTGCTTGACCGGCAACAGGAATAAAAACACCGTGCTTTTTCTGCAGCAGGTTCCCGAAGGTTTCAATTCTCCAGTTAGATGAATACTGCCCACGATAGACCAGCCTGTGATCTTTTGTTGCGATCAGTCCGTGGTTCTCGTATACATCCTGCTCACGAGGTTCCACTTTATCGTATACGCCCTCAAAAGTGATCCTCATGTTGTCGAGGTCGGCACATGCGATCTTGTCGCCGATCCTGATGTCTGACATCGGCACCCAACCACATCGTGTTAGCACTTCTGTGTATTCCGGCACGCATGCGGTAGCCGCATAAAAGCAGTGCAGGGTCAAGCTTCCATCCTTGTTGCCTGTGTATCGCGGCGTGATGCCATACCGTGTGCAGATATCCGCACAGAGCTTGATGGTGGAGTTGTACGCCGCATCCGATACCGGCCACGGATCCCCCACAAAGCTGTTGGAGCACTCGATTGTGATGGCACGCTGGTCATTCCAGGGGCTTGACGATGTCCACGCACGCCTATCTTCTGACACGCCGCCGCATATATCGCCACCGTTGCCCACGTAATAGTTGGCCGATGCCACGTTCCCGTTCTTGTGGGCAGTAGCACAATTCTTGCCAGTGGACACGCCTGCCATGTGGTGGATGGTGATCTTCGTGATCAGCTCCGTCCGTGTGTTGCTGTTCTTGGTGCCGAAGTCAACTATGTCCGTGCACAGCTTTGAGTATGTGCTCATCCCATCGCACCTCCTTCCTTCTTTCCTTCGGGGATCTCCGTGAAGTCCTCGCTGATCGTCAGCTGCTCACCGAAGGCGGCCCGCAGCTTGATGATGTTTTCGGCGCGGGCCTTCCAGTAGTAGAAGCCGGTCGCACTGGCCAGCTCTGCAAAGATGCCCGTGATGATGTAAGACAGCGGGGACAAGTCCATCGTGCGCCACATCAGCACGAAGGATGCCACCACGATGGCAATGGTGGCCAAAGCCACCACCACCAGGATGATTTTTGAAAATTCAAGCGCCTTTTTTTGCATTCCGCAGGGCCTCCACTTCGACCTCAAGGCGGGTGATCCGATCCGCGAAGGAATTATGTTTGCGCACCTCTTCCGTCAGGTCGCTGATCTTTGCGTTGATATTCTCGATGTTCGTCTTGGTCACGGCCTGATCAGTGGTCAGCTTCTGCTCGATTTTGCGGCCGCTCATTACATTCGAGAACACCACGCCAAACAGTGATAAGCCGCCAGTGATCAGTGCAACAATGACATTTTCCATTTTGTTTTATCCTCCTCGTCCTGCCGCAAGCCCCCGCGCCACGGGAGTGGGATGATTACTTTTTCCATACTCCCTCCCCCGTGGGGGATTGTGTTATTTTTCTATGTATGAATAAATTACAGTTACATCGGTTGATAACGCCGCAGAAAAATCATTTGTGCAAACCTTAACATACCAGTGCCCATACTCATTAGTGTACGGGACACACATTAAGGGATTGCTATTTTTTAATGATTTAGTATGTGCTTCCAGTATAATTGTGCTTGAGTCATCAAGATTTCCAAGCCTTAATGCTCCCGCTCCTGCGCCAGTTGTTCCCGTTACTGTGCCCGTTTTTATTCTTTTATTGTATAATTCGCTGTTGCTCGGCACATACGGCGCATAGGTAGGATCTTCGACGCTTGCCAAGCGGATCATGGGCTTGAATATGGTCGGATTCTGCTCTGTGCCAAGGTTAGCTCCATTTATTACGCTTATCTGTACATGCTTTGGACCAGATGCGATATTGTCGGATGGCGTAAAAGGAATTGTTCCATTTCCGTAATCGCTTATATTGTTTGTTCCATTATAATGATAATAGTTCAAATAAAACGTGCTTGCTGAAGCATTTGCTGGTGCCCCGGATAACACAACGGATTTTCCAACAGCGGGATCATCTATCAGTTTTTTATTATTCCAATCATAAAACTGGCAAATAACACAGCCTGTATTTGCAGTTGCTGTTCCCCATACTTTCACGGTTCCGTCAGACATCTGCCGAAAAGTGATTCCGCTGTCTTCCTTGTCTGTCATACGGAATGGCAACATATTTTTCTGCACATCGCCGCTGACATCACCCCATCCGATCTTTTCCTCAAGGCACTCCTCCACGCTCTTGTGGTAGGGTTCGTAGGTGGAATCGGTGACCGTGGCAAGGCGAATCATGGGATAGAAAGTAATTGGAGTAGTTAATATCTGTCCAGACTTGATAATTATTGCGATATTGCTATTATTTGGAACAGGGTCTAAATCAACGGTAAAGGCACCCGACCCCTCGCCAAAATCTCTTGCGGTATTTACTCCGCCATAGTTATAAAACTGTAACCAATATGTAGAAGTACTGCCACCACTAGGACAGCCAGACAAAACGACATTCTTCCCATCAAGCGTTCCATCCACAAGTGTTGTCCCTGTTGATATTAAATGCATCGTTAAAAATGTATCAGCAGTAGCGCCACCCGCTCCCGTGCTGACGGTCACAGATCCATCAGAATTCACGGTAAATGTAATGCCATTTGTGGTAGTTGTAGTTGCATTATTCTCAAGCAGATTCTTCCCCGTCCAGCCCACGGTGGAATCAATGAGGGATTCCATTCCTTCTTCAAGGTCGCTGCTCCAGTCAGCATCTCCCGTCGTGCCTGACTTCTTCGTCAGCACTTGACCTTTTGTCCCGCCACCCGGCAGGGTGCTGGTTCCGTTCGTCACTGTGAACGTGCTGGTGGTTCCATCGCTCATGGTGATGGTGTACGTATCAATATATCCCGATGTGCTGGTCTTCTCCACACTTACGATCGTGGCACCATCATCACCCTTTGCATCAACACCACTGTCTACATACTGCTCGTCATCGCTGTCCCACACATACCAGTGTTCATTATCCCCGATATACGGAGCATGTGCGCTGGCTGCTTCAGCCAATTCTGCTGCCGCTTCTGCTCTTTCTGCGTTAGCCTCTGCAGCGTCGATGATGGCAGGGATCTCGGTTTCACTGATGTCGGTGTCTTCTGACAGTGCCGCTGCTTCCACATCCAGGATGAAGTTCCCGGTGCCCAGCTCGTTGTTGCTGCCGTCCACAATGACCAGCTCACAGATCACAGCACCTGCACAGGCGGTCATCTGACGGGTCACATCTGCCGTCACCACGCCGGCATTGTAGGTGGCGTCATAGCTGAAGCCCTTGTTGTCAGGCTTGGTGCCCTGGATCCGCGCTGTCAAGCTGGCAGTCGTGAAGGGGCTGGTGCCGTTAAACAGCGTAAACTGCAGCGTCCTGCTGCCGAAGTCGTACTGGCTGACCTTGATCCGGGGCGGTACTGCGCCGGGGATGAGATTTAAGTTGATACTCTGTGTGATCATTGTTATCCTCCTTTATGTGGGTAATGATTTATAGAGCAGATCAATGTTATACTGTCTGCCATTGCTTCCGCTGCCTCCACTAATAGCGCCGCCGTTGTTCAGGATGGTCGTGTGGTAGTATCCATAGTTCAATAACTGCATCTCCGCAGCCGCTCCTGCATCAGGATAGACTCGCTGGAATACGATCCACCTATATGATTCAAAAGTAGTATCTATAGGCGGAAGATCCCAAATAACAACCGTCTCATCAGGCAGCGACTTATTAGCATCTATGGATATTCTGACATGAGCAAAAGTCAGATACGGCATTCGCAGCACATCCGCGCCCACCGCTACTCCTGTGACGCCCGTCTGCACGCTGAATGATGTATAATTTATTCCTGCCAGCGGGATGCCATTCAGCCGCAGGCTCAAGTTATTATTCAGCTGAATGAAGTCCCCATCTGCCAGCGTGTAGAACATATTCCCATTACAAAACGAGAAGGCGCCGCTCGACATGTTCCACCAGTTCTTCCCGGCATCGTCAGACAAGATGCCCGCTGTGATCAGCGACGCATTCAGGATGCCGGCCGTGATCAGGGATGCCGACAAGTTGCCCGTGGTGATGAAGTCAGCCACGATGGCACCGTTGGCAGTGATGGCCGTAGAGTATGTCCCGTTGTAACCGTTGCTGGAATATCCAAGCCCCGCCTGATTCCACCGCCACACCTTCGTGGCTGTTTGTTTACTTGCGGTATTCATGATCAGGATCTGATACGGCTTGCCATTCGCGTCTCTGTCGATGACCACATAGCCGCCTTCCTGCCCCGTGATCAGGTCAGAGGCATCATCAATTGCCTGCTGAAGGTTCTGTGCTGTCTGCTCGATCTCATCGCCCAGATCTTCCAGCTTGATGTCGATATTGTTGATAATGGCCGATGTCTGCCGCTTCGTGGCTTCCTGTGCGTCCTGGTTGTTCCGCTGGATGTCCACGATGTTCTGTGCCAGGTTGGTGCGGGCCTTGCCGATGGTCAGCTTCTCGAAGCGATCCAACAGCACATTGTATTCCGTCTTGATGATCTTGGCCTGCGTGGCGATCCCGAAGCGCTCAAAGAAGATGGTGACGGTGTCACAGATGGCGGCCTGTTCAAACAGTGCCTTCCAGTCCTTGTATTCTTCCGTGCTCCCCAGGTCAATGAAGCTGACCTCAATGGCGGCATCCGGCACGCTCTCAAGGTTCGCCGTGACATAGGCCGTGGCAGCTGTCCGCATCGCATTGATCAGTTTCGTCTCGATCTGTGCTTCGGTGTCGCTCGGGTTCGCATCCCGGATGGCACCCTCATCGACCATGCTGGACACGTCGAGCGCTTTGTCTCTGTATGTCCCGTCAACATGCCCACGCTGTGCCCAGATCGTCACTTCCGGCAGTGTCAGGCACTTCTCCTCTGCGTCGATCAGGTACGGTGTCACGCCGGTGATGGTGTAGTCGTTGTCCTGCTCCTGGGTGATGTCCTGGATGTTCTTGCCATAGAGCAGACGCAGGCCGCGATCTGTGCCGCGATGCGCCCACAGCTTCACGGTGAAGTTATCCCATTCCAGCTCACCGCCATAGACATCAAGGATGCTGTTCTGCCTGCCCCCGATCCAGTTGCGGAAGGATGCCGGCTCATCTACTGTGAACAGGGACGATGTGGACACATCTGACCAGGTCGTGAAGTCCCCGATGTTCGTGGCATGGGTGGCCATGGATGACAGTGCATCACTGGCAGACACGCCGGAGCACGGCAGCACGGTCGCATAGGCCAGATCATAGCTGATGTGCTGGGCATAGACTTTGAATTGCTTGTTCAGCGGCTTGGTGATCTTGTAGATCCTGAATATCTGTTCTGTCCCGAACACGGCAGGCTTCGCATAGATAAACATGTTCATGTCGATCTCGGAAGCATGGATGCCCGTCTCCGGGTAAGTCATCTCAAGCTCATAGGGGCCGTTCCGCTCTTCCGTGACGATGCACGAGATGGCATCGGTCAGCTTGCCCAGGCCGTTACTGGTAAAATATGATTCATCTGCAGCATATAATGTAGGGATCATAAACACCACCACCTCGGATAAATATCAACCATACAGCCACCGATCCAGTACCCAGCCTGCGGGTATGGCGTGAAGCTGATCGTGTTCACCCCGGGCTTCAGCACCGGGAAGACGCCATCATCCAACACCAGGTAGCTGTTCAGGTTCGCCTGATCTGTCTCTCCGTACACGTTCTGCATCTCACAGTCGATCAGGATGGGCTGCAGCACGCTCGGGGCATTGATTGTAAACTGCACATCGTTGATGTTAAAGACCACCTTGGTGCAGTTCGAGTCCATCGTCAGCTTGATGGTCGGCAGGGCGTCCTGCTCGGTAGGGTTCAGCACGCTAAAGGAAGTAGCCATACCAAAAGAGCCGGCGCCGTCAATGATCGCTTCGCCGCTCTTCAGCCACCTCTGTGGCATGCAGTCGAAGGACAGGTCAAACTTTCCAGCCACCAGCTTGTCCACCGGCTTGGCTGTGAAGGCTCCGTTCACCCTTGCCATGCGGTACTCGTCCGGGTGATAGGTGTCCTCCAGTCTGGAATACCCCCGAAGGGTGCCCAGGAAGTCCCGCAGGGCGTCAATATTGCGCCCGAAGTCTTCCACGATAAAGGCGGGATATTTCACCGTGACATTTTTGAAGCGCCCGTTGTCCAGTGTCAGATCCCCGTTCCTTCCGGGGATGGCCACGCTCTTGACATCCCGCGCCGGGGCATTGTAGGTGCCATTTCCGCTGATATATACACCAAAATCAGCCAGGTCACGCCCCGCTATGATGATGTGCTGTCTGCCTAATACCATGCCGATCTCAACCTCCCGACCTCGTTGCTGACGCTGTCAGCCACTGCCTGCGCGATCTCTGCAGGGTTCTGTGCGTCTGTCGCATACACCTCGATGTTGATGGGTGTGTTGTTTGTCACGTTGTTGCCGGCGCTCTGCGTTGTTGCGCCGTTGTTGAAGGTGTTATTCTGCAGGCCGTTATAATTGCCCAGGTCAGGGATCTCGGGGCCGATAGACTGCAGGGAATTGCCGCCGCCTGCTGCCGATCTGCCACCACCACCGGCGCCGACACTGCCTGCCGCTCCCGCCGCACTGTTTGCCGCCGCTGCCAGTGATGCAGCCGCTGCCTGCACAGCCGGAAGCATTGCATTCAGACCGTCCACAAGGGCCTCACCGATGCCGATGCCGTATTCATACCAGACATCACGGTCCATAGTCAGTGCTGCAGTTTCCTGCATAGTCCTGCCAAGCTCTGCAATAATCGACTCGGCCTGCCTGATATTGTTGTCAATGCCCTGCACAAGGCCTTCGATGATGTTGATGCCGAAGTCTTCGTACACTTTCGACGGGCTGTGCATCTGGTTGTCCGTCTGAAACTCTTCCTGCATGTCCTCGGACATGGTCTGCACGGCATCGGTCACATCTTTCTCGTGATCCTCAATGGCCTTGACCACTCCGCTCGGTACGCCTTCGCCGACCTTCTTCCAGCTGTCCATGGTCTTCTGGTGCTGGACCGTGACGCCGTTTTCCAGTGCGCTGTTGTAAGCTTCGTATTCCTTCTCACCTAACTGCCGGTAGTTCTCCTCGACCATGACAAGCGTCTCGCCGGGGATCGCCAGGGCTTCCTCGAACATCTTGGAAGCGTTGGCAAGCTCTGCAGCGCTCATCTGGTTGAAGGCCTGCACATACGCTGCGCCATCCGGCCCCATCTTGGCCAGTTCCTGCAGCATACCTTCCGACACGCCCTTCCGGGACAGATCCTGCAGATTCTGCGACCAGTTCTGCAGCCCTGCCACCTGTTCCTGCATGTTCTTCAGGATCTCTTCTTTACTCTTGGAAGTCTGTGCCGTGTATTCGTCAAAAATCTTGATCTGCCCGGTGATGCTCTTCGTTGTGGACTCGATCATGGATGCCCAGCTTTCAGAGATGGCATCTGCCGCCTCGTCATAGCCTGCAGCCGCCTCAAGGGCCGCATTCGCACCCTGTCCCATAGCTGCGGAGCTGGTCCCGATCTTCTCGGTCAGGTAGTCCTGCTCGTTGCCCAGTTCCTGCAGACGGGTCTGCATCTCATAATAAGGACTTGTGGCCGCAGAGCATTCCACAGCCGCATCCATCTGTGCCTGTCGCAGGGCTTCCAGGTTCTCCTGCTGTGCCTGGTATTCCTGGTTGGTCAGCTCGGAGATGTCCTTCAGGTTCGCCTCTGCTTCGTGGTATGCCAGGGCGGCATCCGTGGCACGCTGTTCGGCAGCAGCCACCTCATCTTCCATGGTGGCCATCTGCTGCTCGATCTCGATGCGCTCCTTCATGATCTCGGTCAGCTGTTCCTGGATGGCCGCCGCTTCTGCCTGCCGGAGCAGGGCTTCTGTGTAGCGCTCGACCTCATCCGCTGTCATGCTGATCGCGTTGGTCTGTTCGTCATAGGCCAGATTCAGCTCCGGCATGATCGTGTTCAGCTCGTTGACGATATCACGCACACGCCCGGATTCTGTCACCACGTTGCCGTTCGCATCCACATAGCCGCGCAGCTCGTTGGTCAGCTTGCCCACAAGTGCCTGCTGTCCAGCCATTGCCGTGCGGTCAGCGTTGCGGGCTTCTGCGCTCTTCCGGCTGGTGTCGATGACAGCGTTGGCGCTGTCCACCAGTGCCTTCTGCTCTGCGTTCAGCCTGTTGGTGCTGTCAGACAGACGCTTGTTCTCTTCGTCCATCTTGTTCATGGCACTCTCAAGGCCGACATAAGCAGCCGTGAGGACCGCGATCACAGCGACCACTGCCATGACCTGTGGCGGCATGGTAGCGATGGCCGTGCTGACCTTACTGATGACATTGATCAGGGCACCCACGCCGGTGGCGATCTGCCCGATGATGATCAAAAGAGGACCGACAGCTGCGACGATGGCAGCCACCTGCACGATGGTGGTCTTGGTTTCCTCATCGAGACTGTTCAACCAGTCAATAAACTCTTGTATTTTTTCGATTACCGGCAGCAGAGCCGTGCCGATCAGCTCACCGAAGGAAGTGCTCAACACATCCAGGCTGCTCTTCAGCTTCTCCAGGGAACCGCCCACGCCGCTCATCATGGCCTCTGCCATCTCATCGGTGGTGCCGGCGCAGTCATTCAACGCTGCAGACAGCGTCATGACCTCTTCCGGGGCCGTGCTGATCAGTGCCAGCCAGTTGCTCATCTGGTTCTTGCCGAAGATAGCAGAAGCCGCCGCCAGCTGTTCCTGTGCGGATAGCTGTGCAAAGGCATTGTGAAGCTCACGCTGGACGGTGATGCTGTCCTTCATGTTGCCGTCTGCGTCAAAGATATTGATGCCCAGTTCCTTCATGGAAACTGCCGCTTCCTTGCTGGGCTTCGCCAAGCGTGCCAGGCCTGTCTTCAGAGCCGTGGCTGCCGTGTTGGCATCTATGCCGGCATTCGCCATCACGCCCATATAGAGGGACGCATCCTTGACATCGTAGCCTGCTGCCTTGAATACCGGCGCCGCGATGCTCATGGAGCTGACAAGAGCATTGATCTCAAGGGCGCTATTATTACAAGCAGCCGCGAATATATCCGCATACTGCTCGGTGTTCTCGAAGGCATCGCCGAAGCCATTGATAGTGGCCACAAGGCCTGCCGATACAGTTGCAAGCTCCCCGCCTTCACCTGCTGCCAGATTCATTGCCGGAGCCAGTGCTGCAGCGGCTTCTTCAGCGCTCAAGCCTGCCCGTGCAAAGTTCAGCGTGGCCTGTGCCGCTTCGGACATTCCGAAGACCGAGTTGCTGGCGGCATCCTTCATGGCATCGTTCAGCAGTTCAGCCTGTTCGGCTGTGTTGCCCATGGTCTTGTTGGTCAGCTGCATGGTCTTATCGACCTCTGCGAAGCTCTTCACAGCCATGGTGCCTGCTGCCACGATGGGCAGGGTCACGGTGGTAGACAAGGTCTTCCCGACCGCCGTGATCTTGTCACCGACTTCTTTCATTTTGTTGCTGACTTCGGACATCTGCTCCTTGATGCTCTTCGCACTCTTGGTGCCGATGTTTCCGAAGTCATAAAACTCATCTTCAAGCTTTTTCAGGCTCTGCTGGTTATCAATGATCTCGCGCTCAAGGGCTTTCTGCTCTTCCGTCACCTTGCCGGTAGCGTTGGATTCTTTCATCAGTTCCAGCGCACGCTTCTCTTGAAGGATCTTTTCCTCGGTCGCCTTGATGGCAGCTGCAAGCGCCTGCTGCTTCTGCTTCAGCAGTTCCGTGTTCGTGGGGTCGAGTTTCAGAAGCTTATTAATGTCTTTCAGGTCGCTCGTAGTTGTTTTGAGCGTATTGTTGACATTCTTCAGGGACTCCTGAAGTTTTGTTGTATTACCATTTATGTCAATAGTAATTCCCTTAATTCTGTCTGCCATAGCTTAAAACCTGTCAAAATCTCCTTGTGCCGCCAGTTCCCGATACTCACAGCGGTCATTTCCTGCTTCCGTGATGATATCCATGACCATGCCTTCATCCAGGTTGTCCAGATCCGCGATGGTCAGCCCCGCCTGGAGCGCACGAAGGACAAACAGGGCGGTCGTTATTTCCCGCTCTGTCCGTCTGCCTTTTTTTTTGCGTTTGCGGTGGTTTCTTTGTTGCCGTAGTATAGATTCATGATATCTATGCCGGCTTCGATCATATCTACAAACTCAAAGCCGTCCAGCCATTCATCAAAGTCGGCAGAAGACAGCTTGCTCATGTCCTTCTTCTCTGCCGATGCTGCCATGATGTAGGCCAGGCGCTCATACAGTTCAATGTTTCCGTAGCTGTGCATATCCTTACGGGCGATATCAAGCCGCGCCAGCAGGTCTTCCTTGAATACTTCCCGATATCTCAATGCAGTGGCTGCCGTTGCCCGCATCGGGATCTTCTTTTCGCCGATCGTGATCTCTCTTTCCATGTCCTCTTCTCCTCCATAATGTTCAAAAGCCGGGACGGCCATCTGACCGCCCCGGATAAAATTGTTTTACGCCGTAACCGTGACTACCTTGGTGGCAAACACGGAAGCATCCGTGGACAGCTGTGCCATGATGACACAAGAGCCAGGATCTACGCCGGTGACTACGCCACTCACAACGGTCGCCACTGATTCGTCGTTCGAAGACCAGGTAACAGTGCCGCCTGCAGGTGTCGTGGTAGCCGTCAGGGTGATCGTCTCACCATCTGCTACGGTGTCAGGGCCGTCAATGGCCACAGCGCTGGTGGAAGTGCCGGGCACATACACAGCACTGAACCATGCGTTGTAGGTTGCGTCGGTGGTGTTGTCGTCGGTCTTGGACTTCACCACGTTCTTGCCGATGCCTGCGAAGTACACGGTGGCAGCATTGATCGTGATGGACTCGGTCTGTACCTCGACAGCCTCTTCCTTCGTCTGGCCGCTGATCTGCGGACGGGTTGCGGTGCAGTTGTACAGAACATGGCGCACCTGCTTGACATCGCCGTCAAACTCGAACATCAGGGCGAAGCGGCCGCTCTGTGCGTCAGCATTCTCGACCAGTACGCCGTTGCTGTCCTCGATATCTCCGAGTGCATGCTTTCTGAAGTCTGCAGGGATCAGTGCGCTCTCGAAGTCGCCCTCATACCCGTTGTTGTTGTTCAGGACATAGTACTTGATGCCGTCTGCATAGAAGACAGTAGCGTCACCGCTGGCATCAAGGGACAGGCTGACCGCTCCGGGCCATGCCTTCGGCTCTCCGAAGATGGGAGCGCCGTTGCTGGAGAATGACACGGGTGCCCAGTGCACATTCTTCAGGTTGTACTTAACTTTATTTCCCATGATATGCTCCTTTCTCGCCGCTTGGTCTACAGTTCGTAGAGGGTTTCATAAAAGTCCTCTGATTCGATGTAGGCGGTATCAGCGGCGATAGCAAAATACAAGCCTGCATCTGTCATGGCTTCCTCTGCGGCTGCCATGATATTTATCATTTCATCCGGGTCGGATGCGTAGATCTCGAAGTCCACGTTGTCCCCCCGGTGATACACTATGCCGTCTGCGCTGAAGTTGTCTGGCGCCACACGGCGATACACAGCAAAAGGCGGCTCGACTGCTTCAGACTGCTCAAAATGGTCGTATCTGAAGCCCACAATCAGGTCATCCTTGACCAACTCTTCACATATTCCCTTGATGATTTCATCCTTCTGCAAGCTTCTCCACCGCCTTCTCAAAATTCTTGACTGCTCTTTCCTCTGCCGGTCCGATATGCGGGAATGCTTTCACATGCCCGATGGTCCTGCCGCCACGCCGCAGTGCATGGCCTTTTTCGAGCAGATGCGTCAGCTGGTAGCTGGTCCTGTTGTGCACTATGGCCTCTGCTGACAGCCTTGTCGATGTGTCCTTGACCGCCCAGCCTTTGCGATATTTCCCGGTTCGCTTCGGGGAAGCATTCCTGGTTTCCCGCTTGGCCTCATTTGCGATCTTCTTCACCGCTTCCTTCATGCCTGCCGTGACATGGTCGCCGTAGGCCTTCAGGATCTCGTTCACGGCATCAGCCAGTTTGTCCGCTTTGACTGTTCTGCTCATTGCTTGCTGCACTCCTGATCTTCACGTTGACTCGCTCCAGTTCCAGAAGGTCCACATTCCGCTCGGGCTTGTACTGGATCCGCTGGATGCGGTACTGCTCATCACCGCCATTGATGACCACAATGTCCATGCGGTCGATCTTGCCGGAGTGCGGCACCTTCACCAGCTGATCCACCCGATTGCTCTTGACGCTGTTCTGTGCTTCGTAGTACCGATGCACGCCGACGCTCTGCATCTCGATCCGCAGGTGCGCCTTTTGTTCGCCAAGGGTGCGGCCCGCTTCGGCAAAAACATCTATGTACCCGTCCGGGTATGTCTCAACCTTCTGCTGCGGCCGCATTGTCTACCTCCCAAAGCATCCGAAGCCCCACGATGTCGGAGCGGTAGTTCGTCTTGAAGTCTGCCACCGATCCGCTGCGATCATAGAGCACATAGTTAAACAGCAGCTCCTGGGCGCGAAGGTTGACATTCTCGCCTGTGAAGGCCGTCACCTCCACGCCCGTCTTGCCGGATATGTAAGCAATACCGCGACGGATCATGCCCATCAGCTGGTTGTCCATGTCAGAGTCTTCCCAGGTGATCCCCAGGTAGTTCTTGACTTCGTTCAATAAACTTGTAGGCACATTGATCGCGCTCATCTGCTTCACTCCTTATTTGCTGCTCTTTTTGGTTTCCTTCTTGGCTTCTTCCTTCTTCTCGGCAGGCTTTTCAGCTGCCTTCTTGATGTCGGTCGAGCCAAGCTTAACGATACATCTGATCATGTGGCACCTCCTTATTCCGTCTCAAGCGTCAGACCGCTCAAGCTATAAAGCTTCTGGC
>Ga0265300_10000890_pt1 | contig 30048 bp, 26 predicted proteins | sample AusTroGonzalo_MG_FD_193482 | JGI IMG/M metagenome (GOLD analysis project Ga0265300, IMG submission 193482) | Bovine rumen microbial communities from tropical cattle in Woodstock, Queensland, Australia - Gonzalo_03 | ecosystem: Host-associated > Mammals > Digestive system > Stomach > Rumen ...
AAGGCGGTGGCTTTGTGATAGTGTCAGCATCGAGGAACATGAGGCCGGTGTTGGCATATTCGACCAGGAACAGCTATGAAGGTGAGATCCCTGAGACAGCCTGGTATTTTATTGAAAGCTACAGCAGAAATGCCGACTATTGCGACGAAAAAGGAGTGATGATGGCTAATGCCGACTTGGAATGGAAAGCGCTGGAAAACAATGAGTTGCCTGCAGCAAAAAATACAAAGACAGTGGAGACCCTGCTGCAGACAACATGGAATCAGAGTTATCCTTACAACTATTATGCTCCAGAGTGCCAAAGCTATTGGAACGGCAACCACTGCTATGCAGGTTGCGTGGCCTGTGCCATGGCTCAGATTATGAAATATTGGGATTACCCGGTTCAAGGTCATGGCTCCCACTCTTATTACCACAGTACCTACGGTCAGTTATCAGCCAATTTCGGTGAGACAACCTACGAATGGGATATCATGCCAAACGATCTTGGCGAACTGCTTACTGATGAAGCTAAAGCTGTGGCTCTGCTGATGTATCACTGCGGTGTCGGTGTGGATATGAACTTCGGAGCTAGCTCAAGCGGAGCTAACTCGCCGGATGTTGAAATAGCTCTCCGTCAGTATTTCGGATACAGTGCAGCAGTGTACAAGGCCCGCACACAATACACCGAAGAAGAATGGATAGCATTACTGAAGAGCGATCTCGACCAGTCTCGGCCGATTTATTTCTCGGGCTTCAACGACGACGGAGGTGGTCATGCCATTGTGTGCGACGGCTACGACAGCAATGATTTTTTCAGCTTCAACCTCGGATGGAGCGGTATGGGTAACGACTACTACAGCATCAACGATGTGGCGGGTTTTAATAGCAAAGAAGCCATAGTGATGAACATATATCCCTTGGAGATCAGAGCCGATGAAAACGGTATCATTCACGTGGACGCTGACGGCACCGGCAACGGTACTTCTTGGGAAAACGCCACCCCTTATTTGGAGTACGCTTCAGCTTTGGCCAATGTAAGCTCAAAGCAGATTTGGGTGAAGTCTGGCACATATTACGGCGACATTGACAACGTTAACGGCGCTTTCAACATCTACAAGAACAACCGTGTATACGGCGGCTTCACTGGCAATGAAGGTCCCGATTTCAACCTCGACGACCGCGACCTGGTTGCCAATCCGACCATACTCGACGGAATGAACACCCACCGTGTGCTGTATCAGACCGACCATTTCATGACTTCGGAATATTCCATCTGGGACGGCTTTACCATCCAAAACGGATACTCAGGAGCCGGAGGCGGTGCCTATCTGTGCTGCAACAGCCGTTTCTCAAACTGTAACTTTTTGAATAACACTGCCGATGGTTTCGGTGGAGGAGTTTACGCCATCAGCGCTTATTATGATAACTCGACAGTGCGTTTCAACAACTGTGTTTTCGAAGGCAACAGCGGCTCTCTCGGCGGAGCCATCTGTGACATGATGGGAGTCAACGTGGTAAACAGCCGTTTCAGTGACAACAGCGCCCAGACCAAGGGCGGCGCCCTGTATGTGTATCCAAACAAGGAAAGCAAGTTTGTGAACACCATATTTGACAACAACAGCGCCCAGCTTGGCGGAGGCATGTACAACAAGGGCAAGATTACCATGATAAACTGCGATATCGTCAAGAATGAGGCCGAACAGGAGGGTGGCGGCATTTACAATGAATCAAAATACAACAGATTCTACAACAGTGTGTTCTGGGGTAACAGCAAACTTTCAGGCTACAATCAGATTTACGGCACATCTACTTTCGACCATTGCGCAATTCAGGGAGGATATGCCGGTACCAATATCATAAATCTGAGCGGCGAAAACGACGGCAGCGACAGTGACAGCTATCCTCGTTTCACCGATTATGAAGCCGGCGACTACTCACTCGCACTCAACTCGGCCCTGGTTAACGCCGGCGACAACTCGGTGACCGGTGTGACTGGCCCCGATTATCTTGGCAATCAGCGCATTGTGGACGGCATTATTGATATGGGAGCCATAGAATGCCAGATTGTGGACGCTGTTGACCCAGTGGAGGGAACAGCCTTCCAGATCTATCCGAATCCTTTCGACAGCCAGTTGATAATCATCTCGGATGGGAGCATCAAAGTGGAGGTTTTCAACGCCATAGGTCAGAGAATAGTGAACGCCACGGCTCAAGACGAGCTGACGCTCAACACTTCCGACTGGGATAACGGCATCTATTTTGTGAAAGTGAACGGTGCTACCGTCAAGGTTGCCAAATAGTCTGCGGTGAATACAACAACCGTCGACTGCTGACTACCAGCGCTTCGGTTTTGCGATAGTGTTTCTCAACCCGAGCAGGGTTGTAAAAATCACGAAGAAAATATCATACAGTGGGGTGAAGAGGAGTCCTAACTTCTTTTCACCCAATTGTTTTGCCGATTTTACATAAATCCAGTCCATGCTGATGCCATGTAAAAGCATCAAGGCGCCAACCGCCACGTAATAAACCGGACATCCGTTGCTGCAATGGAAGGCCGGAGACAGGCAGAACAGGGTTATACCCGTCGCATAATAGAACAAACGGCTCATCAGCAGAGTTCCCAAAATGAAATTGGTCGACCTCTTGTACATATTGGCGGTGGAGTAGTGGCGGCGCTTCTGGTGAATCCAGTCGCTGAAGGTGCGTTTGGGCTCCGATTCCACCCTGTTGTGAGGATCTATACAGACGCGGGTGTTATGCTTGTTGGCCACCTGGCTGATGAAAATGTCGTCGTCGCCCGACGGTATGGTATAATGCGAGGTAAATCCCTTGTTTTTATAGAAAAGATCGCGACGGTATGAGAGGTTGCGGCCCACACCCATGTACGGGCGCTTGGCCAAAGCCATCGACAGATACTGAATGGCTGTGTAAAGAGTGTCGAAGCGTATGAGCTTGTTCAGCAAGCCTTTACGTGTAAAATACGGTCCGTAGCCCAACACCACCTCAGTTCCTTTGCGGTATGTGCCCACCATCTGCTTGATCCATTGGTCGCTGTCTGGCAGACAGTCGGCGTCGGTGAGCAGCAGAAGGTCGTATTTGGCCGATTTTATGCCCATGCTGAGCGGGAATTTCTTGCCATGGAAAAAGTTGAGGCTCTGGGTGAGCGACACCACATTGATGTCCGGACGCTGACGCACCAGTTCCTTCAGGTAGTCGGTGGTCTCGTCTATCGAGCAGTCGTTAACTATAACCAGCTCAAACTCAGGGTAATCCTGCGACAGAATCTTGGGAACCAAATCTATGAGATACTCGTATGCATCTTTGGCGCAGACTATCACCGACACAGGCTCATAATTCGGCTGGCCCTTGTCGTATTTCTTTTTATTGAAGAAAGCCAAGCGGCTGAACAGTCCCCAAAAATACAGCATTTGAATCAGCCAAGTCAGGACAAAAACACATAAAACGATAAAACTCAAAGAGTTATAATTAAAAAAAACTTCCATCTCGTTCAATATTTACAGTCTGCAAAAATATTAAAAGTTTTTTGTATTTTTGCACAAATTTTACAGATGAAGTACAGCGTAGTTAAAAACGATGCGAAGAGCAATGCCCGTGCCGGCCTCCTTACCACCGACCATGGAGACATAGAGACCCCGATTTTTATGCCTGTGGGTACTGTCGGCAGTGTGAAGGCCACGCATATCCGCGACTTGGAAGATGAGATAAAAGCCCAGATAATACTTGGCAATACCTATCATCTCTATCTTCGTCCGGGTTTGGATGTGCTGCACGAGTGTGGCGGACTGCACAAGTTTAACGGCTGGCATCATCCTATTCTGACCGACAGCGGCGGCTTTCAGGTTTTCTCGCTGACCGACATCCGCAAGATGACTGAAGAAGGAGTGGAATTCCGCTCGCACATAGACGGCTCCAAGCATATGTTCACCCCTGAACGGGTGATGGACATTGAGCGAACCATAGGAGCCGACATCATAATGGCTTTCGACGAATGCGCTCCCGGCACTTCCGATTACAAGTACGCTCAGGAGGCCATGGGCCGTACACACCGTTGGTTGGACCGTTGTCTCAAGCGTTACAACGAGACTGAGCCTCAATACGGTTATTATCAGTCGCTTTTCCCAATTGTTCAGGGTTGCACTTACAAAGACCTGCGTGAGGAATCGGCTGAGTTCATAGCCTCCAAGGACTGTGACGGCCATGCCATAGGCGGCTTGGCGGTCGGTGAGCCTACCGAGGTGATGTACGAGATGATAGAGATAGTGAATGCCATTTTGCCCAAGGACAAACCACGTTACCTGATGGGAGTGGGAACGCCGGCCAACCTTCTGGAGGCCATTTCGCGCGGAGTCGACATGTTCGACTGCGTGATACCTACACGTGTGGGCCGTCATGGCATGCTATATACATCAGAAGGAATAATAAACATCAAAAACGAGCGTTGGAAATACGACTTCTCGCCAATAGACGAAAACGGCACTGTATACGTTGACCATCAATACAATAAGGCATATCTGAGGCATCTGGTGATTTCGAAAGAACTGCTGGGCCCAATGATTGCCACCGTTCACAACCTCGGTTTCTACCTCTGGCTGGTGAAAGAGGCGAGAAAGCATATTATCGAAGGCGACTTCACCGAGTGGCGCGACATGATGCTGCCCAAAGTGATGAACCGCATATCATAACAGAAAACGAAAGGGATGAGAAAACTCGACTGGTATATTTTCAAGAAATTCATTGGCACTTTCTTCTTTGCCATCAGTCTGCTCATCGTAGTGGTTATAGTGTTCGACGTGTCGGAAAACGTGGACAGCTTCATCAAGAACCACGCCTCGTTTTATGAGGTGGTGTTTCATTTCTACATTCCGTTTATCCCTTATTTCATTAACCTTTTCATATATCTGTTCACCTTTATCTCGGTCATCTTTTTCACCTCCAAGATGGCGGGGCATACCGAGATTATTGCCATATTGAGCAGTGGCATCAGCTTTAGACGCTTCCTGTGGCCTTACATGATGGCAGCTCTGATGTTGGCCGCTGGCTCGTTCTACCTGGGTAACTTCCTGATTCCCAGAATGGATACTGTCAGAAGGACTTTCAAGAACCAATATATGGAAAACCTGATGAAGAGTTCGGGCAGCAACATACATGTGCAGATTGAAAAAGGCGTTTATGCCTACATGTCGAGTTACGACCTGAAGCGTTATACCGGCTATAAGTTCACTTTGGAGAAGTTTGATGACCATTCGTTAGAATACAAGCTCACCGGTGACAAGATAGTTTACGACACAGTGTCTGAAAAATGGCGTATCACAAACTATGTGGAGTATTATTTCAAGCCGGACGAGAGGATAGCCAAAGGCAAGGTCATGGATACCGCTTTGGTGATGAAACCTACTGATTTTTACTTTGTTAAGGAGGATTTTGAGGAGATGAACCTCATAGAGTTGAGGCGATATATAGGCGAGCAGCGGGCCAAGGGCGCCGACAATATTCTGCCTTACGAGATAGAGATGCATAAGCGACTGGCTTCACCGGCCGCCATTATCATACTCACGCTGATCGGAGCTTCATTGTCCAGCCGCAAAACCCGAGGCGGCATGGGAATCAACCTCGGAATCGGTATCACCATCACCTTTACCTACATCATTTTCATGGAGTTCTTCCGAGTGTTCGCAATCTCGGGAATAATTTCCCCCTTGATGGCCGGATGGTTGCCCAACATCATCTTCGCCACCATCGGAATATACTTCTTCGTAAAGGCTCCGAAATAACAATTAGCATTAAAAATCTTGTTTTTGCCCAACTCGAAGTAATGCAGGGTCTTGACGCCAAGCAGATTGAGATCAAAGACAATGAGGATTACGGCTGGCGCACGATATGTTCTAGGCTGTACATTATTTTTTGAGTTTTTTCTATATCATTTCATTTTTTTCGTAATTTAGCGAAAAATTTGGAGTACTATGCATATAGCTATAGCAGGAAATATCGGCTCGGGAAAAACTACGCTAACCCGTTTGTTATCAAAGCATTTCGGATGGAAGCCCCATTTCGAGGAAGTTGACAACAATCCATATCTAGAGAGTTTTTACGACGATATGAAGCGCTGGTCGTTCAATCTGCAGATATATTTCTTGAACAGCCGTTTCCGTCAGGTGGTGGATATCCGCAAAAGCGGTGAAAACATAGTGCAAGACCGCACCATATACGAAGACGCCTACATATTCGCCTCCAACCTTTACGATATGGGTCTGATGGAGACTCGTGATTACGAAAATTACCAGGCGCTGTTCGAACTTATGAGTTCGTTCCTGCAGGCGCCCGATCTGCTGATATACCTGCGTGCCAGCGTTCCTACACTCGTGCGCCAGATTCAGAAGCGTAACCGCGACTACGAGCAGTCCATACGTCTTGACTATCTGAAGGCTCTCAACAAACGCTACGAAGAGTGGATTGCCAACTATGACAAAGGTAAACTGCTCATAATCGAAAGCGACAACATCGACTTGGAGAACCCTGACGACTTGAGCACGGTTATCGAAAAAATAAATGGTTCATTAAACGGATTGTTCTGATTATGAAGATTTTAGGAATTATTCCGGCACGTTACGGCTCTACACGTTTCGAAGGCAAGCCTCTGGCCCTGATCAACGGCAAGATGATGATTCAGCGTGTGTACGAGCAGGCCTGCAAGGCTGACCGTCTGTCAGAAGTGGTGGTTGCCACCGACGACGAGCGCATCTACAATGCTGTACTTGGCTTTGGCGGCAAGGCGGTTATGACCTCAACCAATCACAAGAGCGGCACCGACAGATGCCGCGAGGTGGTCGACAAGGTGGGCGCCGGCTTTGAGGCGGTGATTAACATTCAGGGCGATGAGCCATATATCAATCCGCTGCAGATCAATCAGATAGCGGAGCTGATTTCGGATAAGGACACCCCCATAGCCTCCTTGTGCAAGCCTGTTCACGATGCTGAGGAACTGGCAAGCCCCAACGCTGTGAAAGTGGTGTTCGACAAGAATGGCAAGGCGTTGTATTTCAGCCGTTTCGCCATTCCGTACTTGAGAAACAAGGTGGAGAGAACGTTTTACAAGCATATAGGCATTTATGCATATAAAACATTGACACTCAGAGAGATATCGGCATTGCCACAGTCTGGACTGGAGCTGGCCGAGTCGTTGGAGCAGCTGCGCTGGCTCGAAAACGGCTACACAGTCCGCATGGGAGTGACGGAGTTCGAGAGTTTCTCGGTCGATGTGCCTGAAGACATTACTAAAATTGAAAGTGTTTTTAAAGAATAATAGATTACTAAATATATGATAATCAAGTATATAACCGAATTGTTGTTTGACCATGAGTGCGTGATCATTCCTGGCTTCGGCGCTTTCATCACCAAAGAAGTGCCTGCCACTTTGGATTACGTCAACCATAGTCTGACTCCGCCGACCAAGGAGTTGGCTTTCAACGGACAGCTGACATCTGACGACGGCCTTCTGGTGGGTTATGTGGCCCAACGCGAGGGCGTGACAAGCACTGAGGCCGCCAAAATGGTGCACGATTTTGCCATGAGCAACTTAGCTGTGATTGAAGCCAGCAGCGTGTTGCGTCTGGACGGAATGGGAGTGCTCAGCCGTGTCACCAACAAGGACTATGTGTTCCAGCTGGATAGCGAGCTTAACCTGTTCGGCGACGCTTACGGACTCACAACCTTAAAGGTACAGCCTGTCTATAGAAAAGAGACCTATCAGAATATAGCCGTTCAGATAGCAACTGAACAGAAGGAGAAAAACACTCCGATTACGGCCATAGACGAAAAACCTGAGCCGGGCCCGCACCGTGTGACACGTCACAACTATAAATGGTTCCGCGCCGCTGCCTATTCTATGGTGGTGGCCATGTTCCTGGTGCTGCTCGGATGGGGTGCCGACAAAACCGACTCCCGTTTCGCATCGTGGAATCCGTTCTTCTATGCCTCACCCAACGAGTTTATCGCAAAACATATAGGCTCGAGCATTTTCAATGTAGAGCCTACAGTGGTGCTCAATATAGAGAAGGTGGGCGCCATGCTGATTGAGCCGGAAACCGAAATCTCCTATATAGAGAATGTCAATCCCGAACTGCTCAAGCCGGTAGACGACAGAGTTTATTACATAATCGGAAGCTCGCTCAAAAATGAAAAAGACGCCAAACGTTGTGTAAACAAGTTCAAGAAGCAGGGTTTTGAAAACGCAGAGGCTCTGCCTATGAACGACAAGGGCAACATCCGTGTGGCATACGAATCAGTGATGGGCTACACCGTGGCCATCAAACGACTGGAAATCATCAAGACAGAGAATAACGCTGACGCCTGGCTGTTGCGTAAAAAGTAAGATAAAGTGGGAAGAAAGAACAAACTGGCACGTTTTGCCGAATGCAAGACATTCGATAATCTTTTTGAGTATTCTTACGAACGCCTCAAAGAGGAGGGGTTCCCAATGAAAGGCCATTGGCATGAGTTTTTCGGCAACGACAACCCCATAGTTCTGGAGCTGGGCTGCGGCAAAGGCGAATATACCATAGGCTTGGCCAGAGTGCATCCGAATATTAATTATATAGGTGTCGACATCAAAGGAGCCAGAATGTGGGTCGGAATCAAGCAGGGCATGGCCGAAGGCCTTAAAAACGTGGCATTTGTGCGCACCCGCATCGAACTTATTGAAAGCTTCTTTGCAGAAGACGAGGTGGACGAAATCTGGATTACCTTCCCCGATCCGCAGATTTTGAAGGCCCGCAAACGCTTGACAGCGCCTCCGTATCTGGAGAGATATAAGAAATTCCTCAAGAAAGACAGCTATGTCAACCTTAAAACCGACAACGACTTGCTGTACGAATTCACTCTCGAGGTGGCTAACGAGGCCGGCTATCCTGTAGTATACAATTACAACGACCTGTATGCCAACGATGACGAGCTTGAGGTGAAGCACATCCGAACCTTTTACGAGCAGATGTGGCTCAAGCAGGGCTTGACTATCAAATACTTGAAATTCAAGGTAAAATAAGCGAAATCAGTCTCTTCCTATAGCCTTAAGCATAGGGACGAATTTGCAGTCGCCGAACTCCTCGCGCGACAGGCTGCCGTCTGTCTGTTTGGTGAGGCGCAGCATGTGCTGAGTGGTCTCGTCTTCGTCATGGTTGAGCGGTATTACCATAATGCCGCCCGGCTTAAGCTGTTCGATTAGGCTTTGCGGCACCTCGGGGGCACCGGCAGTTATTATGATGCGGTCGAAGGGGGCATAAGTCGGGAGCCCTTTGTTGCCGTCACCCAGAAAAGTCCTGATATTGTACGGAAACTCGGCCAAAAACGGCTTGGTTTTCATGTAGAGGTTGCGTTGGCGTTCAATGGTGAACACACGGGCGCCCATCTGAGCGAGAACGCAGGCCTGATAGCCCGAACCTGTACCGATTTCAAGCACTTTCATGCCTCTTGTGACGCATAGCAGCTGACTCTGAGTGGCTACGGTGAAAGGCTGCGAGATGGTTTGACCTGAACCAATGGGGAAGGCCTTGTCCTGATAGGCAAATTCCACGAAGGAAGAGTCGAGGAAGACATGGCGGGGTACAGTGCCTATGGCATTGAGCACGGCTTCGTCTGTGATGCCTTTATCCTTAAGCACTTGCACCAACTGTTGGCGCATTCCTTTGTGACGGTAAGAGTCTTCCTGCATAATTGATTTTTTGAGTCGCAAAGATAGTGAAATTTTTGACACTCTTCTCGAAATGCTCACAGTACCCTGTGGTAGGTCGCATTTCTGCAAAAGTCAGCAAAATTTTAACAAAAAAACTAACGACTAAAGGCCAAAGACTAAAGACTTTTTTGTATTTTTGCAAAAACTTTTAGCTATGTTAAAAATCGGCGTTTTGGGTGCAGGGCATCTGGGAAAGATTCACATCAAATGCATTCAGCAAATAGATAAATATGAGTTGGTCGGCTTCTACGATCAAGATGAAAATACAGCCATGAGAGTCTCCGCCGACTCGGGCGTAAAGCATTATAAATCAATAGACGAGCTTATTGACAATGTGGATGTCGTGGATATCGTGACTCCTACGATAGCGCATTTTGACTGCGCTTCGAAGGCGATAGCCAAGGGCAAGAACGTGTTTATCGAGAAGCCTATAGTGGCCACAGTTGATGAGGCCAACAAGCTCATTGCCTTGGCAAAGGCGGCAAAGGTGAAAGTGCAGGTGGGTCATGTGGAGCGTTTCAACCCTGCTTTCATAGCAGCACAGCCTCATATCGGAGAACCGGTGTTCATTGAGGCTCACCGTCTGGCACTCTACAACCCTCGCGGCTGCGATGTGCCGGTGGTGCTCGACCTTACGGTGCACGACATCGACATACTGCTCACCATCATGAAGTCGCCAATCACAGCCATACGTGCCAACGGAGTGTCCATAGTCAGCCCGACACCTGATATAATCACAGCCCGCATAGAGTTTGAAAGCGGAGCGGTGGCCAATCTTACCACAAGCCGTATCTCACTGAAAAACATGCGTAAGTTCCGCATCTTCCAGAAGGGTGCCTACATCACCATGGATTTCATGGAGAAAAAGGCTGATATAGTGAGAGTTGAGGATGTCAACGGCGATATCGGACCTTTCGATATGACCATAGATCTGCCGGATGGACGCAGCAAGAAAATATCGGTCGAAGAGCTCGAGTCGAAAGAGTTGAATGCCATCAAGACCGAATTGGAACGTTTCCACGACGCCATAGTCACCAACACAGAACCTCCTGTCACCATTGAGGACGGAGTGGAAGTTTTGAAGGTTGCCTATATGATTCTCAATGAGATAGAGAAAAATCAACATCAGGTTCAAAAACATCTTCTTTAATACAATAAATTGTATTAATTCACGTTTTAAGATTAAAAAGTGTGGTTATGAAAAGACGATATTTACTCGTATTCGGAATATTTTTATTGTTTTTTTCATGTAACAAATTCAAAGGAAGTCAAGAGATTCCCGCGTATTTGCGCATAGAACCGTGGTCATTAGTCACTGACTATGAGCGTGAGGGCGCTGCCACACATGCCATCACCGACGCTTGGGTTTATGTTGACGGTAACCTGCACGGTTGTTTCGAACTTAAACAGCACAATGACGGCGTTTATGCCATGATTCCCATTCTGGAGCACGGCGAGCACAATCTGCAGATTTATCCAGGCGTCAAGCTGAACGGTATTTCCTCAACCAGAATCCAATATCCCTGCTACAAACCTTATAAGATCAAACGGATGCTTAAAGAAGGCAAGGTGGATACCATCAGCCCGTTGACAACTTATTACAGCATAGACAGCACCAGTTTAAAGTTTCAGCTGATGGAGGATTTTGAGGATGTCAATAACATCCGTCTGTACATAGACACCAATTTCTCACATGCTGTCAGAGAGCGCGTCGACCACAATGTTGACACCAACGCCTGGCTGGACCCGGTCGACCCGATTAACCACCATTGGTCGGGACATATTCACTTGGGCGACAGCATTCACAAGTTCAGCCTTGTGAGCGGTGAGATTACCAACATACCCGATCCGGGCAACTATATTCTTTTGGAGCTTGATCACAAGTGTGATGAGGATTTCCTGTTTGGAATGTATCTATTCTCTTCGCAGTATGGATTGGTGGACAAGGAATTGGTTTATGTCAAGGGATCAGACACCTGGAAGAAGATTTATCTCAATCTGAGCCCTACATTGTCGGATAATTATCATGCGCTTTATTATAAGTTCTATATGAAAGGAATAGTGGACACGATTACTGAAGCCGACTACTATTTCGATAATGTCAAACTGGTATATTTAGTAAGAAACTATTAGAAACTCTTTATCTTGGCTAAGAAAATAAATAAGCGGAAGCAGACTTTAAGGTATGTCTTGTGGGACTGGATAGCCTCTGTCATTACATGGTTTGTGTTCTTTTGTTACCGCAAAAGTCTGGAATTTGTCGATATATTCAATGATTTCAGTGTTATTACCAACGACAGGCATTTTTGGGAGGGAATAATCGTTATCCCGATTTGTTGGCTCTTGCTCTACATGATGGCCGACACCTACCGCAATGTTTACCTGAAGTCGCGTGTGCGTGAGCTGGGACAGACCTTCCTGGTGACGCTTATAGGCACCACGGTGCTTTTCTTCGCCATCATTTTGAACGACGCCATAGTCGACTACCGCACATATTATTCGTTGTTCGCCTTCCTGTTTATGATGCAGTTCATACTGACCTATCTGGGCAGATTGATAATCACCTCGGTCACAGCAAGGCGCATACACAACGGAGATTTGGGCTTCAACACATTGATTATCGGCAGTAATGGCAACGCCTGCGCAATTTACAAGGAGATTAAAAACCAGAAGTTCTCATCTGGAAACATCATAGTCGGCTTTGTGAATGTGTTCGACAAAGACGTTTACAAGGTTCAGAAATACATCCCTCATTTGGGTCATTACAAAGACGTAGCCAAGGTTATCAAAGAGAACGACATTGAGGAAGTTATCATAGCCATTGAGCGTTCCGAGACCGAGACCATCGACAAGATTCTGGTGGAGCTTGAAAGCTCGAATGTAACGGTCAAGATTATACCTCTGATGCAGGAACTGGTGTTTGGCGCCGTGAAGCAGGAGGGTATCTGGCACGCTTCTCTGATACAGATTACCCCGGAGCCCATGCCGGTATGGCAGCAGGTGGCAAAGCGTTTGTTCGACATAGTGGCCTCCGTTTTGGTTATAGTGCTGCTGTCGCCGGTTTACATCTTTACAGCCATAATGGTGAAGCTGTCATCTCCAGGTCCTATATTCTACAAGCAGGAGCGCATAGGACAACACGGACAGCCGTTCAATATGCTCAAGTTCCGCAGCATGTATGTGGATGCCGAGAAGATGGGACCTCAGCTTTCGGATGACGACGACCCGCGTGTCACCAAGTGGGGCAGATTCATGCGTAAGGTCCGCTTGGACGAGATTCCGCAGTTTTTCACAGTGCTGGGAGGCAAGATGTCGATTGTGGGCTATCGTCCGGAGCGTCAGTTCTATATCGACCAGATTGTACAGAAGGCTCCTCACTATCGCATGCTTTTGAAGATAAAGCCGGGCATAACCAGTTGGGGCGAAGTGAAGTTCGGGTATGCGTCTAACGTCGATGAGATGGTGGAGCGACTCAAATACGACATCCTTTACATAGAAAACATGAATCTGGCCGTGGATGTCAAGATTTTGATTTACACAGTGCTTATAGTTATTCAGGGGCGCGGAAAGTGATGCCCTGTTAAAACGCTGGAAAGGTCAGTAACTCCAAGGTCTTTCCGTTAGATGCTGTATTCGTTGATCTTGGATTTTTCGAATTTCTCTTTGGCGTATTTCAAGTCGACGACCAACTTGTTTGAGTCGGATGACGGCATTTCGAACATGGCGTCGTTGAGTATTGCTTCCAAAATGGAACGCAGTCCGCGGGCGCCGAGTTTGAATTCTATGCTCTTGTCGACTATGAAATCCAAAACATCATCTTTTATCGTCAACTTGATGTCGTCCATGGCGAACAGTTTGGTAAACTGTTTGGTGATGGCGTTTTTAGGCTCGGTCAGAATGCGCTTCAAGGTGCCGCGGTCCAATGGGTTGAGATAGGTGAGGATAGGGAAGCGGCCTATGATTTCGGGAATAAGACCGTACTTCTTCAGGTCGGACGGGGCGATATACTGCAACAGGTTGTCACGGTCGATCTGCTGCTTGAGATCGGAGCCGTAGCCTATGGTGCTGGTGCCTACGCGGCTGGCGATAATCTTGTCTATGCCGTCGAAGGCGCCGCCTGCTATGAAGAGTATGTCTTTGGTGTTGACCTGAATCATTTTCTGCTCGGGGTGCTTGCGGCCTCCTTGTGGCGGTACGTTTACCACTGTGCCTTCCAGAAGCTTAAGCATGGCCTGCTGCACTCCTTCGCCCGACACGTCGCGTGTGATGCTCGGGTTGTCGCCCTTGCGCGCTATCTTGTCGAGTTCGTCAATGAAAACTATGCCGCGCTCGGCTGCTGCCACGTCGTAGTCGGCGGCCTGGAGCAGCTTGACCAGTATGTTCTCGACGTCTTCACCCACGTAACCGGCCTCGGTGAGGACAGTGGCGTCGGCAATGGCGAACGGGACATTGAGCATGCGGGCTATGGTCTTGGCTAACAAAGTCTTACCGGTGCCGGTTTCACCCACGAGTATGATGTTGGATTTCTCTATTTCAACATCGTCTTTGGTCTGCTCCTGGTTAAGACGTTTGTAATGATTATAGACAGCCACCGACAGAACGCGTTTGGCAGCGTCCTGTCCGATGACGTATTGGTCAAGGAAATTCTTGATCTCCAGCGGCTTGAGAAGCTTGAAGTCGGGTATTTCGGTACGCTTGAGGTGTGCCATCTCCTCATTCACTATCTGGTTGGCACGGCTGACACATTCGTCGCAGATGAAACCGTTGACGCCAGTGAACAGCATGTTGACCTCGCTCTCCGAGCGACCGCAGAAAGAACAGTGGTTTTCTTGTTTTTTTGACATTTTTCCAGTCTTCAGTTTTTAGTCTTCAAAAGACTAACGACTAAACTATTTCTTGATAAGCACTTCGTCAATCATGCCGTACTCCTTGGCTTCCTCTGACGACATCCAATGGTCGCGGTCGGCGTCGGCCCACACCTTGTCGTAAGGCTGTTTGGTGTGGAGGGCGATGATTTCGTAAAGTTCTTTCTTCACCTTCTGGATTTCACGGGCTGTGATCTCTATGTCCGAGGCCTGACCCTGCATTCCGCCCATAGGCTGGTGAATCATGATGCGTGAGTGCTTCAGGGCTGAACGTTTGCCGTCGGCACCGGCGCACAGGAGCACTGCAGCCATGGATGCCGCCATGCCGGTGCATATGGTTGCCACATCAGGCTGGATAAACTGCATGGTGTCGTAGATGCCGAGACCTGCATATACCGAGCCGCCAGGTGAGTTCAGATATATCTGGATGTCACGCTTTGGGTCGGCTGACTCCAGGAAGAGCAGCTGAGCCTGTATGATGTTGGCCACATAGTCGTCAATCTGGTCGCCCAGGAAGATGATGCGGTCCATCATGAGGCGTGAGAATACGTCCATCTGAGCCACATTCAACTGACGCTCCTCTATGATGGTAGGGGAGATGTAGTCGGTGATGGTGTTGGCGTACTTCTCAAGTCCCAACGCGTTGATGCCACGGTGCTTGGTGGCGTATTTATAGAATTCTGTGTTTGTGTTCATTATTCAGCTTTCTTGGTGGTCTTCTTTGCCGTTGTCTTCTTGGCAGCCGGTTCAGCCTTCTCGGCGGCTTTCTTTGCGGCTGGCTTCTTTTCGGCCTTCTCTGCCTTCTCGGCTGGTTTTTCCTCAGCCTTTTCAGCGGCTTTCTTGGTGGTCTTCTTTGCAGCCGGTTTGTCTTCCTTTGGAAGCACTGCTGCTACGAAACCTTCGTAGTCAGTGTCGACAACTTTCACCTTCATGGCTTTCTTCAGGAAAGCGGTGACTTTATTGTCGGCGACCTGGTTCTTGATGTTCTCGCGCTGGTTCTCGTCTTTCAACACTGAATCGACTATACCGTTGAGACGGCCTTTCATCTCATCGTCCATGTTGGCGATGTCGAGCTGACCGAAGTACATCTTGGTGACGAACTCGCGGAGTTCTTCCTCTTTGAGGACGAGCTCTGGGTTGGCCTTGGCGATGGTCTCTTCGATGAGCTGCCATCTGAAGGTCTTTGAATAGACGTTGTCGTAGTTCTTTTCGACGTCTTCAGCGTTGATTTTGCCTTCGCTGTTGGCGACAATCCAACGTTTCAGGAATGCGTCAGGCATGTCGAACTTCACCTCGCTGACGAGTTTGTCGATAGCGTTGTTGAGGAACATACGCTCGGCCTCAACCACATACTGGCGCTCCATCTCGGTGGCCACTTCCTTGCGGAATTCTTTCTCGTTCTTGATGTCCTTTGATGGGAAAATCATCTTGAAGAGCTCTTCGTTGAGTTCCGGAAGCTTGTCGTCTTTCTTGTTGCCTTCCTGGATACGCTTGATAGTCTCGTCAACTTCTTTGTCTGAAGCCTTGATGTTGTAGTCGTTGATGGCGATTTTGCCGAGTTCGACTTTGATTTCAGGTTTCAGACCCACTTCGAAGAAGAAGCTCATGGTGTCCTGAGTCTCAGGATCGGTTGGCTGCTGCTTGTCAGGATCTGACAGCGGGTAACCCATGATGTCGAGCTTGTTGTCGAGGATATGCTTGTTGAGAGCTTCGGAAACCTTCTTGTTCAGTTGGTCGAAAGTAACTGATGTGCCGTACATCTTCTCAATCATTCCGAATGGCACTTTGCCCTGACGGAAACCTGGAAGAACCGCTTTGTGTTGATAATTCTTTAACTCTTTTTTTACATCTTCTGCATAATCGGCTTTTTCGATGTCAATCTGAATTGTGGCGAGAAGGTCGCCTTTAGCTGTCTGTGTTGTTTTCATTTCTTATTGATTGTTAATTATTTGTGCGGATGAAGGGACTCGAACCCATACTCCTTACGGAACCAGATCCTAAGTCTGGCGCGGCTGCCAATTACGCCACATCCGCCCGTAAATTTTGAGGGTGCAAAGGTACAAAAAATTTTTACACCTTATATTAATAATGAAAAATATTATTTTTTCACGTTGAGGGCCTCGCGCAGGGCGTTGCCCATGAGCATGAAGGCCAGCACCAGAAGCATGATGGCTATGCCGGGCAGAATGGCCAGATAGGCATCGTTGAGAATGATGTAGGCGTAGTTTTCCTTAATCATCGATCCCCAAGACGGCATGGGCGGCTGCACGCCTATTCCCAAGAAACTCAAGCCTGCCTCAAGCAAGATGGCGGTGGCGAAGTTGGCTGCCGAGATGACGATGATGGGGTTGAGTATGTTGGGGATGATGTGACGGATTATTATCCTTGCGTTGCGGAAACCTAACGCGCGGCCAGCCTCGACGAAGGTGGTTTCACGAATGGACAGTATCTGGCCGCGCGTCACACGGGCCACTTCTACCCACATGGTGAGACCTACAGCTATGAACACCTGCACGACGCCCTTGCCGAGAGCGAAGGTTATCGCTATGACAATCAGCAGAGTGGGCAATGACCATATCACGTTTATAAACCACATAACCACGTCGTCCACCCGGCCACGGAAGAAGCCGCCGAGTCCGCCCACAAACAGGCCGATTACCACCGAGAGCAGCACCGCTATGAAGCCTACGCTGAAGCTGATGCGGGTGCCGAGGACGAGGCGGCTCAGGAAGTCGCGTCCGAACTGGTCGGTTCCAAGGTAATACTTACGGTGAACCACTGGGTTTGTGGGCAGCATGCTGTTGTCTATCACCTCTTCGGTCGCGCTGCCGCAGCGCTCAGGGTTGAAAATATAAACTGTTGTAGTGTTTTCTTCAACTTTCAGGGAGTCGAACGGGATCTGCCGGTAGGGCGAAGGCTGTCCGCTCCACAGTTTCTTGAAAAATCCGACTTTCTCCACCTTGGTGGGCTTGTTCACCAGCAGCATATCGACCTCGAAGCCGGGTTTCTGGGTTGAGATTTCCAGAATTTGGGTATTGGCGTCAGGGGTGTTGTCGGGAATGATGAAATATGCGAATATAGCCATCAAGGCGCATAACACTATGAAAACCAACGAAATCATGCCGGAGACATTCTTTTTATAACGTCGCCAGGCGATTTGTGAAGGTGATAAGAAGCCGTTGTTTTTCATCGTAAAAAATTTTTACAAAAATAGTAAAAAGCCATTAGCTATTAGCCATTAGCCATTAGTTTTTTTTGGTATTAAAATTTGTTATAAAATTTTTATTTTGATATTAAAAAATTGTATTTTTGCGGCCTTGAAAACGAGAATTAAATCATTTTTGATACTATGAAAAGAAAGCTGACAAATAGTAAGGCTTTGCTGCTATTATTGGTGTTGGTGATGTGCTTTGTTTTTCCTATGAAAGCTCAAAATAACGACGCATTTTTACGTAACGATAAACTATATGGTGACCGCGACGCTGGTGCAATTGGAGGCTATTTTATAGGAACCCAGATATTCGGCTCGGATGTGTATGGCGGTTTCAATATCACCACGCAGCAATTCGGGCAGGATTTACCGCTGGGTAGCGGGCTTTGGATAATGGTCGGCGCAGGATTGGGCTACGCCGCGCGTAAAAGGAGAAACATATTAAAACACTAAATACAAGTATGAAAAAACTCATTACAATTATAATGGCGATAGCGTTGGTCTCGTGTTTGAGCCAGTGCAAGAAAAAGGTGGAACAAATTGCTGATGTTACACCTGAAGTCAACAACGAAGGCTTATTTCACATCAGCGTGAATGTCAACGGTGGGAGCAAACATATCGTGTATCCTGAATCAGGTGCCTACGTCTTTCAGAACGGCGACAAACTCTATGTGGGCAACCATGGCTATTATGTCGGCACTTTGGAATATTATAACGGTGCTTTCAGCGGCGACATCGAAATCGCCGATACATGTGCAGCTGCTTACCGGGATTATCTGCACTTCTATTTCATTGGCGGTGCATATACTGGCGAACTGTACACGCCGTCGGCGACAAATCCAACAAGATCGTTTGAATGGAGCATCGCTGACCAAACGGGTAGTAAGCTTCCTATTCTTTCATACGGTCATTCCACACAAAAATACTCTAAAAAAGTATCTGCCTATTCATGTATGCTTGAAAACAAGTGCGGCTTGGTGAAATTCTGGGCTTGGCCAACACCATCCATATCGAATACTCTCGTCACGATTTCGGGGATGAAGACCACGGCTGTCATCAACTTTGCCAATAATGGAATAACTGCCATCGATGATACTGGTGAGATGAAGCTCCATAAGGTTGATGGCTCTGATCCCGCCGAGAGGTGGGCTATCCTGCTGCCACAAAGTTCGGTGCCAGCAGCCACAGTCTCATACAAAGACGCAGACAACCATGATGTTGCCCAGACCATCTACATGCCTACCATAAAAGCCAACACTTACTATGGTGGATACAACGGCATTTCGGTAGGACTCGAATATGTTGACCTTGGTCTTTCAGTGGATTGGGCTGCCTGCAACGTGGGCTCATGCACACACGAGGGTTACGGCAAATTCTTCGCTTGGGCCGAAACCGCATCAAAGAAAGCATACTGCTGGAGTCACTACGCGTTTGCCCAAGACCCTGACCCATCCGATGGTGATACAATTCACTGGGAAGATGGTGATAATGGACCAAATCTGTGGCTCACTAAGTATAACACCAAAGACACCTTCAAACCTGAAGGAGACGAGAATCCCGACGGAATTACCACTTTGGAGCCCGGGGATGACGCAGCTTTGGCCATTATGGGTGCTGGTTGGCGTATGCCTACAGTAGATGAATGGGAGGAACTGATCGCAGGAACAACCCCAACAAGGGATGAGGTGAACGGCATAGGAGGCATACGGTTCACTTCTAAAGCGGAAGGCAACAACAACAGTATCTTCCTGCCCTTTGCCGGTTTTTACAGCGGTCCTCAGCACTCGGCCCAATACAATGGTGACCGTCTGCCCGTGGGTGAATACTGGTCGAACGAAATCGACTCAGACAAACCGTACCAAGCGTGGTGTTTATATATCGATGACCCAACCTATGGTTATGACCCAGAACATCCAGAAGGATCACTTGAACACATCTGTGTGACGAGCGGGGATCCAACTGGTACAGATGATGTGGGATTCATTCGCAATGAAGGACGTCCTGTGAGGGCAGTGCGTGCCAAATAAAAAATAATTTGTATCTTTGCAGAAAATTGTAAACATGGAAAATCTGCAAAGCATCATCGAAAAAGCATGGGACGACCGCTCGCTGTTGGCGAAAAACGAGACAAAAGACGCTATCCGTGAGGTGGTAAAGCTTCTTGATAAAGGCGAGATTCGTATCGCTGAAAAGCTTGACGGTCAGTGGGTTGTGAACGAGTGGCTGAAAAAGGCCGTCATCATGTTTTTCCCGATTAACGACATGGAGGTGTCCAAGAGCGGCATCTTTGAATATTATGACAAGATTCCGTTAAAGGGCGGTTTCGAGCAGGCTGGCGTGCGCGTTGTGCCTCCGGCCACAGTGCGTTACGGCGCTTTCATAAACCGTGGCGCGGTGTTGATGCCATCGTATATTAATATAGGTGCCTACGTCGACAGCGGCACCATGGTCGACACTTGGGCCACAGTGGGTTCGTGCGCTCAGATAGGCAAAAACGTGCACCTTAGCGGAGGCGTGGGAATAGGCGGAGTGCTCGAGCCGGTGCAGGCTGCCCCTGTCATCATAGAAGACAACTGTTTCATAGGCTCTCGCTGCATTGTGGTTGAGGGTGTGAGGATAGAAGAGGAGGCTGTGCTTGGCGCCAACACCGTCATCACACAGTCGACCAAGATTCTGGATGTGACCGGTCCTGAGATTAAGGAATACAAAGGCGTGGTACCTGCCCGCTCGGTGGTGGTGCCCGGCTCTTACACCAAACACTTCCCGGCAGGCGACTTCCAGGTGGCTTGTGCCTTGATTATCAAGAAGAGAAACGAGTCGACGGATAAAAAAACATCTCTCAACGAAGCGTTAAGAGATGTTCAAGTTTGAGGGTAGAAGGTGGGATTCGAACCCACGACCCACGGAACCACAATCCGGTACTCTAACCAGCTGAGCTACATCTACCATCTGGATTTGCGGCTGCAAAGGTACAAAAAATTTTAATGCAAAAGCAAAAATTTGCTATTTTTGCAAAAATATTTTCAGAGATGGGCAGAATTATGGCAATCGACTATGGCAGAAAGCGTTGCGGCGTGGCCGTGACCGACCCATTGCGTATAATTGCCAACGGACTGACCACGGTAAGGGCCTGCGACCTGTTGGCTTTTATACAAGATTACGTAAAAAAAGAGGAAGTTGACGAGATAGTGGTGGGGGAGCCCAAGGACATGCATAACAATCCCTCGGAGTCAGCCCAGTATATAGAACCCTTCCTGAAACAGCTGAAAAAAGCCCTGCCCGATATGAAGGTCAAACGTTTCGACGAGCGGTTCACTTCGGTGATGGCTCATCAGACCATGATAGACGCGGGCCTGGGCAAGAAGGCAAGGCAGAACAAAGAGCTGGTCGACACTATCAGTGCGACTATCATTCTGCAGTCATACATGAATTATAATAGTTTATAAGATGATATTACCAGTTGTGGCATACGGTCATCCGGTGTTGAAGCACGTGGCCGAAGATATTGAAGAAAACAGTCCTGAGATTCAGCAGCTTATAGCTGACATGTTTGAAACCATGTATCATACCGAGGGCGTCGGTCTGGCGGCACCGCAAATCAACAAGTCGATTAGGCTTTTTGTGATTGACAGCGATCCGTTCAAGGACAAATATCCGGAGGGAGCCGGGGTGAAGAAGGTGTTTGTGAATCCTGAAATCATAGAGTTGTCGGGCGAGCCTTGGACCTTCAGGGAAGGCTGCCTCAGCCTGCCGGACATGGGCGAGGATGTGGAGCGCCCGAGCAAGGTTAAAATCAATTATTTGGATGAGAACTTTGTGGAGCATGAGGATGAGTTTGACGGCATTGTGGCCCGTGTCATTCAGCATGAGTACGACCACCTTGAGGGAAAATGCTATGTGGACCGCATAAGCCCTATGCGCAAGATGCTGCTCAAGAACAAGCTGCGCAACATATCCGAAGGTAATGTCGATGTGGATTACAAGATGATATTCCCGAATAAAAAACACAGAAGGTAGCTATTAGCCATTAGCCATTAGCCATTAGATGTTAGGAGGTTAGTGTTATGAAAAGAATATTAGCGATTTTAATTTTTGTGGTTTTCGTTGCTTGCAGCAGTGATGATCCGGCCAGGAGGATTGAGAAGCTGGAGAAACAGTTGTTCACTACCGAGCAGTCAGTCGACCCTCTGGTTGCCGACGACCTTGTTACCGCTTATTGCGACTATGCCACCCAATATCCCGACGACCCCATGTCGCCGGAATATCTTTTCAAGGCGGTGGACGTGTCAATGAACCTCAACAACCCTCAGCGCACCATAGCCATAGTCGACAGGATGCTCAGGGATTACCCCGACTATCCTCGCACACAGGCAGCCTTGTTTGTGAAAGGTTTTATCTTTGAAACCTATTACGGCAACCTCGATATGGCAAGGAAAATTTACGAGCAGTATCTTGAGCTGTATCCTAACGGCGAGTTTGCCGACTCTTGCCGCTCATCCATCGAAAACCTTGGTTTAACCCCCGAAGAGCTGGTAAGAAAGTTCGAATCGCAGTAATTGATTGGCAGACGAACTGCAACCAAATAAATCTCATTTTTTTGTTGCTTATTAAACATTATTGTTTATTTTTGCGAATTCGATGTGAGGGAGTAATGACTGTTTGTGGTTGATTCTCACTTATATCGGAGTATAATTAACCGTTTAAAATAAATAATTTTGAAAAAGCTTTTATACGCGGAAGCCATAGTGCTTTCATTGGTATTGGCATTGGTGATGGGTATGACCCAGTGCAAAAAGAGGGGTATATACACGATCAATAATGGTACTCCTGTAGGCAAGCCTGTTTATATCAGACTTAATGTTGACAAGGGAGGCAAACACGAAGTGCATCCTGACACTGGAGTGGTGGATTATGGTGAAGGCGACAAGCTTTATGTCGGCAACGAAGGTAAGTATATCGGCACCTTGACGTACCATGACGGCGCTTTCGGCGGAATAATCTACGGCCCTCAAACCACAGACTACCTGCATTTCTATTTCATTGGCGGACTGGAAACTGACGAGATTACCGAAGGTGTCACTACCGACTTCGCAGTGAGCATAGCCGACCAGAGTGAAAATTTGCCGGTCCTATCGTACAATCATTCGACTAAAAAGTATAGTGAGGGCGTGACAACCTATAGTTGCATGTTGCTCAACAAGTGCGGTTTGGTGAAGTTTACTCTCACTGAAGGCACTTCAAAAGCTGTTAAGGTTGCGGGCATGAAGACGGGTGCGACTGTCAACTTTGCCGACCCCACTAACCCTATAATTGCAAACGGCATAAAAGACGCCATCACATTGTATTCGGATAGCGAAGCCGAGAAATGGGCAATACTTCTCCCTCAGAATGAGGTTAACGACGCTTTGGTCCTAATAGACGGAGTCGCCTATAAATGCGATGTGGCTGCGGTCATGGAAAACGATCTGATAACAACAAATACCGTCGACAATACAACACCTTTGTCTGAAAAATTGTTCACTGTAAGTAAAAACGGCAATGCTGTCCGCTTTAGCTCGGGCAACCTGCAGTACGACAAGACAAGCGGAGAATACAGTTTCATGGAGCATCAATACGATGAGGTTGAAACTGAAGGAGAAGTCGTGGGCGATAACTATGCCAACTGTAATATAGTGAGCCTTTTCTGCTGGGGAACCGGTGACAATCCGACTACGACATCGGAAGAATCCGCTGAATATTTAACATTTAAAGACTGGGGCGATTATTGCGGCGATCCGACCGGTAATTCATATCATTGGTACACCTTGACGGAGGAAGAATGGGAGTGGCTTTTAGGTAAAAAGAACAAGGTTGATCCCGGAAACACCTGCAGGCCTGGTAATCGTTTCCTGAGCGCCAGAATTTTTGTCGATAAAAGCAGTCATTACGGACTTATCCTATTCCCGGACGGATATGACGGCAGTATAGGCAGTTACTCATATAATAACTATACTTCCAGAGTCGATGTGTCGGCTTCGGATTGGTCTGATATGGAGGCGGCAGGAGCTGTGTTTTTGCCTTCAGCATGCAGGCGAGGCGGGGTGGATGTGATGCATAACCCTTATTACGCCGGCAATTACTGGTCTTCTACTTCTTGCGGCAGCGACAGGGCATACGAAGTGCTGTTCGCCGACGGATGGCTCTATGATGTGAGCCCTAACGCAACGGCCCTCCGTTATTACGGTCTGCCTGTACGCCTTGTGCGTTAGGATTAGGGGTTAGAATTCCTTATTGCAGCTTTCGATATAGTTTAAAATATCATCTCTTCCGGTGCGTTTTTCGGAGGAGGTGACTATCATTGTGGGAAGCTCTTCCCACTCTTTCAGCAGTTCCTTTTTGTAAACCGCTATGTTGGCTGACAGCTGGGTGCTGCCAAGCTTGTCGGCCTTGGTGAACACTATCACGAAAGGCACCTGGTTTTCTCCAAGGCTGGAGATGAAGTCCAAATCGATTTTTTGCGGCTTGATGCGGCTGTCGACCAGCACGAAAGTCGTCATCAGATTGCTGCGCCCGAGTATGTAGGCGTCGAGCATCTGTTTCCACTTATCCCGCTCTTTCTGAGAACGTTTGGCGAAGCCGTAACCCGGCAGGTCGACCAGATACCACTCGTTGTTGATGATGAAATGGTTGATGGTGATGGTCTTGCCCGGAGTGGCCGACACCTTGGCCAGTTTGCTGTTGCCTGTGAGCATGTTGATCAGAGACGACTTGCCTACATTTGAACGTCCGATGAAGGCATATTCGGGCTTGTCGGCTTTGGGCAACTTGTTGACGTCGGTGTTGCTTTGCAGATATTGAGCGGTTTTTATAAGCATGTTGATAATTTTTGCAAAAATAATAAAAATGTTGATAACTCTGTTGATAAATTTTTTGAAGATTTTTGCACCAAAGTGGGAATAAGTGGGAAAAAATGTATAATTTTACATCCTGAAAAAAATCGAGAAAATGGAGTATCCGATAGGTGAATATTATTGCAAATTAGACGCCAAGGGAAGGTTGCTACTTCCTAGTAGTTTCAAGGAACAGCTAGGGGAAGAGGTGGCTAAGGGCTTTGTGCTCCGTCCGGGTTTGTTCGAGACATGCCTCGACATATACGGAATGGACGATTGGCGTAAATTGCAGGAAAAGTTGGCCAAGCTGAACCCGTTCAAGAAGGAAAATCTCGTGATGATGCGCCGCATAAACGCGGGTGCGAGAATGGTGAACATTGACGGAAGCGGTCGCTTGCAGATACCTAAAGACCTCGTTGACAAATGCGGCATGGTGAAAGATGTGGTGATAACATCTCTGCCGGACCGCATGCAGATTTGGGGCAAAGAACAGATGGAACAGAGCAACGCGCAGATGACAGACAGCGAGTTCGCGCAAATGCTGGAGGACCGTCTGGGTAATATTGATTTTGAGTAGAAAAGTTTTGTTATGTATCATGATCCTGTGTTGTTGAGTGAGAGTGTGGATGGCTTGAACATCAACCCGGAAGGCGTTTATGTGGACGTTACCTTCGGTGGAGGTGGTCATTCACGCGCCATACTGGAACGTCTCAAAGGCGGTCATCTCTACGCCTTCGACCAGGATGCAGACGCAGCCCGCAACGCTTTTGACGACCCTCGTTTTACATTCATACCTCAGAACTTCCGTTACATGAAAAACTTCGTGCAGCTTTACGCCGGAGTGAAGGTTGACGGAATATTGGCCGACCTGGGGGTGTCGTCCTACCAGTTTGACACACCGGAAAAGGGATTCTCGACACGTTTCGAGGGTAGGCTGGACATGCGCATGAACCAGAACGCTCCGGTTGACGCGGCGGGAGTGGTTAATACCTACGAGGTGGAGGCCTTGGCAGGCGTGTTTTCGCGTTATGGCGAGCTGAAAAACTCAATGGCTATAGCCCGCGACATAGAGCTGGCGCGCAGCGTACAACCCATTGAGACCACCACCGACCTGAAGGCTGCCGTGGCCTCTCATCTGCCGAAGGGTGCAGAAAACAAGACCCTGGCGCAGATATTTCAGGCGCTGAGAATAGAGGTTAACAAGGAGATGGAGGTGCTGGAGGAGTTTCTCACTCAGTGTCCCGACGTGCTGAAACCGGGCGGACGTCTGGTGGTGCTGTCGTATCACTCTTTGGAGGACCGTCTGGTGAAGAACTTCATGCGAAGCGGCAATGCCGGCGGCACAGTGGAGAAGGATTTCTTCGGCAACCAGCTGACACCTTATAAACTGATAACGCATAAGCCTGTGGTGCCGAGCGATGAAGAGATAGCTAGAAACAGCAGGGCGCGCAGCGCTAAGTTGAGAATAGCCGAGAGAGTTTGAGGTTGACGGGCGATTTTAAGATTGATAATAATAAACAAGGTATAATGAGCAAGAAAGGCAAAGGATCATTCTTCAACAATTTTTTGGGAGGCGATGTCTTCTCGAAGGAGACGGTGGTGAGACAACTGCCGTTTATCTTGTATGTGGTGCTTTTGCTAATGCTTTATATATCAAATACTTATCTTGCTGAAGACATGAGACTTGAGATCAAGAACAAGAACCGTCTTCTGGAGAACAAGAGGGTGGAGAGTGTGTCGCTAAACGCCGAGATAACAAGGCTCTCGAGACAGTCGGAGCTGGTCAAGGCATTGGAATACAAAGGTATAAAGGAATCGGTGGTGCCGGTTAAAAGAATTGTAATTGAAAAGGAATAAGCAAAACGTATGGATAAGATGAATTTCTCTGACGCATGGCGGGTGTTGCTGGTTTATCTGGCGATGCTCGTGTTCGGCGTGGCCATAGTGGCCAGAATCATCTATATTCAGACGGTGGAGCGTGAGGAGCTGCTTGAGCAGGCCCGTAAAGTCGACATCAAAATCGACACAGTGCAGGGCGCCCGCGGTAACATCTACTCAGTGAACGGCACCATGCTGGCTTCGACAGTGTCGCTCTACGACATAGGCTTCGACTTTATGGGAGTGAAGATTGACACTCTGGAAAGACATATCGGACCTCTGACTGACAGCCTTTCAAAGCTGCTGCACAGACCTAAGGCGGAGTTCGAGAAGCTGCTGCGTTATGGCTACAAATACGGCAACGAGCATAAGTACAGATGCGTCTATCTGGCCAAAGGCTTGAAGATAGACGAATATCAGCGTCTGAAGACTTTCCCTCTCTTCAGGAAGAAAAGCGGCAACGGCCTGAACATCACCAAGCGTATGGTCAGAGAGCATCCGTACGGGATATTGGCAATGCGTACTGTGGGTCTGGTTGAGAAGAGCGACCTGCAGAACCGCAGCAAATCGTCTCTGATGAAGGGTGTGGTCGGCTTGGAAGGGCAGTACGACTCTTGCCTGAGGGGCGAGATAGGCTACCAGCTGATGCGCAGAGTGAGCGGAGGAAACAGAATACAGGTGCCGTCCTCCATCAACAAGGAACCTAAAAACGGCTGCGACATCTACACCTCCATAGACGTGGAGCTGCAGGATGTGGCTGAAGAGGCTCTGATGCGTTGCCTCAAGGAGAATGAAGCCGAGAAGGGCTGTGTCATCATGATGGACGTGGAGACCGGCTTTGTGGAGGTGATGGCTAATCTGGAGTACAACTACAACACCAAACAATACGAGGAACGTTGGAATGTGGCGCTGGGACAGAGCATGGAGCCGGGTTCCACCTTCAAGGCCATCACCATGACGGCTCTGATGGAAAACGACCCCAACTTCAACATCAAGCGGGTGATAGACCTTGGGCCGACAGGCACTTGGGTTTACGAGTGGCGCAGCAAGAACGGGCGTGCCCACCATTTCCATGTGAGAGACTCGCACGTGGTGAAGGGCGGCAAGCCAACGGTTGAAGAGGCTTTCTGGGAGTCGTCAAACATAGCCTTCTCCAAATTGGTGGTGGAGTATTTTGAGAAAGATCCCAAGAAGTTTATCGACCTCATCTATAAGACCAAGATTAACGAGCCTTTGCGAGTGGCATGGAAGGGTGAGGAGAGCAACCCCAAAATCAAGAGTCCTGAAAGCAAAATGTGGTCGTACACCTCTCTGCCGAGTATGGCTATGGGCTACGAGCTGACAGTGACGCCTATGGTGATTCTGACTTATTACAACGCCATAGCCAACAACGGACGTATGATGAAGCCGCAGTTTGTGAAGGAAATCCGCCGTGGCGACGAGGTGGTGCAGACTTTCGAGCCTATAGTCATCAACGAAAGGATAGCTTCGGAGCGCACCATCAAGACTTTGCAGGGTTTGCTGCGTGGAGTGGTGGAAAACGGCACGGCCAAGGCGTTGAACAAATGTCCGTTCCCTATAGCGGGTAAGACGGGTACAGCCCAGATCTCAAGTCAGGGCGGATATAACAAAAAGAACTACACTGCCTCGTTTGTGGGTTATTTCCCGGCCGACGAGCCCAAATACTCCTGCGCCGTCATCATCATCAACCCTATGGGCGGCAAATACTACGGAGCTTCGGTGTCGGCGCCGGTGCTGAAGGATGTGGCCGAGAAAGTGTATGCCACACGCTTGGGTATAGAGGATGTGACAAAGACAAGCAGGGCCAATGCCGACAAATACACCAAGGCCTCAATGGCATACTACAACGACGTGACCGACTATTGTGAGATGACGGGAGTGCGTATGGTGGACGGCGAGCTGGGTTCGGAATGGGTGAAGGTGAGTCAGTCGACAAACGGCGGAGTGACTATAGAAAACATGGATCTGGACGGGGAGACGGTGCCCGATTTGAAGGGCATGAACGTTATGGATGCCGTCTATCTGATAGAGAAAATGGGATGGAAGGCCGGATTCAGCGGCAAAGGAGTGGTGGAGAGCCAGAGCGTGAAAGCGGGGACTAAGCTGGAGAAAGGCAAGGTCATAGTTTTGAAGTTAGCAGTTTAAGTTTATATGATGAATATAAAAGAGATAATCAGAGATGCTAAGGATCTGCAGTTCGATTCAAGGAAGTGCAGTGAAGGTAGCGTGTTTTTTGCGGTGCGCGGCACTCAGGTGGACGGTCATGACTACATCGGCAAGGCTGTCGAAAACGGTGCCAAGACCGTGGTTTGCGAGCAGTTGCCCGAAACTCAGGCAGCAGGCGTGAGATATGAGGTTGTTGAAAACAGCGCCAAGGCCTTGGGTCTGGCCGCCTCGGAATTTTACGGCAACCCTTCGTCAAAGCTGCATCTGGTGGGAGTGACAGGCACTAACGGCAAGACTACCATAGCCACCTTGCTTTACCGTCTGTTTACCGACGCCGGATATGTATGCGGACTGCTTTCGACCATAGAAAACATCATTGGCAAACGCGTGGTGCCGTCCACACATACCACTGGCGACCAGCTGGAGCTCAACAGCCTGCTGGCACAGATGGTGGAGGCCGGCTGCGAGTATGCCTTCATGGAGGTGAGCTCGCATGCCATCGACCAGGACCGCATAGCCGGTCTGCACTTCGACGGCGGCATATTCACCAACCTTACGCAGGATCATCTCGACTATCATAAGACCTTGGCCAATTACCGTGACGCCAAGAAGAAATTCTTCGACAACCTGCCTGAGACGGCATTCGCCCTGACCAATCTGGACGACCGCAACGGCATGGTGATGCTGCAGAACACCAAGGCCAGGAAAAAGACCTATTCGCTCAAGCATGACGCTGACTTCAAGGGTCTGGTCATGGAGAGCTATTTCGACGGAATGGAGATGAAGGTCAACAACAGGGCTGTGTCGACCTATCTGGTTGGACGCTTCAACGCCTCCAACCTGCTGGCCATTTACGGCGCCGCTTCACTGCTGGGCATGCCTGAGGAAGAGGTGCTGAGCGAGGTGAGCAAGCTGCACAGCGCATCGGGACGTTTCCAGATGGTGAACTCAAAGGACGGCATAGTCGGCATAGTCGACTACGCACACACTCCCGACGCTCTGGAGAATGTGCTGTCGACCATCAACGAGATACGCACTCACAACGAGACTCTCATCACAGTGGCTGGCGCTGGCGGCAACCGTGACGCCGACAAGCGTCCGAAGATGGCTGCAGCGGCAGTGAAGCTGTCTGACCGTCTCATAATAACCAGCGACAACCCGCGCTTCGAGGACCCTGAGGAGATAATACGTCAGATGAAGGCTGGAGTGGAAGGTCAGTATTACAACAAGGTGCTGTGCATCACCGACAGACGAGAGGCCATTCGCACCGCCGTGGCATTAGCCAAGAAGGGCGACATCATTCTGGTGGCC
>Ga0265300_10000891_pt1 | contig 30035 bp, 18 predicted proteins | sample AusTroGonzalo_MG_FD_193482 | JGI IMG/M metagenome (GOLD analysis project Ga0265300, IMG submission 193482) | Bovine rumen microbial communities from tropical cattle in Woodstock, Queensland, Australia - Gonzalo_03 | ecosystem: Host-associated > Mammals > Digestive system > Stomach > Rumen ...
TGGCCTTGAAGATGAGGCCTTCCACGCCGATGACCAGGTCCTCGCCCAGCCAGAAGGCGTAGTTATACGGGCCGAAAGCCGCTTCGTAGGCTTCGCCGGCAGCCACACCGCTGCGGTTCTGGATGTGGTCGTGATTGCCGATGACTGCGTAGAAGGGGATGCCGGTGGTGGCGATGGCCTCCTTGTAGGCGTCGAACATCTCCAGCTTGTTCCAGGCTACGTCGCCGAGGGCGATGCCCACGGTGGCGTGCTGCGCGCTGTACTGCTTGGCCATGCCCTGCAGGTCTCCCAGCGGGCGGCCCAGGAAGCGCTTGAGGTGTTTCTTGTTCTGCATCTGGGGGTCCGACACGGAGAAAATCGTGTAGTCGGCCCCATTGCCGAAGGGCTGCAGGGTAAAATCGAAGGTCTTGGCATCCTTCAGCGGGAGGTAGAAGGCGGGTGCGCCGGAGGAGAAATCGGCCACATAGCCCGACGGTGTAATCACGTACACAAAGCGCGCGTCTTTGTGCGTGTTGAAGCTGAAACTTCCGTCGCTTGCGGTAGTGGTAAAACGATAGCCGTCGCTGACAATTACGCCCGAAAGGGGAGCGTCTCCCGACTTAACGGAACCTTTCACTTTTTTCGCGTCCAACGGGAACGCCATGAGTGTCAGGCTGATAAAAACGAAAAGGAGTTTTCTCATTTTGTTTTATGATTATTTGTGACCAAAGTTAGTAAAAAAGTCGTAAATTTGGCGACCATTTATAATACATTAACCGAATGAGAAGCCGGAAACTTTCAAAGTATCTTGTTTTAGCAGTTTGCTCCTTAGTTTTATTTGGTTGTCAGGGTCAGAAAGAAGAAACGCCCGTTGAGGAAAAAGTCGTCACGACTTACATCTCTGTCCCTTCCTCGGTAGAGGTTGAGCGCGGTGCCACCGTCACCATTCCGCTCGTAGGTAAAACCGGTATCAAGACCACCGACGAGGTGGTGCTTCGCTCGGTTTCCAGCCAGGATTACACCTGCCAGATCACTTCCGTAATTGAGAGTACTTCCTTCACCTTCGTGCCCGCAGAGGGTCTGGTGAACGGTAACTATAAACTGTACATCCGCCGCAGCTCGGTGAACTACTATGCCGGTAACCTGAATCTCACCATTCTGGAACCGCTGGTGGTTGAACCGGAAGCCGGTACCACCGTTTACGGTCTCGTAACCTGTGAAGGCAAGGGTGTGCCCAACGTGTTGGTGTCCGACGGCGAACTCATCGTGAAGACGGATGCCAACGGTATCTACCAGCTCAAGTCCATGAAGAAGTGGAAGTACGTCTTCGTTATCATCCCTTCCGGCTATGAAGTGCCCCTCGAGGGTATCCTGCCCGAGTTCTCCGCCGCTCTGGAGAAGGGCGCTACGGTAGCAGAGCGTAAGGACTTTGTGCTCAAAAAGGTTTCCAACGACAATTTCACCCTCTTCGTGCTGGGCGACATGCACCTGGCCAACCGCAACAGCGACCTCAAGCAGTTTGCCGGCGTGGCTTCCACGCTGAACAGCAGCATCGGCAAGGCCACCGGCAAGACTTACTGCCTTACTCTGGGTGACATGACCTGGGATCTGTACTGGTATTCCCAGAACTACACCTTCCCGCAGTACCTGGAAACCGCCAATACCTACTTCAAGGATATTGCCTTCTTCCACACCATGGGTAACCACGACAACGACATGAACTCCACGGGAGACTACGACAAGGCTTTCCGTTACACCCGCGATATCTGCCCCACCTATTATTCCTTCAATCTGGGTAAGGTGCACTTCGTGGTGATGGACAACATTGACTATAACAGCGTGGGCACCGGTGACGACAACCGCGGCAAGTATGTGCTGAACTATACGGCCGAGCAGATGGCCTGGCTGGCCAAGGACCTCTCCTACGTAGACAAGGCTACGCCGGTGATCATCACCTCGCACGCCCCGCTTTCCCGCCCGAACGGCGCCACTACCTACAATAATAATTATATGAGCGGCGCAAACTCTGCCGGCGAGGCCAATATGAACGACTTCATCGACGCTGTCAGCGGCTACAACGTGCACTTCCTCAGCGGTCACACCCACAACCTGTTCAACCGCAGGCACAACGCTTCCTTGGAAGAGCACAATGAGGGTGCCATCTGCGCCACCTGGTGGTGGTCCGGCTCCAAGACCCCGGGCCTGCACATTTCCCAGGACGGTACGCCCGGCGGCTTCGCCGTGTGGGAGTTCACCGGCAAGGAAATGAAGCATTACTATCAGGCTGCCGGCCACGACGAAAACTATCAGTTCCGCGCCTACGATATCAATGAAGTGAAGAAGGTTGTCACCTCCGAAGCCGGTGGCGGCAACTCCAAGTTCACCCCTTACGTGACGGCCATGTCGGCCTATCCCGCCAACACCATCCTGGTGAACGCCTGGGACTTCGACGACACCTGGACGGTGAGCATCACCGAAAACGGCAAGGAGCTTACCGTGAGCAAGGAATACGCCTACGACCCCGTGCACATCATGGCCCTGAGCGCTCCCCGTTGCAAGGAGGCCGCCAGCCCCAACTTCCTCACGGACAAGTGGCCGCACTTCTTCAAGGCAACGGCTTCCTCGGCCAGTTCCACGGTGGTTGTGAAGATCACCGACCGCAACGGCAAGAGCTATACGGAGACCATGGCCCGTCCGAAGGTCTTCAATCTGAATGAGTATAAGAATAAATAATCCTACCATTAACCAAACTTACTAATTAACCAACACGAGTATGAGACTAACTAAGATTCTCGCCGTTCTGTCTATTCTGCTCTCTGCGGCTTTGGGCCTGCAGGCTCAGAACAGGACGGTTTCCGGAACGGTGCTGGATGCCGAAGGACTGGCTGTCCCCGGCGTTGGCGTCATTCTGGAAGGTACGTCTACCGGTACTGTTACCGGTTTTGACGGTACCTTCAGTCTCCAGGTCCCCTCGAAGGAGGTCGTCCTGGTAGTTTCCAGTCTCGGTTACGTGACGCAGAACGTTACGGTGGGCGCCGCCCAGAGTAATGTCGTGGTCACGCTGGCCGAAGACAACCTGACCCTGGAAGAGACCGTGGTCGTAGGTTACGGTACGCAGAAAAAGGTTAACCTGACCGGTGCCATCACCTCTGTGGAGAGCGCCGCCCTGGAAAACCGCACTGCCCACAACCTGACCACCATGCTGCAGGGTTCGGTACCCGGACTGAACATTTCCACTTCCAGCGGTAACCCCGGTTCCACCGGCACCATGAACATTCGAGGATATACCTCCATCAACGGCGGTGAACCTCTGGTTCTGATCGACGGTATCGAGGGCAGCATCAACCGTATTAACCCTCAGGACGTGGCCTCCATTTCCGTGATTAAGGACGCTTCGTCCGCAGCCGTTTACGGTGCCCGCGCAGCCTATGGTGTGATTCTGGTCACCACCAAGTCCGGCTCCGAGGACAAGACCAAGGCTACGGTACGCTACAGCGGCCGTTTCGGTGTGGAAATGCCTACCACTTCCACCGATTGGGAAACCACCGGTTACTGGTCTGTCTATACCATCAACAAGTTCTGGTATGAGAGCAAGGGTTCCAATTATGTGAACTATGGCCAGGCCGACATGATGGAACTCCTCCGTCGTGTGAACGACAAGACCGAGAATCCCGAGCGCCCCTGGGTGGTTGTCAAGGACGGAAAGTATAAGTACTACGCCAACACCGACTGGTGGCACGAACTGTACAACGATGTGCACCCCACCACCAACCACAGCGTAAGCGTGAGCGGTGGCAACAACGCCGTCAAGTACTATGTCTCCGGCCAGTATGACCGTCAGGAAGGTATGGTGAAGGCTCGCCCCGACGTGTACGAGAAGTACAACCTCAGAGCCAAGATCGACGCCCGCATCAACAAGTGGGCCCGTGTGAGCAACAACACCAACTTCTTCGTAAGCTCTTACGACTATCCCGGTCTGGCCGACATCCAGGATTCCTTCGCCTACGGCGACCGTCACGCCCCGGCCTGCTTCCCGCTGAAGAACCCGGACGGCACCTGGATTTATTTCGCCGACGCCCTGCCTTCTTCTTACCGTCTGGCCAACGGCCGTCACTGGGCCTATGCCAGCGATAACCTGAACCTGCAGAAGCGCAACGACTTCACCAACACCACCGAGCTCACCGTTACGCCTTTCCAGGGCCTTACCCTGAAGGCTAACTACACCTACCGCACCTACTCGAACCACGACACGCACCGTCGTAACCTCATCGAGTACTCTCAGGAGCCCGGTGTTGTGCAGACCTACAACAATGGTGGCGCTTACGACAACTACATGACGGAAGAGATCAAGGAATACGTCCGTCAGACCTGGAACGTCTACGCTACCTATGAAACCAGCATTGCCAAGTCTCACAACATCAAGGTGATGGGCGGTTTCAACTACGACGACTATCACTACAAGAGAGTGGCTGCCAAGGGCTACGACCTCATCTCTACCGAGCTGTCCGACCTTGCCCTCATCACCACCACCCGTTCCCCTGAAGTAGGCGGTAACCAGTCTGCCTGGAGAATGGCCGGCTTCTTCGGCCGTGCCAACTACGACTTCAAGGGACGTTACCTCTTTGAAGTATCGGCCCGTTACGACGGTTCTTCCCGCTTCGAGAAGGGCCACAAGTTCGGCTTCTTCCCCTCGGCCTCCCTCGGTTGGCGCGTGAGCGAAGAACCCTTCTTCGCCCCGGTCAAGCACATTGTGAACAACTTCAAGATCAGAGCTTCCTATGGTACCCTGGGTAACCAGAACGTAGGCAACTTCTCCTACATCCGTCTGGTGAACTTCAAGGACTTCGCCGCCTTCAACTTCGGCGGTTCCACCATGGCCCGTTACACGAACCTGGGTGATCCGGTGGCTTCCGACAAGACCTGGGAGACCTCCAAGCAGAGCAACCTGGGTATTGACCTGGCCCTGTTTGGCAACAAGCTCGAACTCACCACTGAGTTCTACATCCGCGATACGGACGGCATGCTCACCGACGGTATGGATCTTCCTGCCACTTACGGTGCCGACGTTCCCCAGATGAACGCCGCCGACCTGCGCACCAAGGGTTATGAAATCTCCCTGAGCTGGAGAGATTCCTTCAAGCTCTTCGGTAACGACTTCGAGTACTTCGTGAAGCCTTCCCTGAGCCAGTACAAGTCCAATATCACCCGTTTCAACAACGAAACCAAGCTGCTCTCCAACTACTACGAGGGCATGGAACTGGGTGAGATCTGGGGCTTCCACGTGGACGGCCTCTTTGCCTCCGACGCCGAAGCACAGGAGTATACCTCCCGCGTTGACCAGTCCTACTGCTCGGCCAACCTGAACGGTGGCTGGAAGGCCGGTGACGTCAAGTACGCCGACCTGGACGGTGACGGCGTCATCGGCATCGGCAAAAATACGCTTGACGACCACGGCGACCGCATCTACCTGGGTAACTCCCTGCCTCGTCTGCACTACGGTGTACAGGCCGGCTTCTCTTACTTCGGCTTCGATGTGAGCGCTTTCTTCGAGGGCACCGGTGACCACTACTGGTATCCTTCCCGCTATAACTTCGACTTCTGGGGTCCTTACAGCCTGGGTTACCCGACCTTCCTGGCCAAGAACTTCCTGGCCAACTGCTGGAGCGAAGACAACCCCGACGCTTACTTCCCGCGTCCCCGTTCCAACGTGGCCTCCAACGGCGGCGGCGAACTGGGCCGTGTGAATGACCGTTATATCCAGAACGTGCGCTACCTGCGCTTCAAGAACCTCACCATCGGCTACAACCTGCCCAAGAGCTTCATCAATCGCTTCGGCATTGAAGGTCTGCGCGTGTACTTCTCCGGTGAGAACCTGGCGTACTGGTCGCCCATCAAGAAGGTTACGGACCACCTGGATCCGGAAAGCTGCTTCGACCGTGACGGAGATCCTGTGAACGATCTCAACAACACGTCCTATCCCTGGCAGAAGACTTTCATGTTCGGTATTGATCTCACCTTCTAATGGAAACGAGTATGAAAAAGAAGTTTTTATTCCTGGCACTGGCCGCTTTCGCAGCTGTTTCCTGCAACCTGGAAAACCTGCTGTCCCTGAATCCGGAATCCCAGCTTACGCCTGAAGCATATTTCAGAACGGCAGAAGACCTGCAGCTCTTCTCCAATACTTTCTACAACAACCTTCTGGACAAGGCTCCTTTCGACCGTGAAAGCGATGTCTTCGTGGAGGTGAATCCTTCCAACCTCATCCGCGGTGGAAATGACCGTACCGTGCCCGCAAGCGGCGGCGGCTGGTCTTTCACCAACCTGCGCAAGATGAACACCCTCCTGGCCAACGTGGACAAGTGCGAGGATGCCAAAGCCGTGACGGAGTATACCGCCCTCACCAAGTTCTGGCGTGCTTACTACTATGCCGACATGGTCCGCAAGTTCGGTGACGTTCCGTGGATTGACCGCGAACTGGGATCGGCCGATCCGGCTCTCTACAACCCGCGCGACACCCGTGAGACTGTGCTTCAGCACATGATCGAGGACATCGACGAGGCCATCGAGAACCTGCCCGGCAAGGCCAAGGCTCCCGAAACCGCCTACCGCGTGAACAAGTACACCGCCATGGCCCTGAAGGCTCAGTTCTGCCTCTTCGAGGGTACTTTCCGCAAGTATCACTCCGATCCGGCTCCTTTCGAGAATTCCTACAAGGCCGCAGACGGTTCCACCACCACCTGGCAGGAGTACCTGACCATGGCCGCCGACGCTGCCCAGATGCTGATGCAGAGCAATCAGTACAGAATCTTCAGCACCGGCAACAAGAACGCCGACTACCTGACGCTCTTCAACTCCGACAACGCCAACACCGACGAGATTATCCTGGCCATCAACTTCGACCGCGACCTCAAGATCATGCACGACTGCAGCCGTGAGATGACCGCCCAGACCGCCGCCCGCTACGGTATGACCAAGAAACTCGTGGATATGTACCTGATGGCCGATGGCTCCCGCTTCACCGACAAACCCGGCTGGAACGTGATGCCCTTCGCCGAAGAGGTCGCCGACCGCGATCCCCGTCTGGCCCAGACCATTCGTACTCCCGGCTACAGCTGGAAGAATCCCGGCGTGAGCAAGGACGGCCCTGAGTTCGCCTATTGCCAGACCGGTTACCAGCCCATCAAGTTTGTCCAGACCTATTCCGTGAAGCCCTACACCGCCGATAACTCCTACAACGACATGCCGGTGATCCGCTACGCAGAGGTCCTGCTGATCTACGCCGAGGCCAAGGCCGAACTGGGTACCCTGACCCAGGACGACGTGAATCTGTCCATCAAACTCCTGCGCGACCGCGTGGGCATGCCCAACCTGGATGTCGCATACGCCAACGAGCATCCGGATCCCTACCTGATGTCTGAGGAGACCGGTTACCCGAACGTGACCGACGTCAACAAGGGTGTGATCCTGGAAATCCGCCGCGAGCGTGCCATTGAGCTCTTCCAGGAAGGTTATGGCCGTTACTTCGACCTCATGCGTTGGAAAGCCGGCTACTGCCTGAACCAGCCCATGTACGGCATGTACATCGCCGGCCCTGGCCAGTACGACTTCGGCGACAACAGCAAGTATACTTTCTACACGGGTAACAGCAGTGCCACCGGCACCCGCTACAAGATCTTCGACCCGGCCACCGGCGACGCCACGGCTACGGACGAGCTCTTCTATCTCGTGAATCCTCTTACCGGAGAACTGGCTACCGCCGGTGTGCGTGACGCACTGAAGACCGTGCCGCACTCCTTCGATGAGTCCAAGCACTACTTCTATCCCATCCCGGAGAAGGAACTCCAGCTGAACAAGAATCTCAAACAGAATCCTAACTGGAAATAAGTCATGAAAAAATATGTAAGCATACTTGCATCCGCCATGCTGGCCGTCCTCGCCCTTTCCTGCGCAAAGAAAGAGGCCGAGGTAGCCAAGGCTGTGCTGGGCGATGTAAGCATTATGAACTTCACGGCTACGGATCCGCAGGCCCAGACCCTTACGGTGGTGTCTGACGGTCCCTGGCAGGCAACGGCTCCCGAATGGATCACCGTCACGCCCAGTTCCGGTAACGGCGAAACCGTCGTAACGGTGGCCGCCCTCGAGAACAAGGACGCCGAAGGTCTTCTGGAGCCCCGCAGCGGCAAGGTTTATCTTGCCGGCAACACCATCGCCAGCCGGCACACGATCATCGTGAGCCAGGAAGGCGACGCTTATCGCAGCGCAGACCATCTCACCGTGTCTGCGATCGCCGGGTTGGCCGATGGTAAATCCTTCGTCCTGGATGAAGCTACCGTGGCCGCCATCACCGGTACCGGCTTTGTTATTACAGACGGAGCGATGAATCTTTATGTGAAGTCCCAGCAGTCTGTCCAGCTGGGTGATCTGGTGACCATGAAGGGCCTGAAAGGCACCGAGAACGGCGTGCCCATGGTAAATACCGTGGATGCCTGCTCTGTGAACGCAGGCAGCACCATGGAATATCCCACGCCGATTGACCTGAATACTCAGATTGCTTCCTATACCGCCACCGGCACCGACTATGTACAGGTGAGCGGCCTCGTATCTGCCGGCTCCCTCGTGGTGGTCGTAGATGAGGTCGAGTATGCCGTGAAGCTGATCGATCCCGCCGAAGGCGCCTCCTTCACTGGTATGAATGGCCACAATGTGACGGTTAAGGGTTACTCCTACGGCCTCCTGGGTGCCAAGATGTTGGGCGTCCTGGCTACCGAGGTTAAGGACGACGGCGTGGCCGAGGTTATCTACTTCCAGGATGACTTCGAGTGGCTGGAGCCCTGGACCAAGACGGGTGTGGGCGACGACGTGACGGCTAACACCGTGAATACCGATACCGCCCCCAACGTGTTTGCAAATGCTTCTGCCTTTGCAGAAATGATTGCCGAATTCAAGAACCGTGGCTACGGCTACATCTGGGGCTGGAAGGGCCAGGATTGGTCAGACGGTACTCCGGATAACGGCAACAAACAGACCCTTTATCTGCAGAAGAATTACCTCAAGTTCGGTAAGACTTCCTACAACTCCGGTCTTGTGCTGCCGGCCCTCAAGGCTATTGAGGGGTCCGATGATGTCTTCGTCACCTTCGACTGGTGCTATTGCATGACGGGCGGCAACAAACCGGACCTGACGACCCTCACCCTTACGATTGTCAGCGGTGACGGCGTTTTCGAGAGTACCGACGCTGCTCAGAGCGAAGAGATTGTCTCCGGTCAGACGGTTAAGGAAGACGGTACCACCTCTCTTGCCTGGCAGACTGTGTCCGTCAAGGTGAAGGGCGCTTCGTCCAATACGGTAATTGCCATCCATCCTACCAATACCGATCCAACGGTTACTAACAGCGCCCGCAAGCAGAACCGCTGGTACCTGGACAACATCAAGGTGGTTCCGGCTTCCGGAACGCCGCAGCCCCTCAAGCCCGGCACGACCGTCTTCGATGAAGACTTCGAGTGGCTGGCCGAATGGGATGCCTACACCGTGGATGACGTGACGAACAACAGTGTGGGCTCTGCTCCCAACGTGTTCACCAAGGCCGAAGTCGCCGGCGCACTTGCCAAATTCCAGGAGCTTGGCTACGGCTTAATCTGGGGTTGGAAAGATCAGGACTGGTCTGACGGTACGCCCGACAATGGCAACAAGCAGACGCTGTACCTGATGAAGAACTACCTGAAGTTCGGCAAGAGCGACTATAATTCCGGTCTTATCCTGCCGGCCATCAGCGCGCTCACGGCGGCAACGGATCTGGAGCTTACCTTCGACTGGTGCTGGTGCATGACCGGAAAGGCCAAGCCCGACCTCATGACCCTGACGGTTGAGGCCGATGGCGAAACCACCGAACTGACCTCATCCCAGCCTACGGCCGAAGACAAGACCAAGCTGGAATGGCAGCACGCCACTGTTACCATCACCGGCGCCACGGCGGAGACGCGCATTATTCTGCGTCCTACCAACACAGATCCTTACATCAGCAACAAGGATCGCGGTCAGAACCGCTGGTACCTGGATAACATCCACATCGTTACCAAGTAAGTGCTACAAAAGCGTGGCGCTTAATGCGCTGACTTATAAATGATTACGCATTTTCACCCCGGCATTTTTGCCGGGGTGGATTTGTTTAATTAACTCATAGTCAATTAGTTGTGTGGCACGCTGCAAAGAGCGGGAGAGGGGCGGCGGCACACGTCCGGGGGCTTGTCCACCCCCGGACGTGTGCCGCCGCCCCTCTTTCCGCTCTTGTCAAATACAATATTTTTTCCTATCTTTGTATGTTTATAAGGAACAGAAAAAGAAATGGATAAAAACGAAGAGAAAGACATGCTTGAGCAGACCGGCTCCACCGGTTATATCGAGCAGGTAGAGATAGACCACGAGATGCGTACGGCCTACATCGACTATTCCATGTCGGTGATTGTGTCCCGTGCCCTTCCGGACGTGCGTGACGGCCTTAAGCCCGTACAGCGCCGCGTGCTGTTTGGCATGGACAACATGGGCCTGAGCTACAGCGGTCAGACCAAAAAGAGCGCCCGTATCGTGGGTGAAGTCATGGGTAAGTTCCACCCGCACGGCGACTCCAGCGTATACGACGCCATGGTGCGTCTGGGCCAGGAATGGAACCAGCGTTACCCGATGGTCAAGGGCCAGGGTAACTTCGGCTCCGTGGACGGTGACTCTCCGGCTGCCATGCGTTACACCGAGGCTAAGCTCATGAAGATGGCCGAGGATGTGCTGGGCGACATGGACAAGAACACCGTGGACATGGTGCTGAACTTCGATGATACCCTTGAAGAGCCCACCGTGCTGCCCACCAAGGCTCCGCTGCTCCTGCTGAACGGTGCTTCCGGTATCGCTGTAGGTATGGCTACCAACATGGCTCCCCACAACCTGGGTGAGTGCTGCGACGCCATCTGCGCCTACATCGACAACCCGGAAATCACCACCGACGAACTCATGCAGTACATCAAGGGACCGGACTTCCCTACGGGCGGTCTCGTGATGGGCAAGGCCGGTATCAAGGAAGCCTATGAGACCGGTCGCGGCCGCGTAGTGGTTCGTTCGAAGACGGAAATCGAAGTGGATGAGCATGGCCGTGAGACCATCGTCGTCACCGAGATTCCCTACATGGTGAACAAGCGCGAAATGATCGAAAAGATTGCCCAGCTGGCCGACGAAAAGAAGGTCGAGGGCATCTCCTATATCAACGATGAAAGCTCCCGCGGTGAAACCCGCGTGGTAATCCGCCTCAAGCAGGGCACCAACTCCGGCGTTGTGCTGAACATGCTGTTCAAGTACAGCCCCCTGCAGAGCAGCTTCTCCTTCAACAACGTGGCCCTGGTGAAGGGACGTCCCCGCACCCTCAGCCTGAAGGAAATCATCGGCCAGTTTGTGGACTTCCGCCACGAGGTCGTCGTCCGCCGTACGAAGTTCGAGCTGGACAAGGCCCAGAAGCGCGCCCACATCCTGGAAGGTCTCCTGAAGGCCATGGACATCATCGACGAAATTGTCCACATCATCCGCTACGAGACCAAGAGCATCGACGAAGCCAAGGCCATGCTCATGGAACGCTACCAGTTCACCGAGCCGCAGGCCGCCGCTATCGTTGAGATGCGTCTGCGTCAGCTCGTCGGCTTGGAGCGTGAGAAGCTGCAGAACGAGTTCGACGAACTGATGAAGTTCATCGCCCGCTGCAACGAGATCCTCGGCAGCGTAGAAGAGCAGTTCAAGGTGGTCAAGGAAGAGACCATGGACCTCAAGGAGCGCTACGGAGATCCCCGTCGCACGGAGATTACCCTGGCCGATGATGAATTCAACCCCGAAGACTTCTATGCCGATGAAGACCAGGTTATCACCATTTCTCACCTGGGTTACATCAAGCGCACTCCGCTCACCGAATTCCGCACCCAGAACCGCGGCGGCGTGGGCATGAAGGGCAGCGCCACCCGTGACGAAGACTTCATCGAGCACATTTACATTGCCAATACCCATAGCACGCTGCTGCTGTTTACCCAGAAGGGCCGCTGCTACTGGCTCAAGGTATACGAGATTCCGGAAGGCAACCGCAACTCCAAGGGCCGCGCCATCCAGAACATTCTCATGATTGAACCCGACGACGCCGTGCGCGCATACCTGAACGTACGCTCGCTCAAGGACGAAGAGTTCATCAACAACAACTACATTATGATGGTCACCCGCAAGGGTGTGGTGAAGAAGACCACCCTCGAGGCCTACTCCCGTCCCCGTACCAACGGTGTGAACGCCATCAACATCCGCGAAGACGACGAACTGCTGGAGGCCATCCTCACCAACGGCAACTGCAACATCATGATTGCAGCCAACGGAGGCCGTTGCGTACGCTTCGACGAGTCCGAAGCCAGACCCCTTGGCCGTACCTCCACGGGTGTCCGTGGCATCAATCTTGATGAAGGGGACAATGTGGTGGGCGTCGTAAGCCAGGATCCCGCAGCCGAAGACGCCGCCAAGCATCAGGTGCTTGCTGTCTCCGAAAACGGTTACGGCAAGCGCTCGGAAGTAGATGATTACCGTCAGACTTCCCGTGGCGCCAAGGGTGTTAAGACCTTGAATATTACTGAAAAGACCGGTAAGTTGGTAGCGATTAAGAATGTAACCGATGAGGACGACCTCATGATTATCTGCCGCTCCGGTATGACCATCCGAATGCCTGTCAACACCATCCGTGTTGCCGGACGTGCTACTCAGGGCGTGAAGCTCATCAATATCCGTGAAGGGGACTCTATTGCCGCCATCTCCGTGGTTGCTCACAGCGATGAAGAAGAGAGCCAGGCAGCAGAGGGAACCGTAGTAGAAGAATAATCAAAACACTTAATAGTATGAAAAAAATTATTTTCGCACTCGTCGCACTGGCCTGCTCCCTGCAGTTTGCCTATGCACAGAAGCCCGATGCAGAAATGCAGAAGGCCGTGGACAAAGCGCTGGTAGCCGCCCAGGACGCCAAGAAGGCTGCAAAGCCTGCTACTTGGGTTAAGCTTGCCGAGGCCTACATGAAGGCCTACACCAATCCGACCGCCAGCATCACTCCCGGTATCGACAAGAATACCTTCGGTATGATGAATAAGGAGAAACCCCTCAATGTTTCTTCCGTTGAAATCGGCGACCAGACCTTTGAGAAATGGGAACTCTCCCACGTAGATGTTTACTTCAACGCTGCCGGTATTCTCACCGTGGTGGATGTGACCAAGCCCTCCGTGGAAGGTGACATCCTGGGCGAAGCCGCCAAGGCCTATGCCAAGGCTTTCGAGCTGGGTGGCAAGGACAAGGACATCGCTCCCAAGATGAAGGAAATTGCTGAAGCTTACTATAACGACGGTTTCACCGCTTACCAGCTGGGCAATATGGCCAAGGCCAGCGATTGCTTCAAGGGCGCCTACGAGGTGTCCGTGACCGCTCCCAGCACCGAGGTGAACAACGACGCCGCTTACAACGCCGCTTTCACCGCCATGCAGGTGAAGGACTACGACCGCGCTGCTGCTTACTACAACAAGTGCGTGGAGAATGGTTTCTTCTCCGATGGTAACGTATACGCCAACCTGTCCGAGTGCGCTCTTGCCCAGGCCGATACCCTGAGCGCCAAGAACTATCTCGCCACCGGTCTTACCGCTTATCCGGACAACGCCGCCATCCTGACCAACCTCATCAACCTGTACCTGCAGACCAATGAGGATCCCGCCAAGATCGTGGAACTCCTGGACGAGGCTAAGAAGGCTATGCCCGACAACCCTTCCCTCTTCTATGTGGAAGGTAACATCTACACCGGTATCAAGGATTACGAGAAGGCCATCGCCGCTTACGACAAGGGTCTCGAAATCAACCCCAAGTACGACATGTGCTACTATGGTAAAGCCAATGTGGCCCTGAAGAAAGGCGAAGACCTGGTGGACCAGATGAACGCTCTGGATGTGCGTGAATGGAAGAAGTACGACGAACTGGCTGCCCAGCTCACCGAGGTTTACATCAGCGCCCTCGAGCCCTTCGAGAAGTGCTACGAAGTGAGCGAGATCCCTGAGGTGAAGGCTGCCGCTGCCGATTACCTCAAGCGCCTGAACTTCCAGCTCCGTAACGTGGATCCCAAGTATCAGGAAGCCTACGAGAAGTGGAACGGCATCGTCGGTGCCGCCGAGTAATCGGACTCCCCAATAGAATGAAAGGGAATGGCTTTGTTGCCATTCCCTTTTTTTGTATCTTTGTGTCCGTATGAAGAAAACGGTCACCCTCGAAGCTATTGACCCCATAGAAATCTACGGAGTCGGCAATAAAATCCTCACCGAATTCTGCTCCTATTTCCCTCACCTGAAGGTGGTGGCGCGTGGGAATGAACTCATTCTGGACGGTCGCGAAAGCGATATCGCCGAGTTCAACATTCGCTTTGCAGAACTGGTGGAGCGCCGTCACCGCAAGATGAACCTCACCGTGTACGATGTCGAAGACATTTTCTCCGGCACCGGCGAGTTGCCGCATCCGTCGGCCGACGCCGTCATCGTCCACGGCACGGACGGCAAGCCCATCCGCGCGCGCAACAAGACGCAGCAGGATCTGGTATCGGCCTACTTCGAGAACGACCTCATCTTCGCCGTCGGCCCGGCCGGCACCGGTAAGACCTACATGGCCATCGCCCTGGCGGTGCGCGCCCTCAAGAACCGCGAGATCAAGCGCATCATCCTTACGCGTCCCGCCGTGGAAGCCGGCGAGCGCCTGGGCTTCCTGCCCGGAGACCTCAAGGACAAGTTGGACCCGTATCTGCAGCCGCTGTACGACGCCCTGGCCGATATGATTCCCTCCAAGCGTCTCCAGGAGTTCATGAACGACGGCACCATCCAGATTGCACCCCTCGCTTACATGCGCGGCCGTACGCTGGATAAAGCCTGCGTCATTCTGGACGAAGCACAGAACACCAATCTGGGGCAGCTGAAGATGTTCCTCACCCGTATGGGCGTGAATGCCAAGTTCATCGTGACGGGTGATGCGACGCAGATTGACCTCCCGCACAAGGAGGACAGCGGCCTTTTGGCGGGCATCAAACTGCTGGAAGATATCAAGGGTGTAGCCACCATCCGTTTCCGCACGGAAGATATTGTGCGTCATCCCCTTGTTACAAAAATAGTCAGGGCCTTTGACAAGCAATAAAAAAAGCGTATTTTTGCGAATTAAAGGGATAATTGCGACATGAAAAAAGCAATCATACTTTTGGCATTTTGCGCCTTGATGCTGCAGGGCTGCGACTATGTGCGTATGCTGGCCGGTCGCCCTACATCGGCCCAGCTGGAGCAGATTCGCAAAGACAAGATGGCGGCCGAAGAGGCCCGTCATCAGGCTGTGCTGGACTCGATGGCCCAGGCCGAAAAGGCAATGGCCGAAGCCCTGGCCGCCCGTGAGCAGGAGCTGCTGGACTCCCTGACGCAAGCCAAGGGCACCGTCCTGAACCCGTCCAAGCTGGGCGGCCTGTTCACCACCAAACTGGAAACCAAGTACTGCATCGTGGTGGGTGCTTTCCGCAACCGTTACAACGCGGAGCGTAAACTCGCCCAGTGCAACGAAGCCGGTTATACGGCAACCATAGTGAGCTTCCGGAACGGACTGCTGGCAGTTTCTGTCTGCCCGTCCGACAATCTGGAAGAAACCCTGAAAACCTTGAAACAGCTGCGCGGAACTGAAGTCTGTCCGCAGGACGGCTGGATCCTGATGAATCTGTAAGCGATGAAACGCCTGTTTGCTTTCTTGGCCGCCAGTCTCGTTGCGACCGGGCTTTACGCCCAATATCGTAACCCCCTGGAAGACCTGGACGACTCTGAGACCGTCCGGGCGCTGAAAGAGCATGTCGCCACCCTGTCGGCCGCCCAGCTGGAAGGCCGCAAAGCCGGCAGTGAAGGGGAGAAGATGGCAGCGGAGTACCTGGAGGCGCAGTTCAAGGAAATCGGCCTGGATGTCCTTCCTACCGGCAACACGTTCCAGATTACGGCCCCCGACACGCTGTCTTCCTGCAACGTGGTGGGCTTCCTGCAGGGCTGGGACAAGGCGCAGAATGGCCGGTACATCGTCGTCGGTGCGCGCATGGATAACCTTGGCATGGATACGTACATGCAGGACGGGGAGCGCGTGAACCGCATCTACTACGGCGCCAACGGCAATGCGTCCGGCATGGCGCTCATGCTGGAGCTGGCCCGTCGGCTTTCCTATTCCCGCTCGCTCCTTCGCAGAAGCGTCCTCTTTGTGGGCTTCGGCGCATCGGCCCATACCTTCGCCGGTTCCTGGTATTTCCTGAACCGCTCCTTCGCGAAGGACGCCGACAAGATTGACGCCATGGTAAACCTCGATATGCTGGGTACGGCGAAGTCCGGCGGCCTGCTGGCCTACACCGCCTCCAACGAGGACCTGAATACCATCCTGAACACGCTGCAGGGAGAACTGCTTCCCATTCAGGCGCAGCCGGTAGCGCAGGCTCCCTATCCGGGAGACCATGTGGCATTTTATGACAAGGAGATTCCTTCCGTGCTGTTCACCAGCGGCCGTTACCCGGAACACGGCACCGGACGCGACACCTACGGGATCATCGATTTCGAGGGCATGGAGAAGGAACTGGAATATATCTACAGCTATGTGCTGAACCTGGCCAACGGCGAGCGTCCGCTGTTCCGCAACAGCGACGCCGTTAAGAAGGAAGAGCCCAAGGTGGGTGTCTACGCCTACAGCGACGTGGACGTGAAGCCGCTCTTCCTCAATTCCCAGGATCCCCGCACGTTTATGGAACGCTGGGTCTATCCTTATCTGAAGTATCCGAAGTATGCTTCCGAAAATGGCATCCAGGGCCGTGTGCTGGTAGAATTTGTGGTGGATGAAAAAGGCGAGGTGAAGGAAGCCCGCGTGGTGCGCGGTGTACACCAGAGCCTGGACGACGAAGCCCTGCGCGTGGTGAACGCTTCCCCGAAGTGGCGCCCCGGCCGTCATCACGGCAAGAAAGTGAAGGTGGCCATCACCGTGAGCGTGGAGTTCCGCCTGGATAAGGATAAAGGTAAATTTGGAATTAACGGAGTTAAAGTACAATAATGGATTATAATTTTGTAGAGATCGAGAAAAAGTGGCAGCAGTGGTGGGCCCAGAACAAGACGTATAAGGCCGAGGTAAACGAGGCCAAACCCAAATATTATGTGCTGGATATGTTCCCGTACCCGAGCGGCGCGGGCCTGCACGTGGGTCATCCGCTGGGCTACATCGCCAGTGATATTTTTGCCCGGTACAAGCGCCTGAAGGGATTCAATGTGCTGCACCCGATGGGCTACGACGCCTTTGGCCTGCCGGCCGAGCAATATGCCATCCAGACTGGTCAGCATCCGGAAAAGACCACGCACGACAATGTGGCCCGTTACCGTCAGCAGCTGGACCGTATCGGCTTCTCCTTCGACTGGGACCGCGAGTTCCGCACCAGCGACCCCGAGTACTACAAATGGACCCAGTGGGCCTTCCTCAAGATGTTCGGCTCCTGGTACGACAATGATATCCAGAAAGCCCGTCCCATCGAGGACCTCGTAGCGGCTTTCGAAAAGGGTGGCTCTGCCGCCGTGAACGCCGCCTGCAGCGAGGGTGAGCCTTTCACCGCCGCCGAATGGGCCGGCTTCTCCGAGAAGGAAAAGGCCGATGTCCTCATGCGCTACCGTATTGCCTATCAGGGCGAAAGCACCGTGAACTGGTGCCCGGCCCTGGGTACCGTGCTGGCCAACGATGAGGTGAAGGACGGCTACTCCGAGCGTGGCGGTCACCCCGTATTCCAGAAGAAAATGACCCAGTGGCAGCTGCGCGTGAGCGCCTACGCCGCCCGTCTGCTGGACGGCCTGGAGAAGCTGGACTGGACAGACTCCCTGAAGGAGATGCAGCGCAACTGGATTGGCCGCAGCCAGGGCGCCGAGATGGTGTTCAAGGTGGAATGTGACGGCGTTTCTCACGACGTGACCATCTTCACCACCCGCGCCGACACTGTCTTCGGCGTTACCTTCATGGTGCTGGCTCCGGAAAGCGAATGGGTGGCCAAGCTCACCTCCAAGGCTCAGAAAGCCGAGGTAGACGCCTACCTGGAGCAGGTAAAGAAAAAGACGGAGCGCGAGCGTATGGCCGGCAAGGCCGTCACGGGCGTGTTCTCCGGTTCCTACGGCACGAACCCGCTCACCGGCGAAAAAGTGCCGGTGTGGATTGCCGAATATGTGCTGGCCGGTTACGGTACCGGCGCCATCATGGCTGTCCCCGCACACGACAGCCGCGACTATGCCTTCGCCAAGAAGTTCGACCTGCCCATCATCCCGCTCATTGAGGGGGCCGATGTTTCCGAGCAGAGCCTGGACGCCAAGGAAGGCATCATGTGCAACAGCGGTTTCCTGAACGGACTCACCGTGAAGGAGGCCATCCCCGCCGCCATCGACTACGTGGAGAAGCACGGTATCGGCCACCGCAAGGTGAACTTCCGTATCCGCGACGCCATCTTCTCCCGTCAGCGTTACTGGGGCGAGCCCTTCCCGATTTACTACAAGGACGGCATCGCCACGCCCGTGCCCTTCGAGGCCCTGCCGCTGACCCTGCCCGAGATTGACCAGTACAAGCCCACCGAGGACGGTCAGCCGCCGCTGGCCCGCGCCAAGGACTGGACCTACAACGGCTACCCGCTGGAGACCAGCACCATGCCCGGCTTCGCCGGTTCCAGCGCCTACTACCTGCGTTACATGGATCCCCGCAACGGCGAGGCGCTCGTGAGCAGGAAGGCCGATGAATACTGGCGCAATGTAGACCTCTACGTGGGCGGTACCGAGCACGCTACCGGCCACCTCATCTACAGCCGTTTCTGGAACAAGTTCCTCTTCGACCTGGGATACGTAGCAGAGGATGAACCCTTCTGCAAGCTCATTAACCAGGGCATGATCCAGGGACGTTCCAATTTCGTATACATGATTCCCGGCACCAACAAGTTCGTTTCCCTGGGCCTGAAAGACCAGTATGAGACCATCCCGGTGCACGTGGACGTGAATATCGTTTACAACGACAAACTGGACCTGGATGCCTTCCGCGCCTGGCGCCCGGATTACAAGGATGCCGAATTCATCCTGGAAGACGGCGAGTACATCTGCGGCTGGGCCATTGAGAAGATGTCCAAGAGCATGTACAACGTGGTGAACCCGGACAAGATCTGCGACACCTATGGCGCCGACACGCTGCGTCTCTATGAGATGTTCCTGGGCCCCATCGAGCAGGCCAAGCCCTGGGATACCAAGGGTATCGACGGTGTGAACCGCTTCCTCAAGAAGTTCTGGCGCTTGTTCTGGGACCGCGAGAAGTGGCTGGTCACCGACGAAGAGCCCACGAAGGATGAGCTCAAGGCCCTGCACAAACTCATCGGCAAAGAGCAGGAGGATATTGAAAACTTCTCCTACAATACTACGATATCGGCCTTCATGATTGCGCTCAACGAGCTGGGTAACTGCTCCAAGCGCGCCATCCTGGAGCCCCTCACCGTGCTGCTGTGCCCCTTCGCCCCGCACATCGCCGAGGAACTGTGGCATCAGCTGGGTCACGAGGATTCCGTGGTCTACGCCGCCTTCCCTGAGTATAAGGCCGAGCTGACCGTGGACAATTCCGTGAACTATCCGGTCTCCTTCAACGGCAAGACGCGTTTCTTCCTGGATGCTCCTGCAACGGCCACCCCGGCCGAGGTTGAAGCCCTCGTGCGCGCCCATGAGAAGACGCCTCAGTATGTGGGCGAGTTCTCCATTGCCAAGGTGATCGTGGTTCCCGGTCGCATTGTCAATGTCGTTCTTAAAAAATAGACTATGCCGAAGCTTCAAAAATCGGCCTTCACCGTTGTGAAGGAGTGGCTGCTGGTTACACTGGGTATCCTGATGTATGTGACGGGCTGGTCGCTGTTCCTCATCCCGAATAACCTCGTGGGTGGCGGCGTGTCCGGTATCTCGTCCATGGTTCAGTATGCTACCAACGGTGCCATCCAGATGGGTTATACCTATTTTGTGCTGAATGCAGTGCTCATTATTGCGGCTATCGTGATTCTGGGCATGGGATTCGGCGCCAAGACCATCTACGCCATTGCGCTGGCCTCCGTGGCCCTGCGATTTCTGCCGGGCCTTATCCCGGTAGAGATTATCAAGCACCTGGCGCTGGATAACGGCAAGCTGCTTTCCGTGCTGATGGGTGGCCTCACGGCCGGTATCGGTATCGGCATGAGTATCTCCAACGGCGGTTCTACCGGCGGCACGGATATCATTGCCCTTATCTATACCAAGTATCACAATGTGTCTCCGGGCAAGGTTATCCTGTTCCTGGACTTTGTGATTATCCTCTCCTCCATGATTGTGCCGTCCTATGTGTCGGACATCGATCCGGAGACGGGTCTCGCCATGGTGGATGCCGACGGCAAGGTGCTCACGCATCTGATGCCTATCTACGACAAGATTACGACCGTGCTGTATGGCCTCATTCTGGTAACCGTGAACAGCTACGTGCTGGACATGTACATTTCCGGTTCCCAGCAGAGTGTACAGCTGTTCATCCTGTCCCGTGAATACGACAAGATCGCCGATTCCATTACCCAGGATCTCCATCGCGGTGTTACCGTGCTGGACGGTAAGGGCTGGTACACCAAGAAGGACATGAAGGTCCTGATGGTGCTCACCCGCAAAACCGACTTAAACTTACTGCTTCGTTATATCAAGCAAATCGATCCGCACGCTTTCCTCTCTGTCAGTTCAGTGAATGGCGTGTACGGTGAGGGCTTTGATACTATCAAAAAGTAAGCTCTCTGACATAAAGGGGCGGGCTGGGCCGATGGTCCAACTTTTTCCCCACGAACCACATGATTCACCACATTCTGCTTTTGCTGCTGGGCGTTATCGCTACAGTGGCAACTTCTGTGGGCGTTATCAAACACAACCGTTCACAAAAGAAATCCGCCGAGGATACCTATAACCCGGCGGAGTCAATCCCGGCGCCTCGTGAGAGTGCTCCAGTCGATCAGTTCCTGTATGACAGATGCTGTCGGTTCATGACCGAACGCCGTCCGTTCCTTGTGGAGAACTTTTCTCTGCAGGACCTGGCGAACGCTGTCTATACTAACAAGGTGTATCTGAGTAAAACCATTAACCGCTTTTCCGGGAAGAATTTCCGGCAGTATGTAAATTACTACCGGGTAATGTACGCCATGGAATTGTACAGAGGCAATATGGGTCTGCGGATAACCGAGCTGACACAGTTATCCGGTTTCCGTTCGACTACAGTTTTTCTCAGAAGTTTTAAATGCGTGATGGGTGAGCAACCGAGTCATTGGTGCTCGCGCGTCAGAAACAAGTACGGCAGAAAGCGTTAAACCAATACCAGTGGTCCGGCCTACCCCTCAATCCCTTTCCAACTGCCTGGAATAGGGGCTGTTACATCCACCTCGGTCTTTTTGACGGGGTGGATGAACTGTATACGGCGGGCCATAAGGGAAATGCCGCCGTCGGGGTTGGAGCGTTTGGCTCCGTACTTGAGGTCTCCCTTGATGGGGCAGCCCATGTGGGCAAGCTGGCAACGGATCTGGTGATGCCGGCCGGTGTAGAGTTCCACCTCCAGGAGGAAGTAACGTTCTGTGGTCTGGATGAGGGTATACTTGAGACGGGCCTCTTTGCCGTTCTTGGCCACGTAGGATTTGTTCTGGGCTTCGTTACGAACGAGCATGTCCGTGAGCGTGTCGCTCTCCTTCGGCGGCTTGTTGGCCACCATGGCCCAGTAGGTCTTGTGCAGTTCACCTTTGCGGAGCATTTCGTTGAGGCGCTCCAGGGCCTTGGAAGTTTTGGCGAATACACAGACGCCGCTCACCGGCCGGTCCAGCCGGTGGGGAACACCCATAAACACCTGTCCGGGCTTGCTGTCCCGCTGCGCAATGAAGGCTTTCAGGGTTTCCGAGAGCGGTTCGTCGCCCGTCTTGTCTCCCTGCACAATTTCGCCCGTGCGCTTGTTGAAAATGAGTAGATGATTGTCCTCGTAGAGAATTCTGTCATTAATATCCCGGTATTCTTCCGGGCTCATTTCCCTGTAATTACCCATAGTTCAGCAAATATAGCAAAAAAGCAGAGCTTTGCGCTCTGCTTTTGTCTGGATGACTGGACTTGAACCAGCGACCTCCTGGTCCCTAACCAGGTGCGCTACCAACTGCGCTACATCCAGAATTTTGGACTGCAAAGATACGTCTTTTTTAAGAAATAGCAAATAAAATTTTAATAAATTTTTAAGAAAAGAGATGCCCGATCGGGGCCAGGCATGACGAGGGGCTATTCCGAATAGTAGGCGGGGGCGAGGGGACGGCAGTTGTACTGGGAGGCCATGGACTGGCCGTAGGCGCCCGCGCTGCGGATGGCGAGAAGGTCGCCGCGGTGGCATTCGTTCAGGAAGACGTCTTTGCCGAAGACGTCGGAACTCTCGCAGCAGGGACCTACCACATCGTAGGCGGTTTTGGGACCGTCACTGGAAAGATTCTCGATGCGGTGCATGGAATGGTACATGGCCGGCCGGACGAGGTCGTTCATGCCGGCGTCCACAATGGCGAAACGCTTGGCCATGCCTTCCTTCACGAATAATACGCGCGTGATGAGTGAGCCGCAGGGCGCGATGATGGCGCGGCCCAGCTCGAAATGGACGGGCCTGTCGCCCAGCAGCCCGCGTTTATATGTATTGAAATAGGACGCAAAGTCGGCCTTGGGAAGGCTGTTCGGGTGGCCGTACTCGATACCCAGGCCGCCGCCCACATTGATGTCCCCGACGGGGATGCCTTCGCTTTCCAGACGCTCGGTGAGCTCGTTGATGCGGCCACACAGCGCGGCAAAGTCGTGCATGTCCAGGATTTGTGAGCCGATGTGAAAGTGCAGGCCGCAGAAGCGGATGTGGGGGAGGGAGAGTGCTTCGCGAGCCACGTCGTCCACCATGCCGTGATAGATGCCGAACTTGTTCTCGGCGAGGCCGGTGGTGATGCCGGCGAGGGTATGCGCGCCGATGTCCGGGTTCACGCGAAGGCTCACGGGGGCAACCACGCCCTTGGATTCGGCCAGGGCGTCGATGACGCGCAGCTCGGCTGCGGATTCTACGTTGAAGCGGCCGATGCCGGCTTCCAGACCCAGGAGGATTTCCCAATCGGCCTTTCCTACACCTGCGAAGACGATGTCCTTCGCGCGGAAGCCTGCGTCCAGCGCCGCCTGTACCTCGCCGCCGCTCACACAGTCGGCGCCGAAGCCGGCCGCGGCAATCTGCTGCAGCAGTTCGGGGTTATGGTTGGCTTTCACGGCATAGTGCACCTGCCACGTGGGCTGGTCTTTCAGCTGCGCCTGGATGGCGTCCAGCGTTTCCTTCAGGAGGGCTATGTCGTAGTAATAGAAGGGCGTTTGACGGCCTTCGAAACTAAGGATAGGGAATGAATGGGTCATGGTAAATTTTCGGAACGCAAAGATAATGAATTGTTTGTGAAAAACCTACAATTTGCGCAAAATGGGTATTCGCAAAAAGAGACATCCTATCCTTAAAAAATTGAAAAATTTAAAGAATTTTTTTATTATCTTTGTCTTCGCTTTCTGGGAATCCCCCCGATTTCACATTAGCAATTGCTTAACTTTAAACTCATGAACTAAGATGAACTGGCGGAGCTGGGTCATTTTTTTGTGTGCACTTTTCTTAACCACTTTTCATGCAGACGCGCAAGCGCCTGACAGCACGCGTTATTTCCAGTTGCCCGGCTTTCCTTTCGTCTTTGTCTCCGACGAATCTGTCACCACTCCTCCGGAAATTACTGATTCTCTGTTCGATGCAGTAGCCCGCGGTATCCGCTTCAAAGTGAACCGCACCGAGCTGCTTCCCGACGACCCTTTCATCCCGCTGTATAGGGAACTGGTTCCCTGGCTCAAGCACGAGGACATGGAACTGCGCCAGATGTACATTAAAGGCGCCGCTTCCCTGGAAGGTCCTTACCGGAACAACGTGCGCCTGAGCCGCGCCCGTACCAAACGCCTCATCGAGTTCCTGAGCGCAGGCCTGGATCAGCCGGCCGAATCCCTCCCGCACAATGCCGAAAGCATCACGGAAGACTATGGCCGATTGGTACGCATGCTCCGGCAGGCCAACGATCCCGATTACGAAAAGATCAACGAGATCTGGCAGCAGAGCGGGGGAGACGAGCAGTGGTGCAAGAAAAAGATGATGGCCCTGGAGGGCGGCAAGGTGTGGAAGCGTCTCCTGGTGGAATACTTCCCGTCCCTGCGTGAAGCCCGTGTGGTGCTGTGGTTCGCCCGCAAGCAGGACACGAAGAAACATCGGCCTTTACGGCAGTCGGCCATCCCCGCCAAGGGCATTCCTTACCTCTTTCCTTACAGCACGCCGGCTTTTGACCCGCTTGCCCCGGAGTATCACTTCGAGACTGTGAAGGAGCGCCGTCACCTGCTGGCCGCCCGCACCAACCTGGTGCACGACCTTTTGTATGTGCCGCAGTTCGGCTTTGCGCCCGGCGGCAACATTCAGCTCGAGTATTATCCGCTGGACGGCCATTATACCGCCAACGCCGGCTTTACGTTTACCAATCATCGGCACTGGGACGACTACAAGTTCTTCCAGCTGCGTGATTTCCAGCTGGAGCTGCGCCGCTATTTCCGCGGCGGGGGAGCGTTCATCGGCCCTTATCTCGGTCTGTACGGCGAGGGGGTGGTGTACGGCATTGGCTTCGGCAAGACGAAAGGCTGGGAAGGCGAGGGCCTTGGCGGCGGTCTCAGCGCCGGCTGGGTGTGGCCGCTCAACCGCAAGGGCAACTTCCGCTTTGAGGTGAGCGCCAGCCTGGGTGCGCTTTATTCCCGCTTCGACCCTTACGTGTACGGTAACCCGATTACCGGCGTCGAGGATGGCCTTTATTATTACGATTATTACGGCAATACCAGCGAGTTTGTCAAGCGTAACCACGAGTTCTTCTGGTTCGGGCCTACGAACATCGGTATTCATTTAACCTATGATATCCTGTACAGAAGATGAAAAAACTGATTCCCTTTTTCCTTTGTCTTCTGTGTGCCGGTTCCTGTATTGAGCCGCCGCTGCACCTGCCCGGTCAGGAAATCCTGACGGAAATGCCCGCCGTGGAGACTGAACTCTCGGTGGTGTGGAACGTGGACGTGGACCTTACCACGGACTGGTATTATGGCTGGGACCTGCAGGACCAGAACATCTGGGGCACCCTGGGTTATCCCATGCCCACCAGCTATCAGGTGCGCCGATACTACACCGGCGACGACCCGCAGGCACCTCACACCGAGGTGGATGCCTTCTCCATCCAGAGCACCCGTTTCCGCCGTTTCTTCTCCTTCGGCTGGTTTGACATGCTGTTCTGGTCGGACATCGACTCCCCGGACGGCACGCAGGTGCTGCTGATGGACGAGACGCTGGAGCGTGTGTTTGCTACCACCACCGGCACGCGCGGCCTGGCGCCGGCTGCGGGGCAGGATGAGGGGCTCATCGGCCTTCGCAACCAGCCGGAAATCTTCTATGCCACTTACCTGGAGGATGTCTTCATCTCCCGGGACCTGAACGACTACGAGTACAACCCCGAGGAGAACCTCTATATCAAGCACATCGACACCCAGTTGCGCCCGATGGTGTATATCTATCTGGTGCAGATTATCCTGGTGAACAACGATGGCCGCGTGACGGGTATCAACGGTAACACGGCGCTGTCTTCCATGGCCAGCGGCATCAATGTGAATACCGGTCACACCAGCGATTCCCCTTCGGTGATTTACTTCAATACGCGTCTGAAGCGCAACCTGGTGGCCGACGGAAAGCCCTGCGACATCATCGGCGGCAAGTTCACCACCTTCGGCCTGTGCGACATGGAGCCTTACACGCGCGCGGGTTCCTTATATGAAGGATCGCGCGCAACGCTGAACAACAAGCTGTACTTCGACCTGGTGTTCAACAACGACGGCGTGAAGACCGTATCGGTGGACGTGACCGACCAGTGCCAGAAGCAGGCGCACGGCGGAATCCTCACTGTGTGGATTGACTGTTCCCAGCTGGATCCGCCGCCCGGACCGGAGCAGGGAACCAGCAGCCTCTTTGTGCCCACGGTAGAGGACTACGACAACGTGACCTGGGAAATTGAAATGTAAATAAACAAAAAATAACACTCCTTTATGAAAAACAACATTGTAATTGCCTTTGGCGCACTGCTGGCCCTCGTGGGTTGCAGCAGACAGGGCCTGGTCGTGGATCCGGCCGACCAGAACGCCAAACAACTGCCCATTGAATTCAATGTGCAGAAACAGAACATGACCAAGGCCAACCTGGAGGACCTGAAGCACTACAACTTCGGTGTCTATGCCTGGAAGGTGGGTTCTTCCTCCCTGGCCGATGCCAAGGTGATGGAGAACTACCTGGTGGGCCACGTCAAGGGCTACTATAAAGAGGGCGCTACCGGCTGGTTCTACGAAGGACTGGGTACCAGCGAGTACAAAAATACGGCAGACGGGTACTACAAGTACACGGAAGAGGATTTTGTGTCGGCCAACGAGAACCAGTACATCCGCTACTGGGACCTTGCCTATACCAACACGAACTTCTACTGCTATGCCCCTTACAACAAGGCTGTCACTTTCTCCAAGGATGAGAATGCTTTGAATTTTGGCCCTACCGTGATCAAGGGTGGTTACGACCGTACGCTCTGCGAGTACATGTATGCCGGTGTGCAGGCCATCAACGCCGACAAAAAGCCGGTTGATGTGCCTTTCAAGCACATGGGTGCCCAGGTGCAGATCCGTTTCTATGAGGCCATTCCCGGATACAAGGTGGAAATCATTGATCTCAGTGACTCCTATGAAGGAATCCAGGCTGCTCCTGCCATCAAGGACGGAGACGCTTATACGAAGGGTACCTACTATACGACGCAGGGCGCAAAGGTGACCTTTGAGACTGTCGATGATCCTAAGTATATTCCCAGCTGGGAGGGCAGCACCTCAGTGAACACGCCCCTGGTATTCCAGATCCCCGGCGGTGTAATCAAAAGCAAAGAGGACGATGGCACTCAGCAGTTTAGCGAGTCCCCGACGCTTTACTATCCGGTTTCTCAGCCGAAAACCAGCACCACGGGTCTCACCTTCCATGTGTCTTATAAGGTGATTGCCGAAGACAACGACGAGGTGATTACCGTACGCAATGCAAGCGTACACGTGCCTTACAAGAGCGGCGACTCCTTCATCACTGTATGGCAGCCGAATGTGAAGTACATTTACACCTTCAAGATCACCAAGTCTACGAACGGAACGACGGATCCTGGTGTGACGGTTGATCCTACGGAGCCTACGCCCGGCACCGCGCCTTCCCTCTATCCGATCATCTTCGAAAGCGCTACCATCGAGGATTACACTACGGTGGAAAAAACGTATACTGTTTCTGAATAATGCAAGTGATTCGTCCCATCTGCCTGATGGCGGCCGCCACCGTGCTGGTCTCCTCCTGCTTCTCCAGCGGTAAGCTGAAGGAGGAGAACCTGGTGAACGACCATGCTCCCATGGTGTTTGGCAATAGCGTTTCGGCCGCCGAAACGCCCGAGACCAAGGCATCGGCCCTTCTGGCGCAGGGCTTCAAGGTGAATACCTGGAAGCACTTCGGCGACGCCGCGCAGCAGACGGTGATGGACGGATATGAGGTAACGTATACCCCTTCGGCTTCCTCCAAGTGGGAGTATGTGGGTGTACGCAGCCAGATACAGCGTTATTGGGACCTGGGCGCATTTCCGTACGAGTTCCGGGCAGTTTCGCCTTACTCGGAGGATGTGACCATCACGGCCGGCGGCCTCACCATTGACAAGCCGTTCTGCGCCCAGGTTCTCCTTAACGGTGTATATAATAAGGGAGGGGCCGACAGCGAACCTTTCGTGGTTGCGCAGGTTGGCCGCGTGGACCTGGGCGCCGGCGCAACCGACCGGTACGAGGACCGCGACCTTATCAAGAACCAGGAGATCAACTCCGCTTCCAAGGCCAACGGCACCCGTTCGGTGCACATGCCCTTCCACCACCTGCTGTGCAAGGTGGGCTTCCGGGTCTTCATCGACGATCCGCAGCCCTCTTCGCCGGATTACCAGGTGACGCTGCTCGGCGCCGAGGTCTCCGTCGTGAAGGACGGTTTCCTGACGAAGGGGACCTATGCCGCCACGGCCGTCCAGGGTCTGGGCCGAGGGACGTTCACCGATCCTTCGCCCGTTTCCGGGGAGTACTGCCTCTTCAAGCAGGAGCATGCTTACGCCGAGAACCTCCGCGATTACCTGAACCGCGACGGCGCCTTCGACCTGACTCCCGGCGAACTGCAGCAGATTCCGCAGGAGGGGGTCAAGATCCGGGTGAAAATCCGGATGCAGACGCATGGCGGCGGGGTGGTGGACGGCCAGTACGATTACGACGTGCTGCTGAACCTGGACAAGACGAATCCTTCGGGTGACCTCTTTACCTGGGAATCCGATACCCGGTATATCTACTATCTGCACATTCCCAACCTGCAGGCGCACAAGATCTTCCTGGATACCTGCGAAGTCCTGCCCTGGGATATTGTGGAGACAGACGATATTCCCGTTGATGTAGAATAATAATTAAACAACATAAGATGAAAAACTTATTGAAAGTATTCCTGCCCGTCCTGGCGCTTTGCGCCATGGAGGCCTGCTCTCATCGTGACGAGCTTCAACCCGTCAATCCCAACGAGGGGAAGGAACTGATTCAGTTTGTCGGCGAGGAGAAGGTTGCTACTAAGAATGGTTTCGTCGGCGAAACCACTGTCCAGATGCGCATTATGGCCGTCGCTAAAGGGAAAACCACTCCCGCCCGTTATACTGAGACCTATATGTCCGCCTCTGACGGTTCCGAAGCGGTGACGTCGGATCTGGCATATGAAACAGGAAAAGAGCGTTACTGGGATGATGCTTTCGGACGTGAATCACAACTGTCGGTTTACGCGCTCGCCATTCCCGGCAACACGGATAAAACCCGTCTTCCGGATTGGAGCAAGGATGGTTGGACTGTTGTGGATACTAAAATTAACCGGAACTGGTTCACCGACAGCAATGAAATGGATGACGTCGTCTCCTGGAGTGTTTCGGCAGAACAGGGAAGCAACGATATCCTGAAAAAAGAAGATCTGACATTTAGCAATAATATTAGTGTGGGTGGGTTGAATGGTTGTCTTTATTGGCAGTTGAGTAATATTAACGGTGACTGGTGTGTCAGCTACGGCAACGGCCCGCTGGAATGGACCCCCAAAACCAATGACCCCGGTGAGACTACGGGTAAATTTGACATGGGATGGCTTCAGTTCAAACACGCTCTCGCCAAGATTGAGATCAACATCAAGGAAGGAAACGGTTTCAATAACTCGGCCAATACGGATTTCATCTGGACCAACACAACTACGGGACAGAACTTCAAGATGATCGGTTTCAACACGGCCGGTTCCTTCCATGTCAGCACGGGCGCATGGTCCGACCAGACCTCCGGCGATATTACCAAACTGTATGAGACCACTGGAACGCCTGCGAAGAAAGCCATCCGTCACCTGCAGGCATACGTAGTTCCTGGAACAGACCTTTCCGCTGCGACCGGCAATGTGCTGGAGTTCGAAATCGACAACGCCAAATACTACGTTACCGGCACCCAGATCATGGAGGCCATCCGCAACTATGACTATGGCAGTCCGTACGGAAAGAAATACTCCGGATTTACCAAGATCGAGGGCGGCAAGAATTACGTAATCAACCTTACCGTCGCCAAGAAGCAGATTGAGAAGCTGCAGGCGTCCGTCCTGGATTGGGAGACCATCAACTCCGACGACGTGGATGCCCGGAATACCTATGTGACGTTTGATATGGAAGATCGTGGCAGCCAGCTGACAGATACGGATGCTGCAAGCTTTCATATCTATCGCTCCACCGTTACCAGCCAGAA
>Ga0265300_10000892_pt1 | contig 29959 bp, 43 predicted proteins | sample AusTroGonzalo_MG_FD_193482 | JGI IMG/M metagenome (GOLD analysis project Ga0265300, IMG submission 193482) | Bovine rumen microbial communities from tropical cattle in Woodstock, Queensland, Australia - Gonzalo_03 | ecosystem: Host-associated > Mammals > Digestive system > Stomach > Rumen ...
CTGTGCAGTAGCCTTCACAAACTACGGTGTTATCAAGCATTTTACCTACGGTCTTGAAGTGTTCCCTTCCGTCATCGCCTTTTTCTGTGTGTCCCATGAAGTACACAATTTTCCAGTCAGGAAGTTCATTGATACAGAAGTTTAAGAGTTCCCAGAAGCTCTTAGCCATTGCGGTATATTTGTCATATCCGCGTTCGTCTGCCTTGCTCATGTACTCATTGACAAGAAGGTAGGTACAATCGTCAATGACGATAGAAGGCGCTTCTGTCTTTGCTAAAAGTGTTTTGATTGTGTCGTAGTTTCCTACGTTCGCAACGTTTAATTCGCAAGGAAAAGGCATAGGTTTCTTACTTACGTTGATAACACTACACTCACCCTTTTTGAAGTTTCTGAGAGAGGTACTTTTACCGGTTCCGCTCTGTCCGATTACCATAACAATACTAGCCATAATTTTTTTTCTCCTTTGGTTTTTGTTTGTTATTTATTTTTATTTTTTTTTGTTTTCAAGTTGTGGCCGTCTTTCCGGCCTGTCAGCTTACGCAACTACTACTACCAAACTTTAATAAATAAATATTAATAATAAGGTTTGTGCGGTCTGTTCCCGCCGTCATTCTTTGCTGAGGTTACATAGCCAACGACTCATCACCCCATGTCTCAAACTTTTCTGTGGTCTTTCCCACCGTCTTTATTTTTCACCCTCAAGGGCTACTTCCGACTTGTAGTAAGAGCAGAACTCAGCACAAGGGCAATAGTCAGAACATTTCTTGTTCTGTCCTTTGCGTTCTTCGATAAAGTGTTTGTCTTTCTCTTTCTCGAGGTCTTCAATGAAGTCCTGAGCTTCTTCTTCTGTGGTGCAGACTTTTACAGCAGTCTTGCGGCCTTCTTTCATTACCGCCCACTTTGTAGGAGTTGCCCAGCGTTCTTCCGGTGTACAAGGCTCTATCTCGTCATCCTCTTTGTGTAAGTTTTCGATAACAGAACAGAGCTTGAGTTCTGCACGCATTTTCACACCTTCAAGTTCATTGTCGTTTACGTCAAACTCGTAGATATATACAGGTGCCTGCGGATAGTCCGGATTTCTTTTTGCTTCTGTTTTTGAGAAGTCTTTGAGAAGTGCAACAAATCTGATGTGTCTAACATTCAAGCCGCTTTCACGCAGCAACCACGCATAAATAAGCCCTTGTGTTCGCCAGTCTTCAAAGTCTTTGTAGATAACTTTCCACACAGAAGCGGTCTTCCAGTCTTCAATGGTTTCGTTTTTCATGTCGTAGCGGTCTACTTTTCCGGTGATTTTCCATTCTGCACAACCTGGAAGCTCTACGCTGAATGCTTCTTCCTTGAAGGCATCGTCTTCCTGGTGTTCAAGGACTTCGTGAACAGCAGTTCCGAAAACAGCCCATACTTCGTCACTTGCGTCTATTGTGATTTCGTCAAAGTGTCTGTCTGTAAGAATTATTTCTTTTGTGCCTTTAAGAAGTGTAGTTGCAGAAAGGCACTTGTCTGCATTGTGTCTTGAGTTCTGAATTGCCTTTACGAAGGCATCAGGCATATTTAACTTATTTGTAATAATCATTTAGCAGATCTCCTCAAGTGGAAGTGCTAACGCTTCCTCTTTCAGTTTGTCTGCCACGCTCTGCCAATACTGCCAAGCCCAGTTACTCTCTGCTTTTCTTGCATTCTGTTCTGCAAGTTCGCTTTTGAACATCAACTCCTCATACCTGTTCATTAGCTCTATCTCCCATGTTTGTTAAAAAAGAAGGCCCCTCGAATGATGTGAGCATCCAAGGGGCTGTATAATATAGCGTTTCCGCGTATATCCCAATTCATTTGTACTCAGCTCACATCTGATTACACTTAGAGGATAAAGCTAATTTTTGAGAATGTCAAGAACTTTTTTTAAGTTCTAGGTGTTTTTTTTCGTAGTTTGACATTTTTTGTGAAAAACTGTATTTAATTCTGCGGTGGACTGAGGGAAGGACTGTTTATGACTGAATACCAGCAGAAACAGTTAAGAAAGTCTATTTATATTCCAAAGTGTTGCCGCGGTGAAATTACCTGTCTTGTAGCCGCTCAAAAAATCGGTATAAGTATCAGAAGTGTCTCAGACTTAAAAAAGCGCTATAATCTCTTTGGGGATGCTGTCTTCACCAGAGCCAATAAAGGACACCCGCCTTATAACTTAAAGTATGACAAAGCCTTTGAAGATCGTATTATCTTTTTACATGACACCTATTACAAAGATACACCTTATCGTGCCTTCTGGCGTTGCCTTAGAGATATTGAGAAAATATCAATTCCCTATAATTCATTAAGAAACATCTGTAAAAGGCGCGGTATAAAGTCATGCAAAGAATACAAGACCCATAAAAAGCCAAAACATGAAAGCAGACTTGAACGCCCTTGCAGTGGTGAACTTGTGCAGCTGGATGCAAGCCGTCACGATTGGTTTATCAACGGAACATATACAACACTACATGGCGCTATTGATGATGCAAGGCACATTGTAACCGGTCTATATTTTTGTGATAACGAATGCCGCCTTGGTTATAATCAGGTACTTTATCAGACTTTCAGAGACTATGGCGTTATGGAGTCTGTATATATAGACCGTCACTCTTCTTTCGTTACCACACCAAAACATAGGACACTTGAAGAGCGCCTTGAATATGAGAAAAACAGTGACACGCATTTCAACGATATCTGCAGAAGGCTGCACATTGAAGTTATCCTTGCATTGTCTGCAGAAGCCAAAGGCCGTATAGAAAGGTTATGGGGAACTCTTCAAGATAACCTTCCCTACGTTTTCAGAAGGCTAGGCATTCAGGACAATCAAAGCGCGAATGAGTTCTTGAAGTCTTATCTTCCAAAGTTTAATTCTGAGTTCTCAGTCCAGTCAAGAAGTCAGTTTACAAAATGGCGGAAAGTTCCTCATTCTGTAAACCTTGATTTTCTGCTATCTATCCGCATACCGCGCCGTACTGACTCTTACGGAGTCTTTCTGTTCCACGATCATTATTTCGAGTTGAAGGCCCAGCGCAAGAGTCATGTTCATTTTGTCCTCTGTCTGTCTGAGTCCTTCGGGATAAAAGCCTATATGAATAACCGCTTTTATGATGTCGAGCTTTGTGACGTTCTGTCAGATACCATAACTCACTATATGCCGGAAGTTGAAAAGGATTTAATTTCAAGATATCTGCTCAGTGACTTAAGGGGTAAAGTTGTATAATTCTGTTATGGTATTTTTCTGTAGTGGTAGGAATGTATATTATTATAATATTATTATTATATATATTATATTTCTATTTCTATTTCTTATTTGTATTTCTATTTCTATTTCTTATTCTATTTCTATTTGCTTAAAAGGGGGGTTAAAAGGGGGGTTTAACATATTTTTAAGGGTGTACAAAATTGTATAAATCTCTATTTTTAAACGAGTTTAGACAGTATTTTAGACAAGATTATCCACCTAAAATATGACTTTTTGTCATGTTTTTATCATGGTCTAAAGGTCAAAAAATGGTCAATTTTTGGTCTTGATTTTTTAAAATCGTTAATTTTTTTGCCGATAATCAATTATGATTTTAATAATAAGATGTTCCAGGAAAGAGAAAAAATTAATCAGTCAGCTTGCTAAAGAATGCGGTTTAAGTGTGGCGCGGTTTGTACTTGCTGCCGTTTATCACTTTGAGCATACATTAAAACATTAATGAGAGTGACACATCAAATATGTCAAGAAACTCTCTCCTGTCCCCTCTTGTCCTCCCAATAGCAAGAGGGGCATTTCTTTTTAAAATAAAGACCCCTTCAACCGCTACCAACAGTTAAAGGGGAAGTTTCTCAAAAAAGGAGGCCCGTTTATAAGTCAGGTCTACATTATTAGTTACTTAAATTATACCAGCCATTATCAAGTTTATCATACCAACTTACATTACCGTCAGAAGTGGTGAGTGTAGACCCTTGATAATCTGGATCTGGTAAAATATTCTTTTTTATATACCGAATGTTTGAAAGAGTTGCATCATAAGTTTTTACTTTACCACTTTTAAAATGAACCGTTATTGTTGTTTTTAAACCCATTTTATTTACCTTCCTTGTTTTATTAGTTATTTCACTCTTTTGTTGAATGCTTCATATTTTGCTTTCTGTTCATCCACACTGACCTTATAATCAACAATCAGTTTGTAATACCAGAATGGCATGACTACATATTCTATCTCTTGTGTGTTGTCTGTCACCCTTTTGTAGTTCTGGTCTAAAGGCATAACGTTTCCGTTAGGTGCAGGGTAAGTAGGGAAGTATAAATCAGGTGTGGCATAGATAGTCTTGTATTCAGTCCTTACTTTGTCACTTTGACAGGAGATCATTACAAGCGTTGAAAGCGTCAAGACTATTACCACTATGAGCTTTTTCAACAAGTTCTTCATTTTCCTTCTTCAACTCCTTTTCTGCTTTGTCTGCTGCAGCAAGTGCATCCAGATTGTTTTTCATATCTTCAAACTTTTCATTGATTGCCTTATTTTCGTCTTTCTTCTGCTGGAATAAAACATAGAATATCGCAGAGAAAGCCGCACCTATTCCGGCAAGGACAGCAAGTATTTTTTTAAGCATTGTCTTTTTTCACTCCAAACTTTTTAAGGAATGCTTCATAACAGAAAGTTGAAGCACCCATTATCACAAACAAATAAAAAGGCATTTCCCGCCACTCGATAAACTTTGCAAGTGCAAGGGTAAGGGAAGTTACAATACACCAGATTAAAGAAAGATAGATTTTCTTATGGTCAAAGAATTTAATTTGTCTGTTCCATGTTTCTTCCAGGTATTCTTCTACGACACCAAGAAACAAACTTGATCCGTAAACAAGCATGATAACCGCAACTACGGCCACGATAACAGGAACAGGAATATATTCCTTTACAGTCTGTAAAATGCTGATAAAATCCATTTTTATTACCTCGCTAATTTAAGAACTCTTGTATTTTCTTTTGTGTCTGGTTTACCCTTTGTAACACACTGAGAATTGATTAAGGAATTGAAAACGATTTTCCCATTTTCAACAACTACCCAATGCCCGCGCCCATTGTAAACATAACGCACCGGATAACACTTAACTTTTTTCAAGTCGTTAAACTGTTCCTTTGTTACCTCATAGCGCTTGCCTGTGACGTATTCCAGGAACCTTGAAGCATTCAAAACAGTGCATTCATTATCAAGAATGCCCTTATTCATGCAGTCAGAAAGAATACGGATGTACTCTAAGGCATTGTCCCTGATACCTACGCAGTAAAGGTAACACATGGCAAGGCATCCATATTTACCTATAGCGTCAATGTTCTTTGAGACTTCCGCCGCGAATGTCTGGGGATAAATCATTGTAACTCCTACTTAAGAAAGGTTATTAAAAGGCCGATACCTTCACCAATAATGGCAATAAGTAAGCCGATAAGTTTACTCTGATACTTTTTCTCTGTTTCGCTGATAGCAAGTTTTATCTTCATGTCTACGTTTTCATTAATCTTTGTGGCTATCGAGTCCGGTAGCGTTTTGAGATTTTCTTTAATTTCGTTTAAGCTGCTCTCCATAGTTGCAATCTTCGCTTCAATCATTTCGTTTGTCATAACGAACCACCCTAAAATATTAGTAATTTTTTATGTACCAGATATGCCGCCCTGTCTTTGCGCTTTCTTCCTCATGGTAGACAATTCCGGCACTCTCAGGGGCTTTTCTTAAAATGAGATATAGCATTTTGTAATGGTGCTTCCCGATGCCTTCAACGCGCGTGTATTGTATTTGCTGCTTTTCGCAGAAGGCGCGGAAGGTACAGAAGGTTGAAACAAGGCTTTTTTTTGTTGTCCTTACCTTCCAGCATACAACGTTGTTATTGTCGTTCTTTCTCTGGATAAGGAAAGCTACACCGTTGATATATACGGCAATATCACCTTCAATGGCTGTAACGTCTGTGTCTTCATTCTTTTTAAGGCTGTTCCACCATGCTATAGATTTAATCTTCATTGTACTTCACCATTAAATCAAGGATTGTTCTTAGTCTGTCTAAGATAAAAGGGTCTTTTTTGTAGTATCTGTAAAGGAAATGTACGCAGTCGTGAGTGTCTGAGTTTAGGGGTCTGAAACGTTCTTCTTTCAGGATTGTATAATTTTCTTCCCGAAGGTCAAGGTGATGCAAATTCCACCGATTTCTTAACGGCTTGTTAGTTATGCAGTCCTTGTTGTTATAGTAGTCTAACATTGTGTAGCGCCACCTTTTCCACTTCAAAGACTTTAAGAACTCTGCTTTTATACTTTTCTGTTTCTGATTTTTTACTCTCATCACCAGTTACCTTTTTCAATAAAGAACTCTTCTTTTGATGCAAATTGTGAAGTAATACAAGATTTTGATGTGAGCGAAAATATCAACTCACCCTTATAACAGTAACTAACTTTAGTTGCTAATATTTCATCACAAGGGACTCTCTGCATAATAAGATTTTTATTAAGTTCTTCAAGTGTGATATTGCGCTTTTCCATGAACTCTAAAAGTAATTTGTCAGTTTGTGACACAGTCTGATCTGCTAACAGTGAGACTGCTTCTCTAATATTTAATGCTCTCATAATTTATTAGTTTTTAGAAGCTGCATGAACTATCCACAAATAGAGAATTACAAAAATAATTAAACTGATTATCTGTTCCATAACGCATTAGTGAAAAAAAATAACCGCCCTTGTTAGAGCGGTTTTAATAACTATCTGTAATACCAGGCGTCTGCAGTTTGGAAATAACTGTTAGTGCCTATAATTCTAAAAGCGCCATGTTCATAACGGCCATTATGCCATTTTTTATTTACACAAAAAGAAAGATTTTTATTTTCTTCTGGAATGCCAGCGTGCCACTCTTCTTTATGTTTCATAGCTTCTTCTTTTATCCAGGAATTATTTAATATCTTTCTGTTTACAATCTTATCAGGTATGACTTCTTTTATTATCTGATAAACAAGATAAATAATTAGAAGAACTATACCAAGTGCAACCGGCATCCATAAAGGACTTAATACCCATAACCAAGACCAACTTATTACTTTTGTCAATTTTAAGACAATAAAAGCAATAGCCAACAATCCACAAAATGAAATACTTGAACTTGATTTTTTTTCACTCATAGTAGTTTTACTCCTCATATCACTTCATTAGTTAAAATAAAAAAGGGAAGGCTCGCATGAGGCGCCACCTTCCCAAGATATGAGAGCAAAACCACTTGGAGAAGTAGTTTTATTCCTTTTTAATCTTGCTTGCAATAAATGCAACAAGAGCAGCGATAGCGGCTACAATACCCGCAACAAGTTCTACACCGCTACCGATTTCTGCAGAAGTTGCACCGCCCAAAATAAGCACTACAACATCCAACGCTAAAACAACCCATGCAACAATTTTTACAATCTTGTTGTTAAAGAATGCTTTAATTTTATTCATAAGTTTTACTCCTTATGTTATTAGTTACTCAATCGTAACATCACCGGTTGCATAACGCTCGTAGTGATGTCCGCTATAAGTAAAGCCAGCATTAAGTGTATAAAGAACATAAGCCAGAGCCTTAGCGGTTGCGTCTTCAAGTTCTGCGAGAAGTGTTTCGTCTGTTACTTCGTCTTCTGAAATAACCATTGTTGCAGCGGTCTTACCAAAAGCGATTACTTCATAGAACTTGCTTGAGTCCTCTTTGTAAAACTTCTTATTGCTTGCCCAGATGTAGTTGCCAAGTGCAACCGGTGTTCCCGCTGTTCCAGCCGGAGCGCTTTCAAGCTGTGCCATATCTGCACCGAAGTATTTACTGTCAAAAGTCCAACAATCAGTTTTCTTTTCTACGTTGTAGTTTGCTGTTGTCTTAGCAATAGCACCGCCTGTATAAACAGTTACTCCGGTCTTATCTTCTGTTGGAATGTTTTTAGCATACAGATAAGAACTTGAATACTTGTAACAAAGAAGTTTTGCATTGAGTGTAACCGGTTTATAGTTCAGTTCAAGTTCCTGGATATCACCGCCGCTTGTTCTGATTTTAGTAACGGTGTAGTTAGCGTCATTAAATCCGCCCATAGTTTATACCTCACTTAAAAAAAATGGCGTACAAGCAAAGCCTATACGCCACCTTTTATATCACGATAGCGTGATATTTTATTTAATCTTCAAACAGATTAAGCCATAGCAAAGTCTGTTGAACCGTAGAACTCACCAACACCACATACAGAAGGGTTAGTAACAACGAATGAGCCGAAGAGGTTCAATGTTACCATTGTTGCAGGGCCGTCTACTGTGTCAGAACCACCTGAGATTGTGAACAGGTCATCAACAAGAAGCTGCAATGGGTCGTTAGCCTTATCATCAGCATCCATTGTCATAGGATCCTGTTTACCTGGGTTGTTTCCTTCTACGCCGTCATTAACAGCCTTTTCTGTGTTTGTATATCCCCAGAACTCAACTGCGTCACTTGAGAGAACATAGAAGCGGCCAGCAGGACAGTATGGATCATCAATACAGTTTTCAACATAGTTTGTTGAGAATGCTGCAGTAATGTCAGTAAATCCAACATTTGCAGTCTTCTTCTCTTTTGTTGAAGTTGCTGTAAAGAATGTGTTTGTTGTTTCAAGTTCAGCAGCGAATGCGAGGAAGTCGTTATCATTCATAACGATCATATCGCACAAAGAACCCTGTCTGCGAAGCTGTTTGATAAGCTTCATAATACAAGATTTCTTTGCTTCACTTGCGCCTGTTCCGTTGTAGAATGCACCGGCCAAGCGGTCAGGGTTTACAGAGCGGTCTACACCAAAGAATGATGTTGCAATGTATGTAGCCCAGTCAGCACCTGTTCTCTTCTTAACAACAGGGAGCCAGCCACCAAGACCAACTGGAAGAAGTGGAGAAGAACCACTCATAGAACCTGCGAGGGAAACAATATCACCCTCAGCAGCGTCTGTGTCACCTGCAGCAGTACAAGTAACAGTTGTTCCGTTAATCTTTGTAACTGTAAGAGTGTTCTTAGCAGAAGTTTCAGCAGTTGCAATAGTTGCCTTAATAAGCAGCTTGCTTCCTACATCAATCTTCATAATTGCATCTTCTGGAAGAACGATTGTGTTGTTGTCACCTGTAGAAAGTGACCAACCACTAGAAGGAACTGCACAAAGTTCACCGTAACCAGTACCATAGAGAGCAGCAGCCAAAGTCTTACGGAATGACTCAGAAGCGGCAAACATCTTAGCACCACCAACACGCATATAAGCGCCGGCATTAGATCTTGAAGCAGCAACTTCTTTAGCGTTCATAGAATAAACGCTGAAAAGCTGTCCTGGTGTTACGCAGAACTCTGCAGTCTGTGCTACAGTTGCAGCCTGGTTCTTTGCAGCAGTGAAGTCACCACCAGCGGCACCACCACGAGAATACATAGCAGCAAAGCGCTGCTCCTTACCTTCAACTCTTTCCTTGTTGATTTTCTTCAAAAGTGGAGAGTTTCTGAAAAGAAGGTTCTGAATACCTTCTTTCTTGTAATAAACTTTAAGCATTGAGAGAATGCTTGCATTAGCTGAAATAGCCATAATTATTACTCCTTTTCAAAAAGAATTACTTGAGAGCTTTCTCAAGTTCCTCTTCATACTTTGCAATTTCCTCAGGATCATCTTCTTCTTCGTCTTCACCGAAGTCGAGTTCACCCTGTTTACCTTCTTCTGTAGGCTCAGTTCCTTCTTCTGTTGTTTCTTCTGTTTCAGAAGCTACAACTTCGCCGTCTGCCTTGATTTCTGTGTCCCCGTTTTCATCCTGGGTAATTTCAACCTTAGCGTCTGGCTCAAGTCCTAATGACTCCTTAATAGAGTCAATCTGCTCTTCAACTGTTTCAATTAAGCCATCAACGTAAACGTCTGTTTCTGGGCGTGGTTCCGGGATTTTCTCGTATTCATCAAAAGCAGTTCTTGCCATTGAGAAGTCAGGGTTACCCTCTGCCGCACCTAAAACTTTGTCGAATGCGCCGAGTTTTTCGCCGTACTTCTCATTGAAGTCGTTGAAACGTCTTTCCTTGTCATCCGCTTCCAAAGCAAGGCGAGCCGGTTCCAAAATCTCGTCAAAAATCATTGACTCAAGTTTGTTGATGCGTTCTTCCTGTGCCTGGTTAGCCTTAACAAGTTCGTCACAACGATTGAGAAGCAGGTCTATTGCTTCCTTGTAACTGTTGAGAATGTCATAGATTTCGTTTTCCATAACAACTCCTTATTTCATTAGTAAACTTAGTGTCTACTTTTTTATACACTTAATTACATAGCCGGTGGAGCATTCCACTGTCCAGCGGCGGCCATTCCGTCTGGTGTTGCCATATCCATATCAGCGCCCGCCATATCACCCATAGGGGCTTGTGGCACCTGAGTCATGTTTGCTTCCTGAGTGAGAATGTTTGTCATAGCCGGTGGAAGTCCTTCCTCTGTTTCTCCACCGTCAAGGGCGGTTTCTTTCTGTTCAAGAACCTGATCTGCCTGCCAGTCTGCCTCTTTGAGTTCTACGCTTTCATAGAGCTTTGTAAGTTTTGCAATGTCTTCTAGGTTGTCGTTGTGTTCAGAAGCGGCAGCCTTCAAAGATAACTGTGTGTTAATGATTTCTTCCTTAAGCATTGTGAAAGGAATATAGTCGGGAACTTCAAACACGTTCTTTTCAATACAGTCATTGATACAAGTCAAAACCGCATTAATGGCATTGTTTGAAAGTGAATAACCGCTCTGAATGTCCGGTAATTCCATAAACTGAGCAATTCTTGTCTGCGGTATAATTCCGGTCTGAGCGAGCATCTGTAACTGTTGGAGTTTTGTTGAAGGGTCTTTACTGAGAGAGTCTGCAGCAGAGAACTGCACAACCATCTTGTTTGACTCTTCTACAATGTCTTTCCACTTGATAGAAAGGCGCTGATTGTCTTCTGGAAGGATTGTGTCTTCTTCCGGAAATACCTCAATACAAGTTTTTGCAATATCAACATACGCCCGGATAACCTGATTAAGCTGTGTTTCAAATCTGTCACTTTCAATGTTCTCCATTGTTGAAAGGGCAACACCAGAGTTTAAGCCCGTTGGTTTTGTACTCATTGCAGAAAGCTGAGAGATACCAACAAGCTCGTAAGCGCTCTGTTTAAGTTCTTTAATAAGCTGCATATACTGAGAGTCAATAAAGGCTGGTGTTGCAACTGTTACAGGAGAGCCGGTCATGTTAGGGGTAGCCGTATATTCAAGTATCTGTCCGACTCTGTTATTAAGCTGAGAAGTCTTTACGCTTGAGCCTTTAGGTACACAGAATGTCAAAGCAGGGTTTAACTGGCTTGCATCCTTAATCTTCATCATCAAGTTATCAATTTCCAACTGAATGGAATTGAGCATATCAACGATTGACTGTGAAGTGTCTCCAACGATAGGAGAGCAATAGTGCAGGAAAACGAAAGGAAGTTTTGAAGGCTTGTAGTCTGTTTTTCTGATAACTACACCGTCAATGATTTCTGCCTTGATGTGGTTGAAGGTGTCATAATAAACACCATAAGTACAGTAATCGTTGTTCTGTATCTGTGCCTTGTTTACAAGCTCGTCTTCCAGTAACGTTGTAGGATAGTCTTTGCGCTCATAATAAACGCGGGTAAGTTTTCCATAAGTCACTTCTGCAGGCCTTACAAAGACTTGCCAAGGGAGTGCTTTCTCTATGTTCTTTGACACCTCGTTGATATAGATAACACCCTTTTCAAAAATACAAGAGTCGTGGAAAGTTTCACTAACTTTCTTGTTTACGTTCTGTGAGTCGTAGTAAAGGTCAAAGAATGCCTGAGCCTGCTTTACTGTCTGAATGTCCTTGAATGTTCCGTTCTGGGTATTAAAGAACGGTCTAACTTTTGACTGAGCAATCTTTGAGGTGAGCGTATCAATACAAGACTTAATAACGTTCATCTGTGGTGTTGCGGTTGTATCTTCTTCGATTTCTGCGGGTTGTTCATAGTAACCAACTACAGAAGGGTCTTTGATGTTGTTGAGACTTGCAAAAGGTGTGTAGTTGTATCTGCGGTAGTTTCTGTGATATTTAGCAAGTCTGTTAGAAGAAAATGCCTTTAATGAACTTACGGCACTTGTTATATCTTTGTCTGTTACTTTTCTCATTGTGCGTTTGCTCCCCATCCGTTTGGATTGTTCATAGCGGGCATTGGCTGCTGTCCGCCCTGAGTAGGTAAATTAAGAGCATTGTTTACAGTGGACTGCATACTCATTCCGGTTTTGACTTTCTGCTTTTGTTTCTGTCGCATTTTTTCCAAATCGACATTTAAATTAATCTGCATATAAACCTCTTGGTTTATTAGTAGTGTCTAATTTTTTATACAGTTGATTTTATGAGGATAGGGTTTATAATTTCCTTGCTAATATATGTGAGGTGTTAGTTATGAAAAGAAAGATTATTTTTATTCTTTTATTTTTTATTGCAACTTCATTATGTTCTGGATATACAGTTAATGAGCTTTACAGAAAAATAAATAATTATGAAAACAGGCATTTATTTTTATATGAAGCCTTTGACGAGGAAAGCAAAGATTTTATTTTTTATGAATTAGAAACGAACGAAACAAAGAAAGGTGTAAAAACAATATACAGGCTGAGAAGCGCTGACTTAGAAAAATTAAAAAGATTTATAATATATTTGCAAAAGAATTATGATGACAAAAAATATAGTGAAACAATTCTTGACTATGCAGAGAATAATAAAGATTTAGTTTTTTTATGGGATAGAGTAGAACTAGACCAGAGTGTAAATACAGAAATATTTTGTTATAAACTTGAATAAAAAAAGCGGCCTTTTGAGCCGCCTTTTTGTTATTTCTTTCTGTTCTTTTTGTCTACTGCCTTAAGAATAGTCTTGTTATCCAGTTTCTTTTTGTCTACTGCTTTTAGCATATTACCATCAGCACCAAACTTGATAGCCTTTGTCTTAAGAGCTTCATACTTCTCTTCGTAAACAGAAGGGCTTAACTCTCCATTGTTAGCCTTCGTATTAAGCTCTTCAAACTCTGTAGTAATATCTCCTATTACTTCTTTGTTTGCCTTGCTCAATGCACTGTCTGAATTGCCTGAGAAGAATGTACCAACAGAACCAGGATGTTTCTTTGACTCTGTATACATAGGGTCATAATACTGTTTGAAAGTTGCAGCATCAATTTCACCGTCTTTATAACGCTTAATAAGGTCATCATAAACGGCTTTTATCTTTTTACCAGCGTTCGGATCAGCGAAGTCAAAGCTGATTGTTTCACCGCCTATAGTCTGATAGTCTTTGATGTTTCCGGCAAGGTTTGTCTGATTTCCGTTACTGTTTGTACCGCCACCAATTCCGGCTGTTGCATTTGTTCCCAGGAATGACAAAACAGTATCTTTCATACTTCCGTCTTTCATTCCGTTTAGAATGTCTGGGTATTTTTCAGCAAGTTTTGCAATACCAATAGCAACAACCTTGTCTTTATCCATCTTGCCTTCATAAGCAGCACCAGCAATAAAGTCTGCAAGTTCTGAAATATCCATGTTGCCGATAAAGTCACCAATTTTCTTTGTAACTTCCATAGCATAAAGTTTCTGATTTTCATTCATGGTATTCCACATGGTATTCATATTCTGATTTCTTGTGAGCTGTTCAACTGCGTGTCTTGCTTCCTGTTCTGACATTGTTTCTTTAGATGCAAGTGCAATAGCGTTGTCTGTTTCTGCCTTGTATTTCTTCCATCTGTTTTCAAGTCCCTGTTCAAGGTTTGTGCGGTTATACTTCTGTATATCGCTTTCCTGCATAGCACCGCCTTTAATTGCAGCAGAAGCATTCTGTAAAGCAGTTCCTACACCGTTAATCATAAAGTGTGCAAGTCTTAATTTTGCATCACTAGATTTAGGGTCTCCAAACTCGCCATTGTGATAGCGTTTAAACATAAACGTTGGAAGCTGAGCAACAAGTTTGTCATCAATGTTCTTGTATGCGTCACTCATTTTTGTAGTAGTATCATACAATGACTTATAGTTATAATCTGAACGGTCTACAATTTTATTGAGTTCTGTAACTTCTGCATTTTCAGAGCGTTTTTTCTGATCATTGATATATTTTGCATCACCTTTAGAAAGAGCCGGAGCGGTAAGTTTTTCTGCTTTAGGTTCTGTCTCTGTTTCGTCTTCTACAAAGACTTCTTCTACAGGTTTTTCTTCTGTCTTTGGAGCTTCTTCCTTTGGCGCGGCATATTTTTTGTAGTAATTGTCAAACTCTCCAATCTTCATTGACTTCTGCCATTTAGGAGAAAGTGAGTTACGGATTTCATCAGAAGTCTTTCCCTCACCAATTCCAATTTTTACAAGTTCATCAAGTGAGCTTTCCTTTCTATCAAAGTTTTCGTCTGTGTTGTATTCATCAAAAGTCATTTTATACCACCTTAATACCAAGTACCTTTTCAATAATTAAGATACGTTTACAGATTTCTGAAATAATAGCAGTATTTGCCATTGTCAATTCTTTTGTATCTACCTGTAAATAGTCAGAAATAGGGTCTCTGCTTACAGCGCTTGAAGTCAATGGATTTTCTGCAAGTTCCTGAGCTTTCACTCCATAGTGAGGGTCATTATCTACACCTTTATCCTCACCACCTGGAATGTCATGCGCTTTATCGTTATAAGTGAACTCAATAGCGTTAATCTTTGCAAAGGCTTTAATTGCATCCTCATTGTCTCCAAAGATACGCTTTAATCTTTCGTCACTTGCAGCATCTGCCGCGTCTGCCATATCGCCCATGTCTCCCATATCTCCGGCGCCTTCTGCACCGCCCATATTTCCCATAATACCTTGAAACATATTAGCCATTTTTCCCATTCCACCCATGCCACCACCAGACTTATTTGATGCTTTCATAGGGTCAAGTTCAAGGTTCTTGAGCATTCCTTTGAGCTTTCCACCTTCCTTTTCTTCCTTGAGTTCTTCGTCACTAAATGACATCTCAGCACCTTCTGAAATATCACTTGTATCTACATCACTTTCCGGCGCTTCTACTGTAGTGTCGTTGTTTTCTCCCATTTCCATCATTGGGTTACTATTTCCGCCACCACCAAGCATACTACCGATTTTATCAGAAGGCGCGTTATTCTTAGAACCTGCAAACATATTATCTTCACTGTTAATTGCACCGGCTCCATTCTTAAATCTTCCGCCAGCTTCTTTAAGTATAAGTCTAACCATGCTCATAGTTTTATTTCTCCTGTTTTACAAACTTTAATGATTGTATTTTTGAAGGTGACTTTAAAACAACCTTCTTTGAACATTCGCGGTAATGCTTTAATTTTTCGTCAGAGAACGCACCTAAAATGCTTCCACCAATTCCTAAAGCATTTCCTACATTTCCCCATCCCTGGTTGTAGTTCTGCTGGTCGATAGACTGAGCCTGTGACACCTGATTACCAATTCCGCTAACATTTGCGCCCATGAGTGAAGCAAGTAAAGACTGCTGATACTGGTTATTAGCGTTCTGCATATTTGCATACTGACTAGCGTTATTGTTCTGCATATTTGCGCCATACTGATTATTGGCATTAGCCATATTCATCATGTTACCCATGTTCTGATTGTTCATGTTAGCTGCGTACTGCTGGTTAGCATTAGCCGCGTTCTGCTGAGCATTAATATTTGAGTTCAAGCGGTTAGCGTTGTTTTCAAAAGCACTGTTATAGTTTCCTAACTGTGCATTCTGATTACTAGCCGCATTTCCGAGCTGTGTATTATATGCGTTACCATAAGCGTTCTGGAAAGCGTTTGCATTCTGCTGACTTCCCATCATGGCCGCCTGTGCCTTGTTCATTCCGGCTGTTCTCGCTGCTGTTGTGGCTGCGCTCTGCGCTCCGGCTGCTGCTTCTCTTGCCTGTTGTGCCGCGTACTGTCTAGCCTGTGCATTCTGTGCCGTGTTCATTCTAGCGCCCTGATTTATTGCGCTGTTTGTTGAGTCTCCTACCTGAGACTGTGCGCCACTTCTTCCGGCACTGTTTACCGCGTTATTAATATTCTGTGCGTTGCCTAAGCCCTGATTAAGCGCATTAGCATTCAAGGAATTGCCCTGAGTCATTCCAGAACCTAAAGACTGACCGGCCATTTGAGAACCAAGGTTTGCACCCTGATTGTAAGCCTGGTTAGTCAGTCTGTTACCATAAGCACTACCAAGACCTATACTATTTCCGGTCTGTACCTGTCCGGCTTCGTTTCCGACTCTCTGGGCGCGGAGCGTTTCTTGAGTTCCGTTGTTCCGGTCAGTTCCTGTTCTGTCTCTTATTGTATCATATCCAGCAGTACCGGTGTATTTACCCAGCGCTTCTTCATAGGCTTTCTGTGCCTGGTCTACGCTTTCGGATGATTTTTTAGCCATATTCTTAAACCTCTTATTTCATTAGTTATAAACATTACCCATTCTTGGGAACTGGAAAGCATCACTTCCAAGAGTTTCAAGGAATGTCTGCTCTGCCATTTCAAGCTGACTAGACAGTAATGAAACATCTGCGCCCTGTTTACTCTTGAACATAATCGCAAGAATAAAGCTGATTATCTGGAAGTAAAGGGAACTAGGATAATTAAGCGGTGTGTCTTCGCAGTAAGGGCATACATAGAAAGTACCGAACTTTTTAGTACAGTAGCCATAGCCTGTTCTTTCATCAATTCCGATAAATCCGACATTCAAGCCGGTTGAACCTTCGATAATTTTTACCTTGTCATTTTCGATAACAAAGAAGCCTGTATTACCAAGACAGAATACTTTACCCTCTGAGTAAATCATGTGACTAGGAGCGCCTGTATTAAGGTCTGTATCATTGTGATAGAGTTCTCCGTCTGAAATGTAGTAGAAGTCCTCAAGGTTATCATCCGAGATAAAGAAGGTGCCGTCTGTGTAGTCTGTTGCTTTCAGTTCGCTTGTTGTTATCGCACCGTTTCCGACATGGAAATATTTAATTATTCCGGTTGAGTCTACAAGGAACTCTTTGCCGCTTTCTGTTACAAGTGGTGCATAGTCTGTAACTGTCGCAGAATAACCGCTCATAATGTCATAGATTTTCATGTCATTTTCAGTAATGACAAATACAAAGTTTTCTGTGATATATGCTTTTACAATGCTGTCGTGTGCAATCTGCATGAAGTCCTTTGCGGTCTTGATACCGTCAAGGTCAATTATTGAAAGTGTCTCGTTCTGCTCTGAGTCTTCATCAAGATACAGGAAAGTATGTTTGTGACAGTCAATGTATGTTTTTTCCGTATCAAGTGAGATTGCAACGTCATGCGGTTTGAAGTAGAGCTTTTCCGGTTTAGGGAAGTATTCAACAAGAACATCGTTAGGATTTCCAAACAGATAGAGTTTTCCGTTGCGGAGTTCATAAGACAAATGGTGTATACCGTTATTATCTGCCCTTCTGTTGATTGTCTGTAAGTTGCCGTTATTCCAGAGCCACACGCCTTTAAGCTGCCAGAAGTCTTCTGGTAACTCTTCCTCTTCCTTTGTTTTGAATGACTTTACAAAAGAGTTATCACCCATAGAAATAAGTTTTTCATAGAGTGAAACATTACTCTCATTTATGCAGCTTATCGCTTCATTCCATGATATAAAGTCAGAGCCTTCCAGGTCTGCAAGCTGTTTAGCCCTCTTAAATAAATCACTTGTTTTCATGTTGAACATATAATTTTCTCCTTACCATTCTGCATTATTAGAAGTTCTCTGAGGTGCATTGATAGCACCCTTTGACACCTTGTCTACAAGTATTGCATCTGCCTGACTTCCTACGCTCAATGAAGCAATCTTGAAAGGTGAATTAATCTTAAATGAAATACCAAGCCCTCTCTGTTCTTTAGGCTGGTATCTGAGATAGATAGTGTTTGTTTCCTTGTCCCAGTCGCTTTCCTTAATTCTGAAAATTGTCTTTTCAGTCATGCGGCCTTGTAAAGATATTGTTGTAGCAGAAACTTCAAGGTCTCCTTCCTCATGTTCCTCACTGAATATGCGGAAGTAAAGACAGTCGTTTATAGTTACCGTCTGGTTATTCATTCCGTAGAAACAAGTCTCAAGCTGTATGTTTTCTTTTGTGTAATCGTCTGTCGTTTCTTCCTTGTAGTATTTTACATACTTGAAAGTGCCTTCATTGTCTGTAAGAATTACACCGTTATTGAGAAGGTACATATCTTTACACTGTGGGAAGTCTATCTGATAAATACCAAAGAGCGAGTAAACGATAACGCCTATATCTGTGATCAAGAAAATAGACTGTGTTGCAGGGTTATACTTGTAGTTTCTTACTTCGCTTATCTTGTCTACAAACTGTTTAGCGTTCAGAATGTTTGCACCTGTGAAAGAATATAAACATCTGTTAGTCTTTGAGAAGAACAGAGCTTCATAAGGTGTGTTTCCTACAAACTGTAAGCCCTCTACACTAACAACAAAATCACCTCTGTTTGCAATTTCATTGACAATAGAGAAGTTATAAATCTGATTATCAAGAATACCGTATAACTGTCCCTGAATTGTGAAGAAGTCCTGCAGCCCTTCAATGGCGGTAGACAAAAAGTATGACATAACCGCTTTATTGTCGTATGTCATAAGTTTGTATGCAGTACCGCCCTCTGAAATGAAAACAAGGTTTCCATATTGCCCCTTCTGGATAGCAAACAAAGAAGGTGAATACTGAACGTTTCCGTCTGTGTTTGAAGGAAAAGGTAAACCGGATTTACTTTCAATTATAATAAAGTTTTTAGAAACCAGATCTTGAGAATATCTATAATCAACGTTTGTACCATTGTTATTATTTAAGTAGATGTTTGCTAAAATATAGTTATTTATATCATTTGCAGTATTTTCTACACTGTTTATGTTTATACTCATACGGCCATTAACCAAAACAGGATTTATAATAATACTTGCATTATTTTTCAACTCATATTCATTAATTGCTGTTGCAACGTAATAAACATCTGAAGAGGTGTTATTAAAATCAATGTAAGGTCTTCTGTTATTCCAAGCCGGAGCAAAGAGAAGTTTCTTATTATCCTTAATTTCTACAGAGTTTAAGATAGTATTAGCATTAATAATAACCTGATTATTAATCAGTTTAAGCCATGGAGTAGATTTTATAAGTTTATGCCATTTACCTGTATTAATATTTTTCCAGATATAAACATATTTATTGTCTCTCCAATCCTCTGTATTATCACCAAAAAAGATGTAGTCTAAATCAACAGTATTCCACTCAGAAACAAGCTGCATACCACCAGGGAGAGACAAACCGGAAGCAAGTCTGTTATTTATGAGTACACAACCATTAAGAATACTTCCTAAATTAGATTGTACTTTATATTCAAAAGTGTCCGCATTTTCATCAACATAAGCAAAAGCTGTTACATCATCATCAATTGTGTAACATCTGCCATTGTTCGCTTCTTTCAAGGCTGAAAGTATTCCCCAAGGTCTTACAATGTCATATCTACCACTTGCCTGAATGAGAGTATGAGCAATATGTTGAGTTGCATTATCAATTAATATTTTTTTATTTGTTAAATCTATGGTATATGAACTTTTTACCGTATTATAACCAAGATAAGGCGCCACATTTTGTCCGCTATTACAAACAACAGCTTCTTTGTCAGAAAATCTAAAATTGATTAACTGGTTCACATAAGATAATGAACCGTCTGCGGCAGCTATATCAAGATAACTTACAAAAGAAATGGCAGAACCATTAAAACTCAATTCAAAATTATTTTTATGAGTTGAACTAGAAGTAGTAGCACAATTTATAATAACAATTCTAAAATCATCATAAGTAGTACCTTGAGTTCTTACAACGAAAGACTGATTTGCAAATCTCTGATCTCCAATAGTAAGTTGATAAAAATAGTCATTACCAAACTTTATTGTATATACATCTGCAAGAGTGCCTTCTTCTGTTTTTTCATAAATACTTAAATAAGCAAATATATCAAATTGAGAGTTAAAAATTTTATTAAATAAAATACCAACAACTTCGTACTCAACACCAGATACAACAACCTTTTTAATTCTGAACTCTATCTGAACATATTTATTAATGTTTACAGTGTCACCATAAGGGCTAAGAAAGTCATGGTCTACTTTTCCAGAGTGATAATAATATTTACCGTCTTTAATATAAATATAGGTTTCTTCGTCATAAATATAAACGGTAGACGCTGGGAAAATATCAGCTCCAAGGTCTACCACATCAAAGAAGTCAGCATCTGAGGTGTCAATTAATTTCTCATCATTCTTAAACAGCCCCTCTGTAGTTACCCTGTAAACATCACCATCAGGAGCAATATAGGTATTCTTGGAAGTAGCACCTTCCATTGTCTCGTCTTTGGTAAAAAGGTTACTCAAACACCCACCTACAAAAGGGGAGTTGTTTTTGTTAAATCCACTGTATTGTTTGATTTCTGCATCATACTTGTTTAAGTTTAATTCTGCACCCTGTAACTGTACAGGGTAAATATTGCTTCTAGAGTTAGCCATTGTATACCTCTAGTTATTAGTTACACTTGCTATAATCTGCATTCTGTCACCTCGGAGGCGGTGTATACGGCTTTAAGAGATGAAGCATTAAGATATAAGGATATAGAATTATCATTACAGTCTTTATCTTGGACACACTATATGGTTATTGGTATATATATTATTAAGACTGATATTCAACTTGTACCCAATCAAACCAGGTAACATCTACTCTCACTCTTCTCCACCTTCTACCAACAACCCAAGAACCGTTGTAATAAATCTGTGAGCAATATTGAATAATTCTTCTTGAAGAAGCAGTTAAAAAGATTGTTTCAAGATATAAGAATATGTTACCGCCTAAACTGCTATAGTCTGTTACAGGCGGATAGTTTGTGAAGTCAGAAGGAGCACCTTCCCCTATGTGGTAAGTTATCTGTCTGTTTCCCTCAAGGTTTATAACGTCATTTGCATTTGTCGGTAATCCATCAAAAGGAAACTGTCTACCCATTGTAACGATTGAAACTGCATTTGAGGTAACAGCGTGCATATTACCGCTAGCAACAGTGTCTACAGGCATTGCGTTACTGTTCGCTACTGCGTTACTTGTTACAGCAGACATATTGCCAGACTGAACTACATCAACAATATCACTTTTCTTTACTGTGTCGTTTTCCAGTGTGGCTATGCGGTTATTAACTTCATCAAGTATCTGTAATGCTTCACTAATCAACCCTTCAAGAGTTCCGGCTTCTTTCTTGAGCGCTACAAGGCTTGTGTTAATTTCCTGTCGCATCTGCACTTCTGGAGAAGTGTTCCCTCTGTTCATGCTGAAATTTACGCCAGGCACATTACTGATTAAAGGTATTGAGTTCATTCTACTACCTCATAATTTCCGTTAATTAAGTCGTGTGTCTCGCTCTTGTGGTATGTCTTCAAGAGTAAAACAGTACCGTCAGTAAGTCTCACCTCAATTCTAAGGTCTGGGTTTTCATTGGTCTTCTGGATAAGCTGCTCAAGAAGGTGGAAGTCTGATTTTCTGCTCAAAAGTTTCTTCTTGAGTTTCTCTTCTGCCTTCTTTTCTTTGTAGAATTGTCTTGCTTCTCTAAATGCGCCCATTGTTCAAAACCCCCTTCATAGAGCCTTTGCGCATTCCCTCGGCATAAGGTTCACGCATATTCTTGTAATGTTTCTTAATCTGTCTGTTGTTTCCTAAATAGCCTTGGTGAGCGTGTGTTCCATGGAGCTGATAGTTTACGCTGTACTGGTCGTGTATGTTATTCATAAAATATTCACCCTTGGAAGGTGCTGCCATCATTTCCTCTATCTTTTCTTTAGGTACACGAGGATACCAGTATTTTTTGTTAGATCCCTGGAAGGTTACCCATAACTCTTTTGTCTTTGGGTCATACTTCATTTTCTTAATGGCGGTACTTGGTACATCCTGGGTGTACATCTGTTCAGACTGTGCCTGAGCGGTGACAAGTTTCTCCTGCCCCTTGGTAAGCTTCTTACGGCCCAACTGTGCGGCAGCTTCCTTGATTTTCTCTGCAATCTTCTTGTTGCGCTCTTCGTCTATTTCGCCCTGTCTGAAAAAGCCAATAGGTGAGAGCGTGTCTTTTTCTTCCCTTGTTTCAGGTTTGAACTTCTCAAGCGCCTTGCCTGTAATGTTTGGAAGGTAAGTATAGCGCTCTGACTTTGGAGCCTTGATTGTGATTTTCTTTCCAGCGTTGAGAGCTTCATCAATCTTAGACTGCTGGTCTATATTCTGTGGTGAAGTGTTGTTAAACTTTGTCTTCAACTTGTCAAAGATATTACCCATTACGTTAGCCATATTATACCGCCTTTTCCTCTATCTTTTCTGTAAGAGGATATATTTTCCCTTTTCTTAAAGTTCTTGAAAAATAACCGTCTTCTCTAAGTGGTAAAATGTCTTTCTTGCCTTCTTCAACCTCAATATAAGGGCAGATTAAAGCATTAAATTCAGACTGAACGAATGCAGCATACTCAAGCGGAAACATAGGCACTTCAAACAGTTCACACACCTTCTTGATATACTCAGGGTCTGAAAAGTCAAAGTCTAAACCATGCCTTAAGTAATGCTTCCACTTCTTACGGATTGCCAGTACATCCGGTTTATCGTTGCTCAAGATGTAGCTTGTAACAACAATAGAACCTGGAAAGCTTGTGTACATTTCCGGTGGAAAGATAAAAGCATTTTCTGCAACGTTCTTTTTTATTTTTCTTATTCCCATATCTTTAATACCTCGTAAACATTAGTTAAATAAAAAGAGCGCTTACTGCATGGGAGTACAATAAGCGCTCAATGGAGATGGTTTCTGACAGAAAATATGTCATAACCATTAGTATTTTATCTTTGCCAGCAAGTCCCATGTTTTCTATCTGGGTGCCGCCACTTATAAAGTTTTCTGTTGTAGAAGTCTTTTGCATCTTCTGAGAAGTCATAATAGATTTTGCCGTTTATGATTTTCTTGTATTGTTTTAAGTCCCAGCACCAAAACATCATTTCTCTTAAAGTGTGAGCAGTAATTCCTAAATATTTTGTAAGCTCTTTTTGTGAAATAAGGTTATCCGGAACAGGATTGTTTTTTACAGGTTTTATTGAGTGCAGAAGGTCTATGATAGTTTCATCATAAACAATACAATCTTTGTTGTTTGCAATTACTGAATAACTTTTAATGTTGTTTTGTTCACTTATTTTTCTAACAGTTTTCCACCAACAACTACAAACTTTTGTAACTTCATACTCACTTACTAAGTGCTGCTTTTCTCGTAAATCCTTAAAAGAATTATACTCTTTGTCATTAAAAATAATCATGTTTTTCCACCTCTGATTTATTAGTAAAATCTAGTCCGAGATAGAAAAACAATGTTTTTAAGGGGTTATAATCAAATATCATTAATTTATATGATTTAATTGTTTTAAGCCTTATTATACCTAGTCCGAGATAGTGTTTTTAACCCTTTTTAGAGTGTCTGTTCAAAATAATTGTGCGCTCTCAAACTCTTCTTCTGTCTGCGGTTCACCTTCCACAAAATCAGGGCAGACTGCATCTTCTTCAAGCTCTGTGTAGGTAAATAAATCCTTTACCAGACAGAAGCCTTTAGTTTTGCAGAATACCCATTTTGTACAGTGTGAACATTTACAATCTTGCATTAAAACTCCCCGGTCTGCTTGTTCTTTGACTCACCGCCAGCGTCAAGGCCGCAATCATAGAATAACTGTCTTGAAGCATAAAGCAGCGCCATTGTTATATCAGGGTGAAAGCCGTCATCAAGTTCGCTTGTTATGTTGTCGAGTTCGTCACGCTTGTACAAAGTCTGTTCAAACTCGTTTGCAACTTCTCCGCCTTCAATGTTCAGAATACGGCCAGTACGGCACCATTCCGCAAGGGTCTCCATTGCAAGCGCTCTGTCATACTTGTAAGCACAATAAGCTGGAAGTCCGTAAGTCTGTGACAGTTCGTAAGTAATTGATTTTTCGTTTGTATCTGTGAAGATGTTACAGTTTGCAAGGTCTGCGTTTGGGTTACGTTCCAGAAGGAAACGCTTGCCGTTTTCAAATCCCTCTCTAACTGTGTCGATAATCTGCGATACAGTAGCCTTGTTGAACTTGCGCTCAAAGATAACATAACATCTTTTCTGGTCTACATTGGCGGCAAGTGTTACAACGCCGTTATAATCAGCATAACCAAAGTCTACACCTGTGTAAATGTGAGTAGGTACAAAATCGGAAGGGACACTTCCCGCATAAACTTTGTAATCCTTGAAAACCTGGGCTTCTGTGTCATAAGCAATCTCTCCAAAATATTCACGCTTGATAAACGCGCTGTCTGGTGTCACTCCCTTTTCTGCACACACTTCCTGGATCTTCTGCTCTACGTTCTTGATAAATGGGTTTTCTTTCATAGTCCAGTGGTATTTAGTCCACTCGTTGTTGTTCCACACTTTCTCAAAGTAAGTGCCTTTTCTTCTTGGTGGTGTTCCGGTCAGTATCAGTACAGAGTCCTCAAAGTCTGTGAGCATAGGTTCAATGATAGTTTCAATGAGGTATGTCATGTTACATTGAGACTGCGCTTCGTCAATGATAACAAGGCGGTATTTTCCACCCTGCAGCTTGTCAGCTTCTGAGCGGTCTTTATTGCCCTTTAATAAAATACTTGATCCGTTTGAAAACTGAATAAAGCCGTTATTCTTTGAACTCTTTGAAATATTCAGTTCAACTCTTTCAGCTTCTTTCAAGATTAAGTCAAATATCTGGTTAATTGCATTTTCAAAAGTGAGGTTGATATACAAAATAGGTGAGTTAGGAATAGCGGCAATCTTGAGAATGAAGTCACTGTTGCCCTCTGTCTTACCAGCGCGGCGGCTACACATAACCGCAATTTTCTTTGAGATATAGTCATTAAATACGTTTTTTTGTTCGTTGAATAATCTCTGTTGCAATCGGTACTGATAAAAGGCGGTATCTTTTGCAAGTGCCTTGTCTGTCTGTTCATCCAGAGCGTCAATTACACCGTCTTTAAATAATTGCTCTGCAACCATAAGGCCGGCTGCGCTTGTTGGTTTCTCAAGTGCAATCTTTGTGAACTTCTCAAGATATTGTTTGTAATAAGGGTCTTCTGTGTTGTTGTTACAGGATAATAAAATATTACGGATTGTGTTATACAATTCGCCTTTAATGAGTCTGTTTGTATTTCTTGTTTCTGTCCGCTTTGCTTCTGCTTCTGGTGTACGGCTTTTCTTAGCTGCTTTTCTTGCGGTTTCAGAATTAAATTGTGTTGCTTTGTTACTCATACTCATTTATTAGTTTTTTCCGCTGATTTCCGCTTGTAAAATCGCTTAGTCAAAAAAAAGACTGCAAGCCTTTACACCTGCAGTCAGTTCCTACCGAGTAGGAAGTTTGATTTATTAGTTATCCTCTTGGAACTTTTCCAGCGGTAAAATGCAGCAGCCGTTTTGTTTTGGTCTGTTCCACTCATCCGCATTGTATGGCTCAATGGTAAGCCAAGCGCCATACTTTTTGACATACTCGTCACAGTGCCTTTTATCTCCAAAGGTTCGCAAAACCTTTTCCGCCTTTGCTCTGTCCGGGTGTCTGTATGTGTTATACACCTGGTATTGTTCCTGGTCTGAAAACAAGTCTTTTTCTTTCTCGCTCTTGTAGAAGTCAAAGAATGCTTCTCTTTCAGCTTGTTTATCTTTCATGTCTATCTTCCCACCACCATTTTATTTTACAAACAACACAAACCACAATGAAAACAAGAAGGGTGACTAAAAATGCAATCTTATCTGCAAGGTCGCCTTTTATATAAACTATCATTTTTCCACCTCGCTTACACCATTTTGTATATTATAGTCGTTGCTTCATTTATCAATTCGTGTGGTATTTCATTATCAAGATAATATCTGATATTCTCCAACTTATTTTTCAGTTCTGCATTTTCCTTTTCAAGTTCTGCAATCTTCCTGTCCTTTTCCTGTATCTGCTTTTCTCTTGGCTCTGCACCGTCATAATAACCTTCTTCATAACCAATATGAAAAGGTCTTAAATTAGTATATTCATCTGCCTTTTCTTCTGCTTCCTTTTTCAGTTCGTCTTTAGTCATTTTCACACTCCTTAAAACATACTGGAACTACATCCGGGAAGTAAGACAATTTAAGAAAGCGTTTGTCTTTTACCAGCGGATGATCTAATTCTGTTTCCGTTGCTTCTTCGCTTGCCACAACTTTTATCTTGCGTTCTTCTGCAAGTTTTCTCTGTTTCTCCCTTGCTTCAAAATACTCGCGGAAAATCTTTACAACCTCGTAAGGATAAACGGCAAGTCTTGCCCTGTTCTTTGTGATGTATTCATGCGGAAGGTTCATGCGGTTTGATATGTTTCTCACTGTGTCCGTAGTAACATTAAACATATCTGCTATTTCCTGTACTGTATATGTCTTCTGTACATCCGGTCTGTCGAACAGTCCGAAGTCTCCATTAAAAATCATTTTGTACCCCCTCTGAACTTCTGTGTTACTGCGTTTATCTGAGCAGTTTCCTGTAACATGAAATAAGCGTGTGCGCTTATACGTCTGAGGGTTTCTGCCGCGCCCTTGTTGTCGTTCTGTTTAATGCAGGTCCAGAGTTCTTCAAGCTCTTCTTTTACGCGTTTCAGTTCGCTTTCAGCTTCTTCAACTTCTTCGAGTAAAACCGCGTAGCCTTCGTGTAAACTGTTGTAATGGTTTCCGTAAACCTTTCTGATGTTTTTTAATTCACAATCAACAGCGCTGTTTAAGTGTGCATCTGCTTCGGTGTCAATCATTCTTCTGTTCCCCCTTCATTTTTATCGCTCTCGCGTTCCAGGTTTGATATATAGTCAAAGTCTGTTGCTCTTTCGTTGAGCTGTAAGTTACCGTCAAGAAAGACTTCCTTCATTTTCCAGTAGGCAACGTTTTCAAGTTTCTTTGCCCGGAAGTAAGGAAATTTCTCGTAGTAGTTTAAGACTCTGATTGCCGCTTCAAAGGTCTTCCCTTCAAAATCAGGTACATTACATCCTACGCAGATATTTTTCTTTGCAAGACTGCCAACTACACCCTCGATTGTTTCAAACATCTGCCATAAGATGTTCTTGTCAATTTTGTGTGTCTTGTTGTAGGTGAGTAGGAGATTGTTCTGCAATTCGTAGAAGTGGTAATTTCTGTCACCTTTGTACAAGGACAAATCAAGCGGCGGATAGTTTTTTATATAACAGTCCGCAAAGTCAAACTCTGGTTGTCCTTCTTTCTCCCACTCTTTCATTTTGTGATAAACTCCGGTTATTGAAACAGGTCCTGTTGTTTCATCCTCAAATACTTTGCGTTAGGATTTTCTGCATCCTCTCGCAAGTCCATCTCTTCAATGCTCTCTTCAATGTCTGTGAATGCTTTCTGCCATTCCTTGAGAGCTTCCTCGGTCATTGGTATTCCTTTTCTAGTCTGCAAAGTCGTACTCCTTACCCTGTGCTTCAAAAATCTTTTTTATATTTTTTCCACACCAAAAGCCCGCTCTAAAAATCTGCTCCGCGTTGCTAATTGGGTTTATTGGCGCGGTTGCAAATCCATCAACTTTTTCTTGTATGCTTTCCGGGAGTTCCTTGTCATTCCATAACTCAAAAAGATTTTTACTAGGCACTTTTCTTTCTCCTGTAGTCTTCACCTTCGATAACGATAACTTCTGTATCTTCTCGCAGTCTTGAAATAAGGTCAGAAGTGAGCCACATCTCAAGGCAACCTTTACAGTTTCTTGTCTTGCACGCTTCCTTGTTGTTCTGATAATGCAGACAATCTCTTTTTCTGATAAGGTTTGATAAAATCATTGTAGGAAGTCCGTCAGAGTGTCTTGCGTCTAAGATTGCACTTAAAAAGTTTTCTTCTGCTTCACTTCCTTTGGTTCTTCCAAACTCGTCTATAACTAAAAGCGGATAGGTTGAGAACTTATGCAGTAATTCTATTTCGCTGTTCTGTCCTGAAAAACAAGAGCGGTACAAAGCAAACATTTCATAAGCCGTAATAATTTTACCGTTCATAAGTTTTACAAGAGCGCTTGCAAGGTGAGTCTTTCCGACTCCGTTTGATCCTAACAAAATCAGTTTTTTAATGTCTCCTTCTTTCAGAAGCTTGCACGCGTTGAGCGCTTCTTTCTGGCTGTCTGTCTTTGCTTCGTATGTTCCCAGCGTTGCGGTCTCATAGTCTGCCTTTACACCGATAGCCTTAAGCCATTCTTTCTTCTTTTTGTCTTTTATCTGATTTTCAATTGCTTTCTGTTTGCGTTCGTATTTGTCTACACACTCTTCGCAGTAGTGCGCTATTACAATACCGAATTGAGTAATTAAGGCCGGCTGGTTGTATTCCTTACCGCATCCGGCGCAAGTGTTCTTCTCAAACTTAATTTCTGTCATAGTACGTCATCCCCCTTATTGTGTACTGTGTCTGTTATGTCATTCTTGCGTTCGTTACGCTCCCATGTACGAACACAAGCCTTCCAGTCTTTTATTGGTGTTTTGTTCTTGCCGTATACCCAGCCGATTTTTGTGTAATAGTCATAGAATGCAGAAGGGTCTACACTTGATTTATTTTCCTTGCAGTATTCTGTTATTTCTTTCAGCGTAGGTTTTACAAAGTCGTTTGTAGTTGCAGTATTACCCGCGCCGCCTTTTTTTCCGTTCTTAATGTTTGTGACAGATGCGTCAATGGACTTCTTAACCGAAGTGAAAAAAAACTTTTCAATTTCTGTTTCTGCAAGCTCTTCTCCGTAAATACCATAGTTGCAGATAATTCTCATAAAACGGCCAAACTTTGTATCATCACCTTTGGTAAACTCGTCTATTGCCTGTAAGTAGTTGCCCCACATCTTAAAGCCGTCATTTAATTGTTTTTTCATTTTCTCCGCCCAATTTTTCAAAAAGTGATTTTGTATGTTTCTCGCAATCTTCAAGCAAAGTCGGTAAGCGCTCTCCAATGAGTAACCGCCACAAAATCTAAAGGCTAATTGCAGCACCCTAAACACTTACTCCTTGTGCCTAGGGTGGTTATCCCTTAATTAAAAAATATCCGGTACATCTTCCGGGAAGCTGTCTGCATTGTTAGAGTCTGTGTGTGTCTCTACAGGTTTCTTTTCTGCAGACTTCTTGATTTTCACCTTGTAAGGTACAAGTTCAGAATACTCAGGCTTTTTCTTCTGAGGTCTTACGGTAACGTCTCCCACCTTATCAACCCAATGAGATGGCTCAAAATCACCTTCTTTAATGCCGAAGTTAGCAAAGAACTGTGACATAGTTCTGCACCACATCTCTTGAGCCTGTTCCAGGCTGAATGAACCAAAGCCAGACTTAGGGCTGTCATTCAACAAGAAGATGTGAGGGTTTGCTTTTGGGTGTCCCTCAATTTCAACTTCACACTGAATGTAATCTCCGTAGTTACCGCTTTTAATTTCACCCTTTACAATTTTTGCTCTGTAAAGTCCGTCTTCCAACTGTTCAAAAGTGTCCATGTGCTTAAATCCTTCACCGAATGCCATAATTATTTATTCTCCTTTGTGTTTTTATTTTCTGCTGGTGCTTTAAGAGGTAACTTGAAATACTCTCTCATGCGTATATCTGCAGCTTTAAGGTCATTGTCAATTCTGTTTGCTTCAAACATACCGAGCGGAGTCTTAACAGTGTCATAGCCGTTGTTATGTGTGCAGAAATAATACTTACCGTCTTCAACTACAGTCTTGAAAACTACTGTGCAGTAGCCTTCACAAACTACGGTGTTATCAAGCATTTTACCTACGGTCTTGAAGTGTTCCCTTCCGTCATCGCCTTTTTCTGTGTGTCCCATGAAGTACACAATTTTCCAGTCAGGAAGTTTATTGATACAGAAGTTTAAGAGTTCCCAGAAGCTCTTAGC
>Ga0265300_10000895_pt1 | contig 29870 bp, 31 predicted proteins | sample AusTroGonzalo_MG_FD_193482 | JGI IMG/M metagenome (GOLD analysis project Ga0265300, IMG submission 193482) | Bovine rumen microbial communities from tropical cattle in Woodstock, Queensland, Australia - Gonzalo_03 | ecosystem: Host-associated > Mammals > Digestive system > Stomach > Rumen ...
AGTTTTCAAACAAAGAGAATGACCCTGGCGTTTACCGCTATGTGTTGAAACCCGACCTCTACACCAGCCTCTCGCAGGCGAAGGTCATCAAGGAGGCTGCCCTCCGAAGCGGTGTGAGCCGCGGCGTGATGCAAGCCTGCTGGGATGCAGCCGGTGAGGTGATCAAGGCCTGGGCTACGGAAGGTCACTCGGTGGCTCTGCCCGGACTCGGCTCAATGCGATTCGGACTGCGCTCCAAGGCTGTGGAGAAGGTGGAGGACGTGAAGACCGGCCTCATCGAGACCCGACGCATCATCTTCACACCCGATGTGGACCTGAAGGACGAGTTGAAGAACACCGCTATCCAGATCACCTGCTACGACCGCGACGGTAACGAGGTAAAGCGTGTGACTTCCAGCGACGCTGGCACCATCGAGGATCCTGAAGACGAGACTCAGAACGGATCAGAGGCTGGCAACGGCACTCAGAACGGTGGTAGCAACAGTGGTAACACCAACAGCGGCAATACTGGTGGCAACACCGGTGGAGACGACGATGACGATCTCGACAAGGGTTAACTAAAGGGCTCGATGTGAAACATCAATTTGTGAGCGTATGACTAAGAAAGAGACTGCAAAGTTTATCGTGCAGATCATCGTATCGATTGCCTCGGCAATCCTGACTGCACTGGGCGCCACGTCCTGCATGGGATATTAGACAAGTAATCCTCGATCATCTTTAAATGGTCGAGGATTCTATTATGCGAGTCCTTTTGCAATTATTGATTCGAGCTCTCCTACTCGTTCCTCTGATTAATCAAGTTCACCACTACCTTTACCATGACATCCTTCTCCTCAGTTTTGCTTTCGGCAATCATCAGCGTCAGGGCCACGAGGGTATTGTCTGCAAGGCGCTTGCTACCATCCTCACGATAAAGGATACCATTGTTATTCAGGAACCACAGGAACAATGTGGCAGCAATACGTTTGTTACCATCACTAAACGAATGGTTCTTGGTTACAAGATACAGCAACATTGCTGCTTTTTCCTCCACACTAGGATAAAGCTCGTCACCTCCAAAGGTTTGGTAAATCTGGCCTATGCTGCTCTTAAATGAATCGTCCTTCTCATTCCCAAACAGCGTAGAACCACCAAACTTATCACGCAGACGCCCAATCTCTTCCATCGCATTGTCGTAAGTAGCATGGAACTTTTCTTGCTTGGTGGTCTTATCAATGGTCAGACGCTCGTAGTCATAATTATCAAGCGTATCAAGGGCATAGGTATAATCCACCACCACGTTTAGCAAGTCTTGGCTCTCTACAGTATTCTCAATCTTCTGATTGCTGATAGCCCGACTTGCCACCTGAACAAGTTGGCGAAGTTCACCAAGTTGCTCCTTGCGAATACGCTCGTTCACAACATAACCTTTAACAAGATACTCTCTTAAGACCTTGTTTGCCCATTTCCTAAACTGTACACCTCTCTTGCTCTTTACACGATAGCCCACAGAGGTCACCATTTCCAGATTGAAATACTCCTTCTCATGAGTCTGAGTTTTGCCCTCCATAGCACCATGCTTAGTGGTATTCGCAAATTTTGCGACTACCACTTCGTCAGCCAATTCCTCTTTGAGCGCATTGTTGATGTGCTTACTGATGGTCTTATAGTCCCTGCCAAACAACGTTGCCAACTGTTGGCGATTCAACCATATCATCTCACCTGCCATTCTGACCTCCATCTGAATGGCATTGTTCTCATCCTTGTAGATTACAATCTGATCTTCTTTCATACCTTCTTAATTCTGCTACAAAGGTACGATTAAGCGAGCAAAAAGCCAAATTTATTTGAAGTAATTTATGATTTTGTTATCTCGACATTGATCTCCGTCCTGAACTTCCTAACATAGATGAAGTCAGTAATGGCAAACAACATATGCTGGAAGAGTTTATGGAATTGGCTGATGAGATACAAGTCTTTTGTCAGTTCAGGGTCCAGTCCCTCATTCCAATTAGGAGGCGGACAGTCCATACCAATGAATGAATCAAACGTATAGCCCTCATCTCGTGGAAACGTCAGAGTCAGTATAGAGATGCCATCAGCATATAAAGGATTTAAATCTTCATCGCAAAGCGCATACCATAACTCCTGCCTATCTTCGCCCTGTATAGGATGTAAAGCCGGATAATCAACATCAAAATAACACTTAGCAGTGAGTTCCATGTCTTCGCCATCACCTTCATCTATGGTGTCTATCATCTTTTCCCAGATACGATGAGCGCGCTCGTACATATCAAGAAGTGCCTCTCGCAATGCATCATTGAATGCAATAATATCAGGTAAGATCTCTGCCTGATGAGCAAGCAGTTCTTTGTTTATGATATTTTTTCGCAGACTTAATAGTGCATCGCCATTTACCGAGTAATCACGAGTGTTATTATACCCTTGGATGATTTCCTTTTCAATCATCTTAATGCTATAGTCACAAAGCGCATTGATTTCAAAGTCCTTTTTGTTCATATTTTAATCCCATAAATTAAGAAAATACTTACGAAACAAATCCAACCCCTCATTGATGATTGGATAATCATCGCTATATACCACTTTATTGGGCTCTACCAATTCAAAAGCATCGATCATCTTCTGAATAGCCTTATTCCAAGCAGCAATATCCTTGAAGCCTGGTGGATGCCCGTGTTTATCAAGAGATTTAAATGCCTTTAAACGAGGCACTATACCCCTTGCAATATAGTGGTACGTCCCCCAGACTTCCTCTATTGGATAGTCATTCTTGTAACTCCAGTTCTCAGAGTCCTCATCTTTCTTTTTCCTTTTCATGCTAATTGTTCTCTGATTCACAACGCAAAGATAGAATAAACCTCTGCCGTTTTGGGGCAGAGGTTTGATAGTTTTAAAATATGATAGGTTTGTCGTCTGGTGGAGGAATAATAGAGGTAATATCGAAGCCATCCGGGGGATTATTCTCTCCATTTATACTTGACCCTCTGATTTCTCCTCCATAAGTAGGTGGACAATTATCTAACGATTTGTCTTCTGGATTCGCAAATCGGGTAAACTCTCCAATAAAATCTAGTAATACAATGCCTGTTGCCCCTTTGCGATGTTTTGCAATGATGACCTCTGCCTTTCCCCTATAGTCTTTGCCATCATCACTTTGATAGAGACCATAATACTCAGGGCGATGTAAAAACACTACCATGTCTGCATCTTGTTCAATGGCACCAGACTCTCTTAGATCAGACAATTGAGGGCGTTTCCCCTCTACACCTTCTCGAGATTCCACACCTCGATTTAATTGGCTCAAAGCCAACACTGGAACATTCAGTTCCTTAGCCAAGCCCTTCAGAGAACGGGATATCAATGACACTTCCTCCTGACGGTTGTTATACCTCATACCACTGGCTGTCATCAGTTGCATATAATCAATCATAATCAGTTCGACTTTATGCTCTTTCACCAGTCTTCGAGCCTTTGACCTCAATTCCATCACTGAGAGCCCTTCTGTATCATCAATATATAAAGGCGCCTCTATCAAACGTGTCAGACTCTTATCGAGTCTATTCCAATCCTCCCTATCTAACTGACCGTTCAACAACTTCTTACCCTCAATCCCACTGACATTTGACATCAGACGATTTGCAAGTTGTATATCCGTCATTTCCAAAGAGAAGAATGCCATAGGCTTATTCTGGTCAATCGCAATACTTTTTGCCAATGAAAGTGCAAAGGCAGTTTTTCCCATTGCAGGTCGCCCTGCGATTATGACGAGATCAGAGTTCTGCCAGCCACAAGTCATGTCATCAAGTTTATAGAATCCTGTTGGAATACCTGTTAATCCTCCCGTATTAGAATGTGCTTTCTCTATGATATCAACAGCCTTCCCTATAATGGGTCCCAGGGCTGAATAGTTCTTCTTCATATTCTTTTGGGTCAGTTCAAAGAGAATACTTTCTGCCTCTTGCATCACGTCATGAATATCATAGGTCTCGTCAAATGTCTTTTTCCCTATCACACTGACATAGTTGATCATTTGGCGAGCCAAATACTTTTCAGCAACGACATTAGCATGATATTCGATGTTTGCAGAAGAGGCAGTTCTAGAACTTAAATCTGCTATATAGGCAGGCCCGCCCACTTCCTCGAGTTTTCCTATCTTTCCTAATTTGTCTGTTACCGTAAGAACATCAACAGGGCTCTGTTCCATGCTGAGGCGCATGATGGCCTCATACACCATTTGGTTTCTAGGTTCATAGAAACTATCAGGTTTCAATAAGTCGCACACCTCCAGATAAGCATTATTATCTATCATAAGTGCTCCTAATACGGCTTTCTCCATCTCTGGAGCCTGAGGCATCACATGACCATAAGGGAGATCCGCTGGTTGTTGACCTCTTCTAGTATTCTTTCTTTGTTCAGGCATAAGTTAATGCATATTTTGAATTGAATGTAGCATAGTCAATGCGGACTTGTCTGCCTAATGAGGGGTCTGTGGCCACGAGGATATCGAATGATTTGCAATTGCCAATAAGAAGCTTGCACAAGTGTTGTTCGTCTTCAGTCAGTTCTTTGTGATATTCTCCTGTTGTCAGAACCACTACCATTCTGTCTAATCTGGTATTGATATCTTCCATCTCAAACAACTCACAAAAATACTTTGCCCCATTCGTATTCTCATCAGCATACGATGTGATTGTTTCTGGACTGAATAAGTCAGACTGAAACAGGCCACACAATTGCTCAATACTCATATTGTTTCTATCGTCACACAATGCCGGAATTGCCTGAACGATGAATCTACTGATAGCAGCCATACGCTCATAGTAGAAACCCCTAAACTCTCTGCGAAACATTCTCTTCTTTTTAATCTTGTTCATCGATTGGCTAATACACCAGAAATCTTCTTTGGATCGTCTGGTCAATTCCTTTTTCTTTGATTGAGCCAACTCTTTTATAGTAGGAACATGACCACCATTTCTGCGAATGATGGAGAAATACCTCTTAGTCTTTACCTTATAATATTTTGAGTCACTCCACCTGTCTTTGATATCTAAATCGTCTTCGTCAAACCTTAAGTATTCCTGTGACTGTTCTCTCACAAAGCCATAGAATGAGGTATGCCAGATGCAGCAAGCTGCTATTTCAGCATTTGTAGCCTTCACATCAGGAGCGAGTATGATTTCCTTGGTCAGCGAGTGCTCCCAATAATCACCCTCCATAGGGTGAGCATCGAGATGTGGTTCACTGTCTTCGTCCCATTTATTCATGGAGATATGGCACACGTCAGAATTTGCATCATCATCGTATTTGGGTGTCATCTGACGCAGCATATCGAAATGAATCTTATACCATTTCAAATTACCCTCTGCTTTTGGGTACATCTGCAAAAGGTAAGGAGCCACCTCCTCAAAAGAAACGCTGTTCAGTAATTCTTTGAATGTCATGATCTTTTCTTTTATTTTATTCATTAGTAATTTCTTTGTAGATGTATTCAGGTAAGATATTCTTGTCCTTAACTGCATCACATAACTTTCTTAGAAATTCCAAGAGCCTTTCTTTTTCTTTCAGTCTTTGTTTAGACTCAAGAAGCCGTTGGGCCCTGATCTCTTCTTCTATAAATATTCTTTGTGCTCTTACCCATTTCTCATGTTGTCTATGCTGGGAGTATAATAACAGAGTCGTCATTATACTAGTAGCAGAAACGCTTAACAAGACTGCAACACACAGTTGAAATAGCACACGTCCACCAAGCGCCCTCATTAATAAGCCACATAAAATGATAGCGACGAGGGTAATAATAACGATTGTCAACACCATTATTAGACAATCTTTTCTATTCAGATTTCTATTTGAGTTCATATTTCTTTTTCGTTTATGGTGCAAAGATAAAAGAAACCTCTGCCATTATGGGGCAGAGGTTCTAGGAAATAACATATCATTGTATACAAATACAACTTGGCTGTTATTCTTCTTTTCTAATCTGGGTCATATGCCATTTGATCTCTTCATGAATCCCATTCCTTTCATCCTGCGTTAGGGCTCTATTCCTTTCTTGTTCTTCTTCCTCACAAATCTTTTGATAATAGAATTCTATTTGCCAGTCTTCATGATATTTTCGCAAATACTCTTTCTTTAAAAAAGAATAAATCCCTTGATCTAAAACGGCAGTACATAATTTTCCAAAAGATATAGCCTCACCATCGCTTTTGTCATGTTCTTTAGCCATATCATATGCTTCAGCAAACATCTTGCAAAATTCATCCAAATAGTTATTCTCACTGACAGCATAAGCATAACCATGTGCGTAGTTTTGGCTTTTGCCATTGTCTATACATTTATTGAAGGCCTTTGAGTATTCTTTTGCCATTTCATATGAGTTCTCTTCTTGCTCTTTAAAAAGATAGATGTATCTCTCTACGAAAACAGGATCATCGCTCAATGATTTAGCATGGATCGACAATTCCTTTTCTTTTTCTTCTTCATTTTCTATGAAGTCATAGGCATCATGATACGCCCAATAATCGTCCTCGCCTTTATCTGCAATAGTATCACACCATTGTTCACAATGGCCCTTTTCCGCTTCTTTTGCATAATAGGTGATGTATTCATCAGCCAAATTCAAACTTGAAATAGCATAATTATCTTCTTCTGTTTGCTCCTCCTCGTTAGAACCTTCTTTTGATAGATCCTCAAAAAAACGTTTTGCGATTTTAGCATATATAGGATAGTATTTTTCATCTATCCCAGTTTCCTCAAAAGAGGTTCGTATCATTGCTTCTGTTAATTGAAAATATGTCATAATGAATAGTATTAATAACAATCTGTGATGCTAAGTACGCCCACCATCTTTTGAATATTCGATGTCGTTCTTTTGAGTATTGATGCGGAGTAACTCACTTCCGCGCTGAATCATTTGTGCCATAATACCAACTATTTAATATTATAGATATTGTAGAATCGTTCTCTAAAGATATTTGCGCCACCAAACGAGGGGTGACGTAGATATTCAATATTATTATACTTTGATTTTAGCATATCTCTTGATTTACATCCGATGGCATAGAATTCTTCAATTTTATATAACTCCAACAATTCTTTTAATGTTTCTTTGCCAAGATTACACTCTTTCCCATTTGGTTTACGATTTCCTCTTCCTTCTGGCGTATGATGCGTAAAGTCAACATTACTAGGATGAAAGGGATATATATTCCACATTAACGGGTATTTATCGATAGGTATTTTATTTAGACACTCCCAAATAATTGAAGCTGATGTTTCCTTATGAGGAATTATTTCTGATATCATTTTACATTCACCTTTGAAAAAGGGATTGTTTACCATCGTATTTTCATCAGTAAAAGGAATTCCTGTTAAGAAACACCCCCATCGACCAGGCGCTTCACCAATGAATATGTATTTGGGATCAATCCTCTTCATCTCGTTTAAATAAAAACGAAGGTTTTCTCTTCTCACCTCTGCCTCTTTCGAGTTCCCATAATACATATTCAAACTCATTGAGTCTGGAGTTTCTAATTTTGAAAGATAATCAATGAAAGAATCAACAGTATTCATAATTCTATGTATTTAATTCTAAATTGGCAAGTTTCATATTCCTAATTTCTGCATCTCGCTCCTAAGATATAATACAATAGCGCCCAAATCATCTGGACTTAAGTTCCTTGCACTTGGATGTGGAATGCCATAAACAGGTATTCCATTCCATGTTGCCTTTAATACAGGCTTAGAACAAGTATGAGTTTCTTTCCACCCACCTGATTCCTTTGATTTCGCGAATTCGATTATTTCGATGTCTGTATCTCTTGATGTATCAACATTAATTATATTATCGAAGTGAAATTTCTCATTTAACAAGCAAAAGCATTCTTCCACAGAGAAACATATAATACATTTTGGTTTGAAAATATTATTTATTACTTCATTTGTATAATATAAGCATTTGTCTACCGCTTCTGCGCTACCTTGTTTTCTTTTAAATCCATCAATGTTTTTTGTTCCAAAATAGACGGCATTAAAGAAAATAAAATTGCCATCTTCTACGGGTTTTGTATAGCCCGCCCAATTAAACAGTCCAGACAATCTCCATACTCGCCATTTTTTTCTTTCCTTCGTATAGAAGGATGGATTGCCTTCGTAAAAACGAGTTTTAGTGACCTCTTCTTTATAAAAGTCCCATTCTTCATGTGGATTATAGCCAAGGAATACAACATCAGGTTGCTTTTCTAATATCGGCTTGGACTGGAAAGAAGCGCAATGCGTTCCTTTTTTTCCTAATTTGGGACCAACATCTAACAAGAAAGAACACACCCTCGATACCCAATCATCATATTTGTGCTTAATAACCAAGGAAATTTCAATGGAATCTTCTGTACAGTCCATTCTGCGAGTTTGCCATATAATATTTGTTTCATCAACATAATTAGTAAGGAAATCCTGCAACTGCGAAAGGTCGCCATTGTATGATGAGACATTGGGGGAATAGAAAAGAGTAACAACCAATTTTTTTGCATTTGATAGAATATAACCATACTGTGTTTGTATAGTATTTATTATGTCGTTTACTCTTTGTCTTTGGTCTTTTTTCTGACTTGACAAACGTATTTCCCAAACACTATAACAATCATAGAGGTCTTTTAGATCTGAGTAGTCTATAGAGACAACGCCCATCTGCTGCAATATTCCACATACGACTGTATCAATGTTTTTCCACTGATAGGGCCAAGGGCCTTGGCAAGCGTTATATTCTGCAATGAGTGCTTTACGCTTTTCATCGAAGTCGTATCCTGCCTGTTCATAATCCTCATCAGAGATTCTTCCTGCATCATGAAGTTCTCCAATGGCGGCATAGTTATCATAAATGCTGGCTTTCCTGCATTCTTCGAGATATGAGATCGACTTGCCTTTGTATTCTGCATAGGCGATTTCGCGTCTGGTACTATCGCCAATGTAACCACCTACATTGATGACAAAGATTTCGTCTGCCAAATCAATCTTTGCCAGATGTTGGCGATCCAACATATCTTTTACGCCCTCTGTCCATACCACATCATCACCAGAGTGACCAAATAGGCCAACTGTAATAACAATGTTGCCTTCGAGGGTTAGGCACTTCTGTTCTTCCAAGAATTCATTCTTGAAGCGAGTGCTGCCACATAGGGTTATAACCTTAAATCCGTTTATCATTGGTAGTGTAATATTTCTTGTTTCAAGTTATTAAAGGCAAAGATACAAATATATTTCGAAACCTGTGCTGTTTTAACATTCTTTTTTAGGTTCCAAGTAGGTCATTTCCCAGAAAAGCCCAGCAGCCAGTTCTACTTCGCTGATTTCCACATAGTCTCTAACCTTCACTTCCATACTCAAAACCTCAATCTTATCTTTGTGTTCCGCTGCGGAATGCAAAAGCCCTTTCTTGTCGTTGACAGAACAATTCCAGTCAATCAAAGAATTCGTCATCTCCCATCTGGAAGCTAACTCAATGTAAAGACAAGTGGGCTTTGGCTCACACTCGTTTGTCCAATGGTTGTAAATACCACGGAAAACCTCAACACTTGCAACAGAAAGATGATGCTTGCTGTTCACTACAAATAGATGATCAAGGTGCGGAAGTACGCTCTCGAAATCATACTTTCTAAATAATTCTAATACTTTCATAATAATATTCTTATAAGTTAATCCCACCAATTTCTCATTCGATGTTCCAAATAGAGGAAAAATACATGCCAAGCTTTTTCTTGACGGAGAGAATATGGGTCATAATAATGACTAAACCGTTTCCTGTTACGTTGGTTGACAATCTTCTCCAACTCGTCATAATCATCGATATATGATCTTCCCTGGATAATCTTTATCAAGCGCATAGCCACTTCTATCTGCTTGGCTACCTTCTTTGCACCAGCAATATGAGTATGCTTGCTATTGAAGAAGGCCACCATGCGTTCAAACTTATAATACATCATATCGAGCAAATAGCCATAGTCATAATCTGTCATCTGGGCAATCTCCTCATCAGTGTACTTTGTCTTCCACTCAGGCTGTTCCACCACGCGCCGTTTTTGACCTTTTACCTTAACGGCTTTCTGATCCAATTTTACTTTATTACGATATTTCATCTCAAAAACCTATTTTTCTTGTTGCTGTTGTTTCAAGGCGCTCATTGTCGCAGTAAGACATGAGTGTTTCAAGGGAGTTTCCCTTATCACCATAGAGTATACCATTGATGGTATTATGTCGAGCAATGTTTTCTATCTGTCCTCCACTGAAATCGTATTTCTCTGCCAGTATCCTGGTGTCATCCTCAGAGAGGGTTGGAATCATCTCTTGCCAAATGTGCATGCGAGCCTCCAATGTGGGTTTCTCGAACTTGATTTTATAGAGGAATCGACGCTCGAAAGCCTTATCCATGTTTTGGGCAAGATTAGTCGTGGCAATGAGAATGCCATCAAGTGTTTCCATCTCTTGAAGGATAATATTCTGGATGGTGTTCTCCATTTTGTTGACTGCTGAATCTGCGCCCTCCATACGTTTATTGATAATGGCATCAGCTTCGTTAAATAGCAGAATTGGGGTCGTAGAACTCTTTCTTGCCATTTCTCTATATATATCAAAAATTCTTTTGATATTCTTTTCGCTATCACCCACCCAACAGCTTTTAATCTGTGACACATTGACTTGGTAGATGTCACGACCAGTTTGGTGGGCTAATTGGAGAACAGTTTCCGTCTTACCTGTACCTGGTGCACCATAAAATAGACATGTGAATCCACAACGTAAACCAGACTCCTGCATACGAGTATGAATTACATGATAGTGACTATTTTCCAGAAGCTGGCTCAGCTCTGTGATTTGTGACTGAACATTTTCCCCATAAAATAGTTTCTTTTCAACGATTTTATCGAACCTTATCAAATCTTTAGCAGCAATTTTACTGTATCTTAAATCCAAGTCAAGTTCGCTTAACAATTCGGTTTTTGCAGTATCTGTCATGCGAAACTTCTCACGATTAGCCATCCCATAATCATTAGCATTCTCGACCATTTTTAAATCAAATAATTTGTGACGACCCCATCTGAGATCTGACTTAACCCTTCTCCAATCATTCTTTTCAAACAAAAAATCCATATCCCAAAAATATATATTATCATCACCATTATTCGCAAACAGATGACAAAACAAAACCAATAGTATTTCATCCCTTTCGTCCAACTTTATCTTTTGTATGGTTTGAACAAAATTGAGATGACGATTATCTTCAAATAGAGAATGGATCATTTGTTTCGTCATCTCGAAAGATAATTCATGATCTTCGCGCAATTTAAAAATATCCTCGAGTTCACCAAAGAGCTCATGGCAAGAGAGACCTTTTCTTGTTCTTGAAACAAACTTCTCATCACGTTTTATTGCATCAATCAACTCAACTTGCACTCTGTAAGAGATAAATTTCTTATCGCTACCAGTACCTTTATGACAACGAAGCAATTCTCTCTTCACAAGTACATCAATATCTTTTAAGTATTGTAGCATATGAACTGTTTGACATTTTACAAACTCACCCAGATCACTAATACGGATATTATCATCATCGCTTCTATTAATAAACAAAGCCAGCATCACACTCTGCTCCTTGGTCAGATCGAGTTTGTCTGACACATATTTAATATATCGAGAAGCCTTGCGATAGAACCCCTTGCTTAGTTGTGAGTCCTTTGCTTTTTCTACAATTTGCTCAATGGCTGTGAGCAAATTTAGTTCTTTCATATCTTTCTTTTCCATTCTAAATACATATTATTTGTTTTCGATGCAAAGATATAAGAAAGGTGCGCCGTTTTGGGGCACACCTTATAAGAAACTCAAAGGAAAGTTGAATATTACAATATCTCTCTTGCTATCCAGGCACAGGCTTCTGCGTCAGCGAGGGCATGATGGTGGTTTTCGAGATGATAACCACATAGCTCAGAGATGGTATGCAGTTGGTGGTTCTCTGCCTCAGGGAAAGCCTTGCGAGAAGCGATGCAGGTGCAGTAGAATGGATAATCAGGATAGTCCATCTGGTAAGTGCGAAAGACTGCTTTCAGACAACTCTCATCAAAAGCTTTGTTGTGGGCTACAAGGGGAAGACCCTCAATCAGTGGCTCTATCTCTTTCCAGACTTCTGGGAAGATGGGGGCTTCCTCTGTGTCTTGACGCGTGAGACCATGCACTTGGGAACACCAATAATTATAATAATTGGGCTCAGGCTGGATCAGAGAGTAGAAGGAATCTACAATCTCGCCATTTCTGACAATAACCACACCAACGGAGCAAACGCTGGTACGCTCGTTGTTGGCAGTCTCAAAATCTATAGCTGCAAAGTCTCGCATATTCAGCCCTCCTTGTATTTGTTCCACATGGCTTTCACTCTCTCAGCCGTATCATCCCTGAACCACTTTGGGGATAAAACTTCAATGTCGCTACCCATAGAAAGAATCTCCTGCTGAAAATCGAACGTAGGGCGAAGGCGCACCTTAAAGATGCTATATTCGTCTGTGCGCTCAATCTCCTTTTGTGTCTGGTGGAGCGTCAGGCTGCGAAGATAATTGGCCTGACCTGCTGACACTTTGAGTTTGACGGTCTCTACATCATAGTTCTGATCTGCAATGATTCCAAAACAATCGTCGAAATAGTCTTCTGCCTTGAAGTCCTCAGGATAGTCGAAAGAACTCTCTGTAAGTTCTAACTGATGAACACGATCGAGGGCATAAATCATGGTCTTGTCATAGTAGGGGCTACGACCTACGAGATACCAGCGCTGTTTGAATGCTTTCAGGCAATAGGGCTCAATCTCGAACGTGTTGGCTTCGTCGCGCCAATAACTCTGGTAAGTCATCTCCAACACGATATTCTTCTTCAGAGACTCTAAGATCACAGGCAGATACTCTCTGCCATCATGAACTTCTTCAAGGAGAATCTTGTCTTTGATACATACGCTGTCGAGCATCATGTTGCTTACTGACAGTGTCCTGAAAAGCCAACTGCGCAAAGACGATTCATCTTTGAGATCGTCTGCATTCTGGATATAATAATAGTAATGTCCTCCTTTCTCATTCTCAATGATGAGGCCAAACATTTCCTCGATGGCATCCTTCCATTTATGAAAGGTGCGGATAGGCAGGGGCTTGTCCTCGCTCATTTCGTTGTCAAGCCACTTCTCATTAATCTCCTCGAAGGTAATCTTCTTGGCCTTATAGATGGTTTCCACCAGCCAGACGTACTTGTTTAATAGATTTTTTGCCATAACTTTTTGAATTAGTCCGCTGCAAAGATACAAAAAACCTGTGCAAAAACAATGCATAGGTTTGGAAAATCCCAGAAATATTTCTTGTTTGCTTTACATTTATTCCCAAGGCTTGGGGAATAATAAAGCGAATTGAGATTCAACAGTTGAACCTCAACATTTCAACAATTCAACATTTTGTGTTAAATAACAGATGACAAAAGTGGGTTAAGAAAGCAGTAAAATAAATCCGCGCCCTATTTACAGAGTGCGGATTTGGTTTATATCGTCAAGGTGGCTTAAGCTTCAGACATAGATGGCATCCCGTTGAATGTTGGACTTAAAGAGGGGACGGAGAGAATCACGGAATCTTACGAGATCCACCTCACAATTGAAAAGCTGCTTCAATGCTTCTTTGAGTTCGTACATCAGTTGCAAGGAGGGTTTTTCTACCTCTACGACAATATCAATATCACTATTCTCGGTAGAATTACTTCACTGTTCAACATTTCAACATTTCAACAATTTGCTTGGTATGCTGGGGGATTTCACACTTTTCCCAAGGAATTCCTTGGTTATTTCAAAAACAACCATTACCTTTGCACGGATTTTTAAGAGACAATGAATAAGTACGCCCTATTTTTCGATATCGACGGGACATTGGTGAGCTTCGAGACGCACCAAATTCCTCCCTCTACCATCCTGGCGCTGACACAGGCGAAGGCCAACGGTCACAAGGTGTTTATCGCCACAGGCCGTCCACCGATCATCATCACGAACCTCGGTGCCATTGAGCATCTGATAGATGGCTACGTGACGACCAACGGTGCCCTCTGCTTCATCGGCAAGAAGACGGTTTCATGCCATGCGATTCCGAAGGATGCCGCCCAGCTGATTGTGGATGACTCGCGAGAGAAGAATTACGGACTGATCGTGGTGGGTGAAAGGGATGTGGCGGTGCTGGATCCGAAGGGCGACGTGGATCGTATCTTCAGGCAGCATCTGGCCGTAAGGAACCTAGACTTGGCAAAACCCGTGGAAGAGGTGCTGCAGCAGAGGGTGCTACAGATGACCCCGTTCTTCCCAGAGAGCTACGAGGCGGAGCTGATGGCTCGCATCCCCAGCTGTACCTCAGGGCGTTGGCACCCGGAGTTCACGGATATCACTGCCAAGCAGGCGGATAAGGGTCAGGGACTGCTCGCCATTGCCGAGCAGGAAGGGCTCGACCCGAAATTCACGATGGCCTTCGGCGACGGCGGCAACGACACATCGATGATCCGTACGGCTGGTATCGGCGTGGCGATGGGTAATGCCTTAGAGTCGCTGAAGCAGGAGGCCGACTACACCACCACGAGCGTGGACGATAACGGCATCCTGAATGCCCTCAGACATTTTGAGTTGATTTAGGGAATAAGCAGCGAGGAGTCGCCATAGCTGAGGAAGCGGAAGTCGTGACTCAACGCATAATCGTAGATTTTATGCCAGTCGCCTTTGACAAAGGCACTCACTAACAGCAGCAACGTGGATTGCGGCTGGTGGAAGTTCGTGACGAGCATTTTCACGATGTGATAGTCGTAGCCTGGGGCGATGATGATCTGGGTGCTGCTGTGGAGGACGGTGAGTGAACGGGCATCCATCCAGGACAAGAGACTTTCTAATGCTGTAACGGCCGTTACAGCATTAGAAACCTCGTAAGGTTCCCACTGGGCGACATGCAGCTGGTCTTCGTTGAGCGAAGGGTCGCGCATCACCTTCAATCCCATATAGTAGAGACTCTCCAAGGTGCGGACGCTGGTGGTGCCGACGGCGATGGCACAGCCTTCGTGATCGATGAGCTTCCGGATGGTGTCGCGACGCACGCTGACGTATTCGGTATGCATCTCATGACCTTCGATCTCCTCGCTCTTCACAGGCTTGAAGGTGCCGGCACCGACATGAAGGGTGAGTTCTTCGCGCTGGATGCCGTGGGCATCGAGATCGGCTAAGACCTCTGGCGTGAAGTGGAGTCCGGCCGTGGGAGCAGCCACCGACCCTTTGATCTTGGAATAGACGGTCTGGTAGGTGGTCTTGTCGCTCTCCTGCGTCTCACGGTTGAGATAAGGCGGGATGGGCAGCTCGCCCATGGCGTCGATGATCTCAGCGAAACTCACATCCCCACCCCAAGAGAAATCTATGCGATGGGAAGTGCCGTGGAGTTCTCCGCGGGTGGCGGTGACGGCAACAGTCTGTCCATTGATCTCGATCTCACGCCGCAAGGTGCCTTCTTTCCATTTCTTCAGGTTGCCCACCAGACAGTACCAGGCGCAATGGCCGGTGGTTTGGAACATCAGCTCGTAGTCGGAGGGCTCGGCGGGTTCGAGCAGGAACACCTCGATGAGGGCGCCTGTGTCTTTGCGGAAGTGCATACGCGCCTGGATCACCTTCGTGTTGTTGAACACCATCAGGGCTCCCTTGGGCAGATACTGCGGCAGGTTGTAGAACACATCGGCGCTCACCTCACCCTTGTTGTAGATGAGGAGTTTGGAATGATCGCGCCGGGCGATGGGAAATTTGGCGATACGCTCGTCGGGCAGCGGATAGTTGTAGTCGCTGATATGGATATGACGGGGATCTATATGACTCATTGGTAAGTTGCTATTAAGAGGGCGAAGATGACGGTGAAGTAGAACACCGCGACAGGTATCTCGCAGGAGGGACGCTCAAAGCCGCCAGCAGTATATTCGGTAGTGATGTAACGACGGCCTTCTGCCCGCCAGTTGCGCGTGATGCGACGATAGAGGAAATAGACGGAGGTGCCGACGATGAAACCCCAGGTGAGACCCACCAGGATGTCGCCAGGGAAGTGGACACCCAGATAGAGGCGCGTCCAGCAGTTGGTGAGCGACCAGATGACCAGGGTGAAGCTGAGGGCCCAGCTACGCACCAGCCAACAGAAGAAGACGGCGATGCTGAACGTGTTGCAGGCATGGGCGGAGAAGAAACCGTATTTGCCGCCACGATAGCCTTCGACGATATCGACGAGGGTGCCGATGACGGGATCATGGGTAGGACGCCAGCGGGCTACGGTGGGCTTGACGATGAGGTCATCGACAGCGCCGGCAAAGAGGATACAGAGTCCTGCACAGCCCACGATCAGGCCAATGCGCTGCAGACTGTTATGATTCTTCACCACGATATAGAACAGGCTGAGATAGAGGGGTATCCAGGTGATGGCGGTGGTGAGCACATGAACAACTGAGTCGAGGAAGAGCGAGTCGCTGCCATTGACAGCCAACAAAGCCGCACGATCGACGTTCTGCAACCAATCCAAAAAGCCTTCACTGGCTAAGAGTAATGCACTGTTTACCATGTTAAATTTCCTCCAATTGTTTACGTTCTACCCATCCTTCCTTTCCGTCGGCAATGCGGATCTCGAGCCAGCCACGCATGGAAGCGTCGGTGATATCGACCTTCGTACCCTCATGGAGCACAAAGAGATCGGTGCCGTTCTTGGCTGGCGTGCTCTTCACTGAGACAGAGGATGCCACGATGATGGCGCCCTTGCGGAACAGGAGATTCTGCTTCTGCTGCCAGGCAAAGAGGTTACTAAGCACGAAGACCGCCAAGAGCAGAATGCCACCGAAGAAGCCTACCTTGCGCAGCCAGATGCGACTGGCAAAGAGATAGACGAGCAGCAGCACGATGACCAGCGTCAGCGAGATCAGCGCCACACGCGCCCAGGCATCGACACTCATGAGGTTCACCAAGGCACGATACCAGGTGACGAAGAACATCTCCGACTCAGGCACAATCTTGTCGATGGTCTTGCTACGGGCTATCTGCAGATTGAAACGGATATCGCGGTCGCCAGGTGAGAGCAGCAGGGCCCGCTCGTAGTTGAGCACAGCCTTCGTGATGTTCTCCGTGCGGTAGTAGGCATTGCCAAGGTTATAGTAGAGCTCGGCAGAACCACCTTGCTTCAGCAGGGCCTCGTAGTCGGTGATGGCCTGCTGGTATTCGCCACGCACATAGGCGCTGTCGGCCTCAGCCTTCGTCACAGCAGAAGCGCTGAGCGGCAGCAGGAGGAGCAGCAGGAGCACTGCCGACGACTTGGCAGAGCGACGACGCTTCATCAAACCTTCAATCTGAGAGATGGCCGTCATCGCCTTATCATATACCTTATTCATATTTCCTTTAGGATCGCCAGGGGCATAACGCTCGAACTCGCACTCATCGAGGGCACCGATGAAGAGAGCAATGGTGTCGGCATCGACAGCACGTTCGGAGAGTTTCTGACTGATGTTGTCGTGAGAGAGCTGTTCAACGGGGATGTTGAGTTTATCACCCACATAACCCCAGAGGGCACGCAGCACCTCGTCGTAGAAGGCACTGGCCTTACCATCCTTCATGAGCTTGGCAGCCTGCTTGAGTCGTTTCGTAGCCACCTTGTTGGCCTTCTTACCGCGCATCTTCGTGACGTTGGCATTGTCGATGGCACGCTGACGGAACACGATGAAGAGCGTGATGAAGATGAGCATCAGCACCACCAGACAGATCCAGTAGGCCGTAGAGGCGAAGAAGAAGTCGTCGAGGGCACGCTGACGGGTGTCGCCGAGTTTGATGTAACGGATATCCTTCGACAGCTCCTGCAGTTCCTGCCCGGAGAAGTCGGTGACAGAGGCTGCACCAGAGCCTTTGGCCACATCGAGGGTGAAGCTCTCGCTCTTGATGGTCTTGTAGGCATTCTCCGAGGTATCGAAATAGGTGAGCTCTACAGGGGGAATCTCGTATTTGCCCTGATGGCGCGGCACGATGAGCACATCGTAGATCATCGAACCCTCGATGCCGTTGGAGGTGAGCTTGGTCTTGTCGGTGACCTTCGGCTCGTATTTGTCGAAGTCCTTCGGCACATTGATCACAGGCTGCTTCATCAGCTTCAGGTTACCAGAACCGCTGATGATGATACGCATGGAGATGGGATCGTTGGCTTTGGTCTCGGTCTTGTCGAGCTGGGCGGAGATCGTGAACTTACCTACCCCACCAGAGAAGTTCGCCGGACGCTGGGGCAGCGGATCAACCTGGATATCAATGCTCGGGGCCACAATCTTCTTCTTGACCTCGATGTAACCGGAACCACCGTTGAAGAAGGCCTCGAAAGGATCGACATTACGGTTCTGCTGGACGACGATACCCTCGAAGGTGATACTCGGAATCTGGAGCTTACCCGTGGTCTGAGGGAACATCACATACTGGCTCCACGTGCAGGTGCGGTAAGGACGACCATTGACGGTCTCCACAGAGAAGCTCTTCTGCTGCGGCAGATCCACCTCCTGCGTATAGAAGCTCTTGAGGTCGGGCATATCGCCACGAAGCTGGGTGAGCGACACCAGCGTATAGACCTTATAGGTGAGCAAGATGGGCTCCTGCTCGTGGACACGGTTCTTGTTGGCACTGACCTTGATGAAGAGGTCGGAGCCAGAGATACGACTACCTGCATCGCGCAGCTCGGCCCCCTCGTCGTCGCGCTGCTGGCGCTGCTGACGGGCACTGGAGGCAGTTCCAGACACCTTGATGGTGATAGGGTTGGAGGCGATGGTCTTACCACCCACCACGACATGGGCAGGAGGGATGGTGAAAGAACCGTTCTTCGTTGCGCTGACGATATAGGTATAGGTGATAGATGCGGAGGAGCTGGTATGGCCGTTGATCATCTGATAGCTCGACTGCATGGAACGGTTAGGACCGATGAGTACCTCTAGTTCGTCAGGAATATCACCCGCACGGAAGTCGCTCACATTCTGCGTGTTCACCGTATAGGTGAGACGGAACTGCTCGCCTACTGCCACATGAGAAGGGGCAGAACCCGTGAGGGTCTGAGCGATGGCCGTTGCCACGACCATCATCATAGTCACTATAGAAAATAGTCTCTTCATTTCTACCAGTTCTTCTGATTAATGCGGCGCTGGGGCTGCTGTTGGGCTTTCTGCAGCTTTTCCTGCGTCTGTTTCTCGTTCTGGATGGCAGCATTCAACAGCTGTTCGGCATTCTCCTTGCTCATCTGGGGCTTGGGCTGCTCTTTCTGCTGATCCTTGTTCTGATCTTTATTCTGATCCTTGTTCTGTTCATCCTTCTTATCGTCTTTCTTATCTTTCTTGTCGTCCTTGTTCTGACCACCACCCTGGTTCTGCTGTTGCTGATCCTGCTTCTGTTTCTGATGCTTACAGAGCACGAGGTTATAGCGGGTCTCATCATCGTTAGGGTTCAGACGGAGGGCGTTCTTATAGGCCTCGATAGCCTCACCGTACATCTTATGCGTCTGACAGATGACGCCGATGTTATGGAAGGACTTAGCCTTGCGCAGGGGATTCGTCTCCAGACGAGAGGCGGCTTCGAACTGCTCAATGGCGACAGAGTCTTTCTTCTGAGCCATCAGCGCATTGCCGAGGTTGAAGGGAGCCTGCGGATTCTTGGGATTCTGTTCAATGGCCTTACGGTAAGCCACCTCCGCATTGGGATAGTCGCCGCTATGGAAGAGCTTGTTACCCTCACGGATATACTGACGGTCGCTCTGGGCTGCAGCTGAAGTTGCCACCAACAGGAGCAGCATCACAGCCGTCTGCTTCTTGCTGCCGAAGAGCGAGAGACGCTTCAACAGCGGACTGCGACGGTCGAAGATACAGATCTCGAATACCAACAACAGAAGGGCGAGGATGCCAAAGGCACGGAACTGCTCATCAAACTCGCTATAGACTGCCGTAGAGGTCTCTTTCTTCTCCAACTTATCCAGTTCCTGATCAAGCTGTTCCTGAGCCGCACTGTTGTTCTGCACATGGATATAGGCACCACCGCCAGCCTGAGCGATCTGCTTACACATCTCCTCGTTGAGTGCCGACATCACCGTATTACCGGTATTGTCTTTCATGTATTCACCAGTGCCCGCAACAGGGATGGGTGAACCCTGTGTGGAACCGACGCCCAGCACATAGACACGCATACCGCGATCCTTGGCGGCTTTGGCAGACTCTACTGCCCCACCCTCATGATCTTCACCATCGGTAATCACGACGATCGCCTTTCCGATGCCCTCTTCCTGCGTAAAGCTGTGAGTGGCCATATCGATGGCACGGGCGATATCTGTGCCCTGCGTCGTCATCATCGAGGGGTCGATACTGGAGAGGAACATCTTGGCTGAGACATAATCGCTGGTGATAGGCAGCTGCACAAAGGCATCGCCTGCAAAGACTATCAGACCGATCTTATCATTCGAGAAGTGATCGATCAGATTCTCCACCATCATCTTACTACGGTCGAGACGACTGGGAACGATATCCTCCGCCCGCATGGAGTTACTGATATCCATCGCGATGATGGTCTCAATACCTACACGCTTCTCATGGTTGATCTTCGTACCCATCTGCGGACGGGCCAGCATCACGATGAGCAGAGCCAAGGCGGCTTGCAGGATCCAGAATTTCACAGAGGGACGGACACGCGACACATCGGGCATCAGTGCCTTCAGCAAAGAAGGATCGCCGAATTTGCGCAGCCGTTTCTTCTGGTTGCGGAAGGATATGAATCTGATGAGCGCCAAAACAGGAATCAGCGCCAACAGATAGAGGTATATAGGATCTTCAAATCTGAACATATTTCTTCACTTTTCATTTTTCACTTCTCACTTCTTATGGGATGCGACGGAAAATCGTGATACGCAGCAGGATCTCGAGCAATAACGCGATGATGGCAGCGATGGCAAAAGGCTGATAGGCTTCATAACGCTTGCTGAAGGTCTTCACGTCGAGCTTGCTCTTCTCCAACTGGTCGATCTCCTTATAGATATTACGCAGTTCTTTCGTATTCGTGGCACGATAGAAGTCACCCTCTGTGGCAGCAGCAATCTCACTGAGCGTCTTGGTATCGATCTCCACTGGGATGTTCACATACTGCACGCCACCAGCCACAGGCATCGGGTAAGGTGCCACCTTATTCGTACCCACACCGATGGTATAGACGCGGATGCCCAGACTCTTAGCAATCTCGGCAGCCGTCATCGGAGAGATGTCACCACGGTTGTTACTACCGTCGGTGAGCAGGATCACCACCTTACTCTTGGCCTTCGACTCCTTCAGACGACTGACGGCATTAGCCAGTCCCATACCGATGGCGGTACCATCCTCAATGAGACCACGGGCTGCGATGTCGGTACGCACATTCTGGAGCATATTCAGCAACGAGGCATGATCAGTAGTCATCGGACACTGCGTGAAAGCCTCTCCTGCAAAGATGGTAAGGCCTATATTATCATTAGGACGGCCAATGATGAATTCAGCGGCTACCTGCTTGGCGGCTTCGATGCGGTTAGGACGCAAGTCCTCGGCCAGCATACTTGTGGAGACATCCATCGACAGCATGATATCGATACCTTCTACCGTCTTGCTTGCCCAAGAGTCGTGAGTCTGAGGACGAGCCAGCACCAGCACCACCATCGTAAACACCAGGATTCTCAGCAGCATGGACAGCGGCATGAGTGCCACCTTCCAACTGCGCGGCGCATAGCGGAAGACGAAGGTGTCGCTCATCCGCATCGTGGGCTCAGTCTTCTTCCTGTATAACACATACCAGATCAGATATGGTATGATGAGCAGGAGCAATAACAGATATTCCTTATTGGCAAATTCCATTTCGTTTCATTTAATACAATAACTGGTACAGCGTATAGGCCACAAAGGCAAAGAGTAGCGCGCTGGCGATACCCAGAATGGTAATCACCGTCTGCAGCACACGACGTGCCTTCTGTGAACGCTGGTCTTCCTCTGTCAGCTGTGGTTTGATGGTCTCCTCCACAGGCACATTCTCCAACTTTGTCTGGTCGATGAAGGCAATGGCATTGACGAGGTTCATATCATTCTCATTAATCAGCGTGGAGTATTTGGCGAACTTCACGAGATCGGCGGTCAGGAACAAGTGACGCAACTCACTGAGTGCCTTCTCATCCTGGGTAGCCGTCAGTTTCTCAATGATTTCACTACTGGTCATCTCCATCGCATTGAAGCCGTAACGCTCCTCAATATATTTGCGGAGGGTATCCGTCAGACGGGTGTAATACTCCTTTGAGTTCTCGGCTGACACCATCTTCTCGGCCTTGATCTGTTCAATCTGCTGCATCGCCTTCTGATGAGGCAACAGACGTTTCACAATACGGATGGTCTTGATGATCGGTTTGTTGTCGCGCAGACGCAAGTAGAGATAATAGGTCACCGCGAGGAAGACGAGAAGCAACACACTGAGCCAGAATGACAGACTCCAATCGCTCCACTGGAACGGATTATCCTGCACATCTTTCGGACCAAAGAACTGATCAACATGGGTGGTATCAACCTCGATGGTAAGCACCTTCAGTGCCAGGCTCTTACTCTTATAAGGCTTGCCGTCGATCTTCACCGTCATAGGCGGCAGGTAATAGAGGGTATCGTCGAAGGAGGTCAGCGTATAGACTGTGGAACGAGCCACGAATCCATTATCCTCCGTCTGCTGTGCCAGTTCCTGACTAGCCAGCACCTCAACACCAGGCGTGATGTATTGTGTGGGCTTGAAGACAGGGAACTCCACCTTCGCATTCTCCTTAGCATGTGCCGTCAGTGTGACGTGAACCTGCTGGCCTACGAACATCTGTATAGAGTCGATAGAAGCCTCTACCGATTCTTGCGCAGCTATTCGCAACACGCTGGCAACCATTATGATAAGAACAGAGATTCTTTTCATTAACTTCTTTGTTTAAACAACAGCAACAACGACTTGACGAAGTCCTCGTTGGTGGCAATACTCACATGATCCACATTACTCTTATTGAAAGTCTCACTCAGTTCTGCCTGACGTCCCATCCAGTATCGCTGGTAGGTCTGACGTAACTTCCTGGAGCCTGTATCGACATACTGTTCGAAGCCCGTCTCTGCATCTACGACTTTCATCAGACCGACATCAGGCAACTCCTTGGCGCGAATGTCATAGACCTGTATAGCCACCACATCGTGCTTGCGATTACAGATCTGCAGAGACTGCTGGAAGTCATTACGGACGTAGAAGTCGCTGAGGATGAAAGCTGTGGTACGACGCTTCTGGACGCTGGAGAGGAACTCGATGGCCTGCTTCACATCCGTACGCTTTGACTCCGGTTGGAAATCCAGCATCTCGCGGATGATATAGAGGATGTGCTTACGTCCCTTCTTCGGCGGGATATACTTCTCAATCTTGTCGGAGAAGAATACCACACCGATCTTATCGTTATTCTGGATGGCAGAGAAAGCGATCGTAGCCGCAATCTCCGTCACCATATCACGTTTCATCTGTCGCTGCGTACCAAAGTCGAGTGAACCACTGACATCAATGAGTAACATCACCGTCAGCTCACGCTCCTCCTCGAACACCTTCACATAAGGGCGATGGAAGCGGGCTGTCACATTCCAGTCGATATCGCGGACATCATCCCCAAACTGATACTCACGCACCTCACTGAAAGCCATTCCCCTACCCTTAAAAGCAGAGTGATACTGACCTGCAAAGATGTTTGAGCTCAGACCTCGGGTCTTGATCTCAATCTTTCGGACTTTCTTTATGATTTCTGACGTTTCCATCAGGGCACTTCGACCTTATTGATAATCTTAGAAACAATCTCCTCGCTGGTGATGTTGCTGGCCTCAGCCTCATAGGTGAGTCCGATACGATGACGGAGCACATCATGAGCCACAGCACGCACATCCTCAGGCACCACATAACCACGACGCTTGATGAAGGCATAGGCACGAGCCGCCTTCGCCAGATTGATACTGGCACGGGGAGAACCACCGAAGGAAATCATATCCTTCAGTTCGCGCAATCCATAACGGTCGGGATAACGGGTAGCAAACACGATATCAGCGATGTACTGTTCAATCTTCTCATCGATATACACCTCACGCACCACACTACGGGCCTTGAGGATCTCTTCGGCTGTCGTCACAGGTGTCACAGCGGGCATCTCGCCAGCGATATTCTCACGGATGATCTTCTTCTCCTCATCCAATGAAGGATAATCGATGACAACTTTCAACATGAAACGGTCAACCTGAGCCTCAGGCAATGGGTATGTACCTTCCTGCTCGATGGGGTTCTGAGTAGCCATCACCAAGAATGGATTCGGCAGGGGGAAAGTCTCACTGCCAATAGTAACCTGCTTTTCCTGCATGGCCTCAAGTAAGGCACTCTGTACCTTTGCCGGAGCACGGTTGATTTCATCTGCCAAGACGAAGTTGGCAAACACAGGACCTTGTTTCACCTGGAACTTCTCATCCTTCTGAGAATAGATCATCGTACCGATGACATCAGCAGGCAACAGGTCAGGCGTAAACTGAATACGACTATAATCAGCATCTATCAACTGTGAAAGCGTCTTGATTGCCAAGGTCTTAGCCAAACCAGGTACACCTTCCAACAGGATATGTCCGTCGCTCAGCAAACCTATCAGCAACGAATCTACCAGATGCTTCTGTCCTACGATGACGCGGTCCATTCCAGCCACGAGATTTGTAACAAATGCGCTTTGTTGTTCAATCCGGATGTTCAACTCACGGATATCAATAGCTTCTGCCATAATATTTCTTATTAATAACTTTAAACGTTCAATGAATTATTTATTCTGTGATTTCTTTTTCTTCAGTTCGAGCTTTGGAATCTTAATGGTCTGACCAGCCTTCAATTCGGTTTTGCTGTTCATGCCGTTATAGACTTCAATATAACACTCCATATCGGGTCCAAGGGTACGATTGGCAATTTTCTTGAGGTTATCGCCTTCCCTCACCTTTACTTCCTGTGCTGTACCGACGATACGATAGGCACCATATCTGACACGATTGTCCATCTTCTGATATTTATCAAGTTGGACAGTGGTCTCAATCTTCTCTTCAGGCTTAGCTGCTGGTGCAGGTTTCTGTTCAACAGGTTTTGCTACAGGCTTCTCTGCGGGCTCTGTCGCTGCTGGCTTTGTCGCTGGTGCAGGCTTCGGCTCAGCAGGTTTAGCAGCAGGCTGTTCTGCAGGTTTGGCTTCTGCTGGCTTTGCATCTGCAGGCTTCTCTGCAGGAGTTGCTACAGGAGCAGGCTTAATCGTATCTGCTGGAGCAACGGAATCTATAGGCTCTGCCACAGGTGCAGGCTTCGTAGCGGGCACAGCTTTCTCAACCTTTACATCCTGAGACCAGGGGAAGAGATTACCGAACACATAACCTCCGGCCAAACCTAAGAGACAAGCAAGTAATGCAATTAGCCACTTATTCCCACCGTTTGAAGAAGGAGTTTCAGGCTCCTCGTCCTCTGGCTCGGGCTCTTCTTCGACTTCTGGTTCTGATTCAACTTCAGGTTCGGGCTCAGACTCAGATTCGGGTTCGGGCTCAGACTCTCGCTCTACCACGGGTTTCTCTTCAATAATAGGCTCTGGCTCGACAATTGGTTCGGGTTCAGGCTCGACGATGGGCTCTGGTTCCGGCTCTACAACGGGCTCGGACTCAGGCTCCTGCTCTACAACGGGTTCGGACTCAGGCTCCTGCTCTACAACGGGTTCCTCTTCAATAATAGGCTCTGGCTCGACAATTGGTTCGGGTTCAGGCTCGACGATGGGTTCAGGCTCAGGTTCTACAATAGGTTCGGGTTCAGGCTCAGGTTCGGGCTTTGGAACTTCACCAAGCGTAATAATCTCTGGTTCTGTAACCGCAGGGCGCTCTGGCGCCTTTACTACAGGTTCAATAACCCATTCAGGAATTTCCTCATCAACAACATTGATTACCGGATGCTCTTCACCTGCACCGAAATCCACCAACGGCATGTTGGCAGGATCATTAGGATCATTTGTTTCCACCGTAGGTTCAGCAACAGGATTCATATCCTCAAAGTCAACACCATCGTTCAGTACAACGGTCTCAAACTGTGAGAACGGTTTGTTGACGAGCTCCTTCATGAGGGCATCAGGTGTGAAGGTAATCTTATTATGGCCTTCAATCAGGACACGTTCTCCCGTATTGACATTCACGCTTTCACGATCGTCAACATCGATGATCTTAAACGTTCCTAAACCTTTTATTTTGACGACTTTATCTTTTTCCAGGTTAGTTTGGATGATATCAAACATCGCGCTAGCGAAAATAGCAGCATCACGCTTATTCAGGCCTTTACGCTCTACGAGCACCTGTGCCAGATCTTGAATTGAAATCTTTCCCATTATTCAGCTCCTCCATTCTTTACACGGTCCTTCCAACTTACATTCGGTTTGAAAGTTAACACCAGTTTTGGTGGGACGAGCATACGCTGACCCGTTGAAGGATTCACCATGATACGTTCCAGCTTCTTCCGCACCTCAAAGGTTCCAAAGGTTGGAATAAGCACTGCGTCATCTTCCTGAAAATGGTCTCCCATCTTCTCTACGATGGCGTTTACCATCTTCTGCGTGTCGTCGGACGTATAACCCGTCCTCTGCGCCAATTCTGAGATAAAGTCTTTATTCGTCATATCTACTATTTGATTGTTGAGCCATATATATCAAACTCTTCCGAGTCGTTGATTTTCACGTCATAAAATTCGCCGATTGTCAATTCGCGCTCTGCCACGGGAATCAGCACTTCCGGATCCACCTCAGGTGAACAGTATTCCGTACGACCTACATAATAGTCGCCTTCACGACGGTCAATGATGACTTTCAGTGTCTGCCCTACCTTCTCTGCCTCAAGCTCAGCACTGATCTGTTGCTGGATGCGCATCAGTTTATCAAGACGTTGCTGTTTCACCTCCTCAGGGACATCGTCTTCATAATGCTGTTCTGAATAAGTGCCTTCCTCTTCAGAATAGGCAAAGGCACCCATGCGCTCGAAACGAGCCCACTTTACAAAAGATTTCAGTTCCTCGAAATCCTCGTCCGTCTCACCAGGGAATCCAACCATCAATGTAGTGCGGATATGGATACCAGGCACTTCTTCGCGCATCTTACGGATCAGTTCATAGGTCTCTTCCTTGGTGACGTGACGCTGCATCTGAAAGAGCATATGGTCGGAGATATGCTGGAGTGCAATGTCCAGATACTTGCAGACATTCTTCTTCTCACGCATCACACGAAGCAGATCCCAAGGGAAATGAGCAGGATAAGCATAGTGCAGACGGATCCACTCAACATCTGGTATATCTGCCAGACGCTCAATAAGTTCCGCGATATGCTGTTTACCATCAAGGTCAACACCATAATAGGTCAATTCCTGTGCAATGACATTAAACTCCTTCGTGCCATCCTTCACTAACTGACGCACCTCATCGAGAATCTCATCCATCGGACGACTCTGGTGGCGACCTGTAATCAGCGGAATTGCACAATAGGCACAATGACGGTCGCAGCCCTCACTAATCTTAATGTAGGCATAATGACGAGGGGTCGTGATATGGCGCGGCGCCTCTTTGATATTCTCAAGGTTATCAATGGTACCTAAGTCCTTCAACAACTGCTTATAGTTGAATTTACCATACCAGCCATCTACTTCAGGTATTTCTTTCTCTAAGTCAGCCAGATAGCGCTCTGAGAGACAACCCATCACGAAGAGCTTCTCAATCCTGCCTTCCGTCTTTGCCTGTGCAAATTCGAGAATGGTATTGATGCTCTCTTCTTTGGCATCGTTGATAAAGCCACAGGTATTGACAACGACAATTTCTCCTTGGGGATCATCGCTATCGTGCGTACACTTGTAGCCATGAGCCTCCATCAAGCCCATCAAGATCTCGCTATCCACCAGATTCTTGGAGCAACCGAGAGAAATAATATCGATCGTCTTATTCTTCATTAAACAATGAATCCACAAACTGTCGCTTATTAAAGAGCTGCAAATCTGTCATGCCCTCACCTAAGCCAATATATTTCACAGGCACCTTCAACTGGTCGGAGATACCAATCACAACACCACCCTTGGCTGTACCATCGAGTTTGGTGATAGCCAATGAGGTGATCTGCGTCACTGCAGCAAACTGCTTGGCCTGTTCAAATGCATTCTGACCCGTAGAGCCGTCAAGCACAAGCATCACCTCATCGGGAGCCTCTGGCAGTACCTTCTTCATCACCTCCTTGATCTTCTTCAGCTCATTCATCAGGCCCACTTTATTATGCAAACGTCCTGCTGTATCAATCAGCACAACATCAGCGCCATTGGCTTTCGCACTCGAAAGGGTGTCGAAAGCCACACTGGCAGGATCACTACCCATCTGCTGCTTTATCACAGGCACGCCAACACGCTCTCCCCAGATGCAGAGCTGCTCTACAGCTGCAGCACGGAAAGTATCGGCAGCACCCAGATAAACCTTCTTACCTGCCTGTTTGAATTGCCAAGCCAGTTTTCCGATTGTCGTGGTCTTGCCGACGCCATTAACACCAACCACCAGGATCACATAAGGTTTATGATCACCAGGAAGATCCCAGTTATCGTTATCTTCAGTATTATTCTCAGCCAAGAGATTGGCAATCTCATCACGGAGGATACGATTCAGTTCTGAAGTGCTCACATACTTATCGCGAGCCACACGCTCTTCGATACGTTCAATAATCTTCAACGTGGTATCCACACCCACATCACTGGTAATCAGCACCTCCTCAAGATTATCCAGCACATCATCATCAACCTTTGACTTACCAGCCACCGCACGGGTCAGTTTGTCAAATACGCTGGTCTTTGTTTTTTCCAGACCTTTGTCTAGTGTTTCTTTCTTTTCTTTATTGAAAAATCCAAAAATTCCCATAATGCTATATATAACGCGTGCAAAGATAATTAAAATCCACGATATAGCAAAAAAAAGAAGCTGCAATTTAACTTGCAGCCTCTCTTTTTTATGTAAAATTAAATTAATTCTTGAAGAAGTCCTTAACGGCCTCGTTAGGAACCATCTGCTCATCAAAGATGTAAGCACCAGTCTTAGGGCTCTTTACCATCTTGATTACCTTTGTGTAAGCGCGACCATCCTTTGAGCCTTCGTGGAGGGTAGCGACGGTTTTCTTTGCCATACTTCAGTCGTAATTATTTAATTTCCTTGTGAAGAGTCATCTTCTTCAGGATGGGGTTATACTTCATCAGCTCCATACGCTCAGGCGTATTCTTACGGTTCTTTGTCGTCACGTAACGGCTTGTACCCGGCATGCCACTGTTCTTATGCTCAGTGCACTCCAGGATCACCTGAACGCGATTACCCTTTGCTTTCTTGCTTGCCATCTTTATTAATCTCCTATCACTTTAATGTCCTTCCAATCTACATATCCCTTGGCAACAGCCTGCTTCAATGCAGCATCCAGACCAACTTTATTAATCATACGAAGACCAGCTGCACTAATCTTCAGCTGAATCCAGCAACCCTCTTCTACATAGTAGAATTTCTTGCTGAAAAGGTTGACGTCAAAGCTTCTCTTTGTGTGGTGCTTTGAGTGAGACACATTGCAACCGATCTGTGCCTTCTTTCCTGTAATTTGACAAATCTTAGACATTTCTATCTACCTTTTTACTTGTGATTTACACTTACTTATTCCAAACAGGGTGCAAAATTACACATTTTAATTGAGATTCAAATCATTACGCAAGTGGAAAAA